>Ga0209947_1002042_pt1 | contig 11791 bp, 10 predicted proteins | sample SalPonR2_B_D2_MG_FD_185706 | JGI IMG/M metagenome (GOLD analysis project Ga0209947, IMG submission 185706) | Salt pond soil microbial communities from South San Francisco under conditions of wetland restoration - Salt Pond MetaG R2_B_D2_MG... ... | reverse complement strand
CATGCCCTCGCGGCGGCGATCCGTTGGCGTGACGTCGCGGAAATCGGCCTCGGGCACCGGATCGGGCTTGTCGGTGCGCCCAGCAAGCGGGTCATGGGCGCGCCCGGCATCGGGATCACGTGGGTCGTTCGCCGTCGCCGCATTCGGCGCGTGCAGGCCCGGCGCGTCAGTCCTTGGATCAAGCGTCTTGTCGTATCTCTTGTCGGCCATCGGTCGTCTCCCTTGCGAAACGGGTTCGCAGGGAAAACGGCGTGAGGGGCGTTCTGGTTCCGGATCGGCGTCATCAATGCGCCACCCCCGCCGCCACGCTCTCGTCGATGAAGCGCCCCTCGCGGAAACGGTCGAGCGAGAAATCATCGGCCAGCGGCGAATGCCCCCTGGCCATCAGTTCGGCCATCGCCCAGCCCGAGCCGGGGATCGCCTTGAAGCCCCCCGTGCCCCAGCCGCAATTGACGAATATGCCATCCACGGGTGTTTTCGAGATGATGGGCGATCGGTCGCCGGTCATGTCCACGATCCCGCCCCACCAGCGCAGCATCTTCAGGCGCGAGATGATCGGGAAGGTCTCGACCAATGCGCGCACGGTCTCCTCCACGTGGTGGAAGGATCCGCGCTGCGTGTAGTTGTTGTAGCCGTCGGCGCCGCCGCCGATCACCATCTCGCCCTTGTCGGACTGGCTCATGTAGCCATGCACGGTGTTGGCCATGACGACCACGTCCATCACCGGCTTGATGGGCTCGGACACCAGCGCCTGCAACGCCACGCTCTCGATCGGCAGCCGGAAGCCCGCGCGCTCGGCCATGACGCCGGAATGGCCCGCCACGACGATGCCGAGCCTGGAACAGCCGATGAAGCCCTTGGTCGTGTCGACACCCGTCACCTTTCCTCCCTCGCGCCGGACGCCGGTGACCTCGGTCTGCTGGATGATGTCCATGCCCATGTCGGAACAGGCCCGCGCATAGCCCCAGGCGACCGCGTCGTGGCGCGCGGTGCCCGCCCGCGCCTGCCAGAGCGCGCCCAGGACCGGGTAGCGCGGGCCCTTGACGTTGATGATCGGGCAAAGCTCCTTGACCTTGGCGGGGCCGATGAACTCGGTCGTCACGCCCTGCAGCGCGTTGGCATGCGCGGTGCGCCGGTAGCCGCGGATCTCATGCTCGGTCTGGGCCAGCATCATGACGCCGCGGGGCGAGAACATGATGTTGTAGTTGAGCTCCTGGCTGAGCGTCTCGTAGAGGCTGCGCGCCTTCTCGTAGATCGCGGCCGACGGGTCCTGCAGGTAATTCGAGCGGATGATCGTGGTGTTGCGGCCCGTGTTGCCGCCGCCCAGCCAGCCCTTCTCGATCACGGCGACGTTCTGGATGCCGTGGTTCTTGCCGAGATAGTAGGCGGTGGCCAGGCCATGCCCGCCCGCACCCACGATGATGACGTCGTACTGCGCCTTTGGCGTCGGCGAACGCCAGGCGCGCTCCCACCCAAGATGGTGGCGCGCGGCCTCACGCGCGATGGCGAATGCGGAATAGCGGCGCATGGGCGACCTCCTGACCTGTTCCTACCCTTTGCGACACAAGCGGCGCGCGCATGAGACCGGGGCCGACACCTCTTCGCCCGATTGCGACGCCGGGTTCAAGATCGCCTTGTTGCGCCTGTCGTAACCGGGGCGGGATGCCGCGCCTTCTGACGGTTCCACGCGGGCCTTCGCGCGCTTAAATAGAGGCGCGCGAAGCAAAGGGAGTTGTCGCATCATGGGATTCTGGATCGTGGCGGGCTTGATATCGCTTCTGGTGGCGTTCCTGATCCTGTTGGCGTTCCTGCGCCCGCGGACGGGCGGGGCACCTGCGGCAGCCTATGACCTGCAGGTCTATCGCGACCAGCTCAAGGAGGTGGACCGCGACCTCGAACGCGGCATCCTCACCGAAGCGGAAGCCACCCGCGCCCGCACCGAGGTATCGCGCCGTATCCTCGAGGCCGACCGCGCGCTGCAACGGGTTGCGGCCGCCCGGACCGGTCGCGGCGCGCTGGAACGCTGGATCGTCGCCGGCGGCCTTGTCGCCGTGGTGGCCGGCGCCGTCGGCGTCTATTTCCAGATCGGCGCGCCCGGCTATCCCGACCTGCCTCTGGCCACGCGCATCGCCATCATCGACGAGGCGCGCGCCACAAGGCCCGGACAGGCCGAGGCCGAGGCCGAGGTCACCATGCGCCAGGGCGTGCCCGAACAGCCCGAGCGCGAAGAACTGGTGGCCCAGCTCCGCACCATCATGGAACAACGCCCCGACGACCCGCAGGGCATGGCGCTTCTGGCCTCCAACGAGGCCGCGCTCGGCAATTTCCGCGCCGCCCGGATCGCGCAGGAACGGTTGATCGAGATCCTCGGCGAGGAGGCCACGGGCGCCCATTACATCGACCTCGCCGAGATGATGATCCTCGGCGCCGGCGGGTATGTCAGCCCCGAGGCGGAGGCGGCGCTTTTGCGGGGGCTGGACCTCGAGCCGCGCAACGGCACGGCGCGCTACTACGCGGGCCTGATGTATGCGCAGCAGGGCCGGCCCGACCGCGCCTTCCCGATCTGGCGCAATCTTCTGGCTGAAAGCACGCCCGACGCGCCATGGCTGGGGCCGATCCGCCTGCAGATCGAGGAGGTCGCGGCGCTGGCGGGCGAAAGGGTCAGCCTCGCCGACCTGCCGCAGCCGGCGTCGGTCCCCGCACCCGGCCCCACCGCCGAGGACATGGAGGCCGCCGCCGAACTGCCGCCCGAGGACCGCGCCGCGATGATCGAGGGCATGGTGGCGGGTCTTGCCAGCCGCTTGGCGACCGAGGGCGGCCCGCCAGAGGACTGGGCGCGCCTCATCTCGGCCTTCGGCATCCTCGGCCGCACGGAGCAGGCGCAGGCGGTCTACCAGGAGGCGCGCGGCGTCTTCGCCGAGGACCCCGCGGCACTGGCGCAGATCGAAGCGGCGGGCGAAACCCTGCGCGAGGCGGTGGAGTGATCCTTGACGATATCGCCGCCTTCGCCGCGGCACTGCCGCCGGGCCGTGGGATTGCGGGCCTCGACTTCGGAACGAAGACCATCGGCGTCGCGGTCTCCGACGCGCTGCGAAGTGTCGCCACGCCGCTCATCACGATCAAGCGCACGAAGTTCACGAAGGACGCCTTGGAACTTCTTGATATCGTTTCGAAACGCAATCTTGCGGGGCTTGTCCTCGGCCTGCCGCGCAACATGGACGGAAGCGAAGGCCCCCGTGCCCAGTCCACCCGCGCCTTTGCCCGCAACCTCATCGGGCAGCCCGGTTTCGAGGGTCTCGCGATCACCTTCTGGGACGAACGGCTCAGCACGGTTGCGGCAGAAAGGGCACTGCTGGAGGCGGATACGACACGAAAACGTCGCGCAGAGGTGATCGACGCGGTCGCCGCGTCCTATATCCTGCAGGGAGCATTGGACCGGCTGAGGCATATCGGGGCAGCGACATGAGCGACGAGATCTGGAAACGCGACGAGGTCGAGAGCCCCTGCGTCAAGATCTGCGTCGTGCATCCCGAGGCGCGGCTCTGCACCGGGTGCCTGCGCACGATCGACGAGATCACCCAATGGGGCCGGATGAGCCGCGAGGAACGTCGCTCGGTCATCGCGGCGCTGCCCGGCCGGCAGAAGCAAGTGACCGTGCGCCGGGGCGGACGGGCGGCGCGGATGGCCCGAAAGACCACCTGAGCCCTGACCCGTAAAGCACTGGTTTCAATAGACTAAGGCAGCTCGAGCCAGTCCTCTCTTCTTGCCACTTCCGGACGGAAATAGACGGTGGCGCGCCCCTCCGGCGCCGCCTTGGCCCCCTCGGCCCAAGGCGCCACGCCGTGGATCGCGTGGCGGTGGACCAGCACCGTCCCGCCCGGCGCAAGCGGCACCTCCCGCCGTGGGCAGGTCGCGAAGACCTCGCGCCGCACCGCCTGATAGGTGTCGGTCATGTCGATCTTGGACCATTGTTGCGCCGGCATCCTATCGAACGCCCTGGCGAAAGCCGCGCGGACAAGGTGGTGACTGCCCTCCCACACGACCAGCGGCGCAGCCTTCGCCGCCGCCTCGGTCACCGCGATGCCGAGAATGAAGGCGTGGAACTCTCTGAGATAACGCCGTTTTTCTGGCCCCACGGGCAGGAGCCCGTCAAGATGCGCCGCGTCCCTGTCCCGACGAAACCGATGCGCGGCGTCGCTCTCGCTCGGGTCCTGACCTGGATAGCCCGGATAGGTGACCGAGACCTGCCCGCGATGGAGCGGCAGCGCACCCGCCACCGCCTGCGCCGCCTTCAGCGCCGGGCCGCCAAGGGGCGGACCACCGGCCACGGAGCCATCCGACGCGTTGGGCAGCGCGTCGACACCCACGAACCACGTGCCCCTGTGGCGCAGCCATGTTGCACGCTGGTTCGCGTCGGCGCTTACCCTCAGCGCCGCGGGACCGGCCGTGGCGCGCCATGACTCCAGCTCTGCCTCGGGCGCGAACGCCTGCCAGCCACGGTCGAGCCAGCTCACCAGCCAGCCGCCTTGCGCAGCATGTTGAGCGCCATGACCGTCACGAAGGCCGCGAAGATGCGCCGCAGCGGCTTGGGGTTGGTCGCATGCGCCAGCCGCGCGCCGATCGGCGCCGTGACCAGCGTCATCGCCACAACGACGGCGAAGGCCACGAGGTTGACCTGCCCGATGGTGAAGGGCGGGCGGTCCGGCCCCTGCCCCGGCACCAGAAGGAAACCGATCACGCCGGGCACCGCGATAATGACGCCGAAGCCCGCCGCCGTGGCCACCGCGCGATGGATCGCGACCCCGTAGAGCGTCATCAGCGGCACCCCGAAACTGCCCCCGCCGATCCCCATCAGGACCGACAGGAACCCGATGACGGGCGATGTCGCCGCACGGCCCACGCCGCGCGGCATGGTGTCGCCTAGGCGCCAGTGTTCCCTCCCGAAGGCGAGGTAGAGGCCCACGGCGATGCCGAGCACGCCGAAGATCGCCATCAGGATCTCGTTGCGCAGCCCGGCCACCGCGACCACGCCCAGCCCCGCGCCAATGGCGATACCGGGGCCCCATCCCTTCAGGATCGACCAGTCGACCGCACCCCTGCGGTTGTGGGTCAGCAGCGAGCGCACGGAGGTCACGACGATTGTCGCCAGCGACGTGGCCAGACAGATCTGCATCAGGTCAGGCGTGGTGTAGCCCAGCCGCTCGAAGGCGAAGAAGAAGGTCGGCACGAGGAAGATCCCGCCGCCCACGCCCAGCAAGCCCGCGATGAGACCGGCAAACGCCCCGATTACCGCAATCAGGGCCAGCATCGGCAAAAGTTCGTTGAGTTCCGGCATGTTCCCCACCTTCATTGGCGGCGACCGCCTAGCGCAGGACCGGGGCGGAGGAAAGGGCCCTCCGCTCTCAGGCTGCGCGCAGGGTGACCTCACTCAGCGCACGTTCCACCAGTTCCGGGCCCGCGCGCTCGCGATGGGCACCGTCCGACAGCACACGCTTCCAGCCCCGCGCGCCCGGTCGGCCCGCGAACAGGCCCAGCATGTGGCGCGTGACCTGCTGCAGCCGGCCGCCCCGGCTGAGGTGCCGCTCGATATAGGGCAGCATGGCCAGAACCGCCTCCTCGGCGCTGCGCGAGGGGGTGGGATCGCCGAAAATCTCGGCATCGGCGCGGCCGAGGATCTCGGCGGGCGTGTGATAGGCCGCCCGCCCGATCATCACGCCGTCGAGCCCCGCGTCGAGATGCGCGCGCGCCTCCTCCAGCGTCGCGATGCCGCCGTTGATGGAGATGTGCAGATGCGGGAATTCCGCCTTCATCCGGTGCACCAGCGGGTAATCCAGCGGCGGCACATCGCGGTTCTGCTTCGGGCTCAGCCCCTGAAGCCACGCCTTGCGGGCATGGATCGTGACACGGGACACGCCGGCCGCCGAAATGCGCTCGAGGAAATCGGGCAGGATCTTCTCGGGGATCTGATCGTCGACGCCGATGCGGCACTTCACGGTCACCTCCACCGGGCTGGCCGCGATCATGGCGGCGACGCAATCGGCCACGAGGCCGGGCCGTTCCATCAGCACCGCGCCGAAACAGCCCGATTGCACCCGGTCCGACGGGCAGCCCACGTTGAGGTTGATCTCGTCATAACCATACTCCGCGCCGATCGCGGCTGCGCGGGCAAGCTCCTCCGGGTCGGACCCGCCAAGCTGCAGGGCCACCGGATGTTCGGCCGCGTCGAAGCCCAGCAGGCGGTCGCGCTCCCCATGCAGCACGGCAGGCGCAGTCACCATCTCGGTATAAAGCAGCGCATGTCGCGACAGGAGCCGGTGCAGATACCGGCAATGTCGGTCGGTCCAGTCCATCATCGGGGCAATGGACAACCGCGCGGCCCGGGTGGCTGCGTTCTGGGGCATTCAGCGATCTCCTCGGGTGCGCGCTCTAACGGAACGGACCCGTTGTGCACACAATACGCACACGGCGTCTGTCCTGCCACCCCACCCCGTGCAAAGACAGGAAGACGGCGGCGTTTGGGTAGGGGTGCCTCGAAACAAGGGGCATGGTTGATCCCTCCAGCTTCAACAAATGACGTAATCTGGGGCGTGATTGACCACCTTCTTGGCATGCCCAGGCTTTCGACCGACATCTCGCCGGAAGATCACCGGAAGCTGAAGGCCATCGCTACTCTCAAGGGGCTGAACATCAAGGATGTATGTTCCGAACCGAGCGCTTGGCGACACCCCTGCCCTCGAGGGCAAGAGCGAGGACGAGGCTTTCACCGCGTTGACCAGCTTACTGGAGCCGAGGATCGAGCAGGCGCAGAGCGGCCAGCTTTCCGGTAAGTCCCTTGGCGAGATCCGGCGTGAAGAGCGCAAGCGCGCCGGGGTCCAGCCCGATCCAGGGCGGGCTACGACCTTGCACTTGCGGCGGAAGAAGACCTTCGGGGTATATGCGGTACACGCGAGAAACCCGGGGGCCCGAACAAGCGGACAAGTACTTGGATCAGCTCGGGCAGTGCTTCGACGCCACCGGGAACAGACGAGCGCCACCAGGATCATCATCGATCGGCCAGCGTTCCGATTTCTTGCATGTCGCCCGCACGGAACGCGCAGCTCCGGATACAGCGATAGGTGCCGAATGCGATAAACGCATGATTACCCAGGGATTAACTGCAGTGCGGCAATCATCGAGGTTTTGCAAAGCCGGCCCGGCGATGTGAGGTGCCCCTGGATTTGTAGACGCTTGAGATGCGAGAACTGAGTTTGGCCGTTTCGAACATGACCTCCCGGCCCCACACGCTTACCCGTTCACATGCGTCATGTCGCCCATATGTGCGAGGTAGGGAAACCGCCCCGGCGCCAGCCCAGGCCGCCACATTGACCACGCTCGAGCGCGCCGGCAGCCAGCGACAGGGCGCCATGGAGAGGCCGGGCCTCCGCTCACATCTCGGTCTGCATGCGGTAGCCTGGGTGAAAGATCAGCCGGACCGAGGTGATGACGGCCCCGGCGCTCCAGGTCGTCCGGTCGAGAACGAAAAGCCCCTCGCCCACCGCGCAGGCCAGGACCGAAGCTTCGGCCGGCGTCGAGGTCATCGCCGAGAAGGTGAAATCGCCCCCCTCGAACGGGACCTCGCGCACGAGCCACTCGTTGGGGCTGATGTCCGTGAACGTCTCGTCCAGCACCGCCGGCACGGCGTCCGGGTTGACCCAGCGGTCCTCGTGGACATACGGCGCGCCGTCCGCGGTATAGAGCGTCCGCAGATGCAGCAGCGGCTTACCCGAATCCGTCCCCATCCTGGCACGGATCTCGGGCAGCGGCGCGCGCATCTCCCTGGCGATAACCGCGTGACGGAAGGCCGCCCCCTTCGCCTCGATCTCCTCGCGGATGACCTGGATGTCGAGACGGGCTCTGCGCACGGGGTTGAGGGCCACGCGCGTCCCGGCCTTGCGGCGGCGGTCGAGCAGCCCCTCCTCGGCCAGTTCGCGAAGGGCGCGGTTCACCGTCGCCCGGGCACAGCCGAATTCGCGCGCCAGGTCCGCCTCGTGGGGAATGTAGTCGCCCGGTTTCCAGATGCGCCGCGCGATCCGGCGCCGGACCTCGCCCTGCACGGCCTGCCAGCTTCTGATCGCCGGGCTGGTCAAATCGCGTCTCCCAGGTCTTTCAACACCTTGCGATAGTCGGCCACGATGGCGTCACGCGCAATGTGCCGCCCGGCCCGGACAAGATGCCGGCCCGCTGACCAGACCTCGCGCACCATGCGATCGTCCCCCGCGAAGGCGAATACGTCGAGGATCGTGTCGCCATTGCGCCCCTCCAGATCGACGTGGCTGCCGTCGAGCGCGAGAAGATCGGCCAGCTTTCCCACACCGATCGCACCGCACGGACGCCCGGCCGCGGCCGCGCCCCCCGCCGCCGCCGCTTCGAACAGCCGTCTGCCGGTCGAGAGATCGGGACTTGCGAGCGCGGCCCGGGACCGGTCGCGCAGGCGTTGCGAGTATTCAAGGGTCCGCAGCTCTTCCGATAGCGCGATCCGGATGTTGGAATCCGACCCGATCGCGATCCGCCCGCCGTTTTCGAACCACCGGACGCCATCGAAGATCCCGTCGCCAAGGCTCGATTCCGTGATCGGGCAGAGACCGGCGACGGCGCCCGAACGGGCGAGGCCCTGGGTTTCATGCGGCTCCATCTGGGTGCAGTGGATGAAGGTGAACCGGCCGCCCGGGTCGAGACGGTCCAGAACCCATTCCACCGGACGGCGGCCAAGGGCGACACTTACCTCCTCCACCTCGGCTGTCTGCTCGGCGAGATGCATGTGGACCGGCCCCTCGGGCGCAAGGCCGAGCAGCCCCGCGATGGCCTCGGGCGCGACAGCACGCAGGCTGTGGGGGGCGACACCGATCCGGGCGTCGTGCGGTAGGTTTCTCAGCACCCCGGCCGAGGCGGCATGCAGCCGTGCGAAGCGTTCGGGGTCGTTGCCGAAACGGACCTGACCGGGCCCCAGCGGACGCCCGTCGCAGCCGCCGAACTGGTAGAGCACCGGAAGCAGCGTCAGGCCGATGCCGCTGCGCGCCGCCGCCGACGCGACCCGCTCTGCCATCTCGGCGAGATTGGTATAGGGCGTGCCACCCGGCTGGTGATGCAGGTATTGGAACTCGACGCTGGTCGCATAGCCCGCCTCCAGCATCTCCATCTGCACGAAGGCCGCGATGGCCTCGACATGGTCGGGGGTCAGGCGGTCGAGGAAGCGGTACATCAGCGCGCGCCACGTCCAGAAGCTGTTGCGCGGGTCCGGGCCGCGCAGTTCCGTCAGGCCCGCCATCGCCCGCTGGAAGGCATGGCTGTGCGCGTTGACCGGTGCCGCGACCACATGGTCCGCCGCAAGGTCCGCCGCAAGGTCCGCCGTTCGCGGCACACTTGGTTCGACCGCCGCGATCCGTCCGCCCGCGTCGATCGTGACAAGGACATCCCGCGCCCAACCCGCATCGGTGAGGGCCTGCGCCGCCCAGAGTCTGGTCATGACGGTCTCCGCTTGACGGGATATTATGTGCAGACATATACAAATCCATATCGCTTGCAGCAAGGTCAATCATGCTCCTCAGGAACGCGACACTCGCCGGAACGGACGCGGATGGGCCCCATGGCCTGATCGCGCGCGGCGCGGTCGCGATCGAGGGCGACAGGATCGCCTGGGCGGGTCCTGAGGCGGAGCTGCCGGACCACCTTGCCCGTCAAGACGCGCTCGATCTCGAAGGGCGGCTTGTCACCCCGGGGCTGGTGGATTGCCACACCCATATCGTCCATGGCGGCAACCGCGCACAGGAATTCGAGATGCGGCTCGAAGGCGCGTCCTACGAAGAGATCGCCCGCGCCGGGGGCGGCATCGTCTCGACCGTCACGGCGACCCGGGCAAGCACCGAGGACCGGTTGCTGGCCTGCGCCCTGCCGCGCGTGGACGCGCTGATCGCCGAGGGGGTCACGACACTCGAGGCGAAGTCCGGCTACGGGCTCGACCTCGAAACCGAGCTTGCCATGCTGCGGGCGGCGCGACGGATCGCGGAGGTGCGGCCGGTGCGCGTGCAAACCAGTTTCCTCGGCGCCCATGCCGTTCCCGGCGACTACGCCGGACGGCCCGATGCCTATATCGACGAGGTCTGCCTGCCCGCCCTGAACGCGGCGCAGGTCGAGGGGCTGGCGGATGCGGTGGACGGGTTCTGCGAGGGCATCGCCTTCGACACCGCGCAGATCGCACGGGTGTTCGAGCGTGCGCGCCACCTCGGCCTGCCCGTCAAGCTGCATGCCGAGCAGCTGTCCAATACTGGCGGCACGCGGCTGGCTGCGGAGTTCGGCGCGCTGTCCGCCGACCATCTGGAATACGCCACCGATGCCGATGCCGCCGCGATGGCCAGCGGGGGCTGCGTGGCGGTGATCCTGCCGGGGGCATTCTACACGTTGCGCGAAACCCGAAGCCCGCCGATCGCGGCGTTCCGCGCCCATGGCGTGCCGATGGCCGTGGCGACGGACTGCAATCCCGGCTCTTCGCCGCTAAGCTCGATCCTGCTGGCCATGAACATGGCCGCAACGCTGTTCCGCATGACCCCCGCTGAATGCCTCGCCGGGGTCACCCGCCATGGGGCGCAGGCGCTCGGGCTCGACGATTTGGGAGTATTGCGCACCGGCACACGGGCCGATCTCGCGATCTGGAATGTCGAACATCCGGCGGAGCTTTGCTACCGGATCGGCTTCAACCCGCTGTGGAAGCGTATCTTCGGGGGCGCCCTGTGACCGTTCTTCTGACGCCCGGAGACACGACCCTCGACACGTTGGAGACGCTTTGGCGCGACGGGCAGGCCGCCGCGCTCGTGCCCGAGGCGCGCCCCGCGATCGACGCTGCGACCGCGATGGTGGCGCAGGCCGCCGCCGGGGAGGTGGCCGTCTACGGGGTCAACACAGGCTTCGGCAAGCTGGCCTCGGTGCGCGTGCCGCCCGAGGACACCGCGCGGCTGCAAAGGAACCTGATCCTCTCGCATTGCTGCGGCGTGGGCGAGCCGCTCGACGTCGAAACGACGCGGCTGATGATGATCCTCAAGCTTCTGTCGCTGGGTCGCGGCGCATCGGGCATCCGCTGGGACACGGCGAAGCTGATCGAGGACTGCCTCGCGCGCGGGGTGACACCCGTCGTTCCCGTGCAGGGGTCCGTCGGCGCCTCCGGCGATCTCGCGCCGCTGGCGCATATGGCGGCCATGCTGATCGGCGAGGGCGAGGCCGGTTTCGAGGGTGCCCGGCTTCCCGCGCGGGTCGCGCTGGAGCGGGCGGGGCTAGTCCCCGTCGTCCTCGGGCCGAAGGAAGGGCTGGGCCTCATCAACGGCACGCAGTTCTCGACCGCCTGCGCGCTCGCGGGCCATTTCGACGCCATGCGCAACATCGAGGCCGCCGTGGCCGCATCCTGCCTGTCGACGGACGCGATCATGGGCTCGACAGCGCCCCTGGAACCGGCCCTGCACGCGCTGCGCGGCCATGCCGGGCAGATCGACGTGGCCCGGGCCATGCGCGCCGTGATGGACGGCTCCGAGATCCGCGAAAGCCACCGCGACGGCGATGCCCGCGTGCAGGATCCCTATTGCATCCGTTGCCAGCCGCAGGTCACGGGCGCGGCGCTGGACCTTCTGCGCTTCGCCGGTCGCACGCTGGAGATCGAGGCGAATGCCGTGTCGGACAACCCGCTCGTCCTCGTCGAGGAGGGCAAGATCGTCTCGGGCGGGAATTTCCACGCCGAGCCCGTCGCCTTCGCCGCCGACCAGATCGCGCT
>Ga0209947_1002040_pt1 | contig 11796 bp, 11 predicted proteins | sample SalPonR2_B_D2_MG_FD_185706 | JGI IMG/M metagenome (GOLD analysis project Ga0209947, IMG submission 185706) | Salt pond soil microbial communities from South San Francisco under conditions of wetland restoration - Salt Pond MetaG R2_B_D2_MG... ... | reverse complement strand
TCATTCGTCTTCGTCACCGGACGCTGGGACATCATCCGCGTCAACCTGCGCTTGATGATGCTCGGGCGCTTCCCCGACGCCCACGTGCTGCGCCTGGCCGTCACCGTGGTGGGCCTCGCGGCCTGGGGCGGGTTCCTCGCCGGGTTCATCCACGCCCGCCAGGTACGCAGCGGGCGGGTGAGCGAGGACGGTCAGACCACGATCGGCCGCGTCGGTGGTCTCGTCGCCCGCCTGTGGCTGCCCGCGCTCGTCGTGCTGCTGTTGCTGGTCCTGTCGAGCACGCCGGGTCCGTGGATCACCGTCGCGATCGCCACCGTCGCCGCGCTGATCGGGCGGGCGATCGGACCGTTCGCCGGCCGCCCCAAGCTGGGCCCGGTCGGTTCAGGACTGGTGTTCGTCGGGATCGGCGCGGTCCCGGTGGGTCTCTACTTCTACGTGGTCACTGCCGTCGGCTTCGACGACTGGGGAGGGTTCCTGCTCAACCTGTTCCTCGCGGTGTGCGCGATCGTGCTGTGCTTCCCGCTCGGCGTGCTGCTGGCGCTCGGCCGCCGATCGACGCTGCCGCTCGTTCGCGTCGTGTCGACCACGTACATCGAGCTCGTGCGCGGCGCGCCGCTCTTCGTGCTGCTGTTGCTCGCGAACTCTGCACTCGGGTTCTTCGTCCCGAACAGTCTCGCCCCTTCGACATCGACCCGGGCGATCATCGTGTTCACCCTCTTCACCGCGGCCTACATGGCCGAGATCATCCGCGGCGGGCTGCAGTCGGTGCCCCGAGGCCAGATCGAGGCGGCGAAGGCCGTCGGGCTCAGCCCGGCCCGACAGATGGGCTACATCGTGCTGCCGCAAGCGCTGCGCAACGTGATCCCGGCACAGATCGGCCAGTTGATCAGCCTCTTCAAGGACACCACGCTCGCAGGCATCGCGATGGGCCTGTTCGAATTGCTCCAGGTGACCACGGCGGTTCCCGCTCAGGAGGCGTTCCGAGGCCAGGGGCTGATCGGCGAGACGATCGCGTTCGCGGCGCTGATGTTCTGGACGGTGTCGTACACGATGAGCCGCGAGAGCCAGCGGCTCGAGCAACGATTGGGAGTGGGAGTGAGATGAGCGACAACGACGATTTCGCCGGTGGTCACAGGCCGGTGTTCGCCGACGCCACCGAGATGCGCGGCTCCGGCACGGCGATGATCGAACTGCAGGGCGTCGACAAGTACTTCGGCGACTTCCGGGCACTCGGCGACATCAACTTGAAGGTTGCCTCCCAGGAGGTCGTGGTCGTCATCGGGCCATCCGGTTCGGGCAAGTCCACCATGATCCGCTGCATCAACCGCCTGGAAGAGCACAATGCCGGCCGCATCATCGTCGACGGCACCGAGCTGTCGAACGACATCCGCAACATCCAGGAGATCCGTCGGGAGACGGGGATGGTGTTCCAGAGCTTCAACCTGTTCCCCCACCTCAGCGTGCTCGACAACATCACCTTGGCGCCGCGCAAGGTGCGCAAGCTGCCGAAGGCGGTCGCCGAGGAGATGGGCATGGCCCTGCTCGAGCAGGTGCAGATCCCCGAGCAGGCGAAGAAGTACCCGGGGCAGCTGTCAGGCGGGCAGCAGCAACGAGTGGCGATCGCTCGGGCCCTCGCGATGAAGCCGAAGGTGATGCTGTTCGACGAGCCGACCTCGGCGCTCGACCCCGAGATGATCGGCGAGGTCCTCGACACGATGAAGGAGCTGGCGGCGTCGGGCATGACGATGATCGTGGTCACCCACGAGATGGGCTTCGCACGCGAGGTCGCCGACCGGGTCGTGTTCATGTCCGACGGCCAGATCGTCGAGGTCGGCACTCCCGACCACTTCTTCGAGAACCCCAGCGAGGACCGCACCAAACTGTTCCTCTCGCAGATTCTCTAGGAACTCTCACCTCCGGTGATTCCCTGCGCTCGCAAGGATCTGTCAGACTCTGCGGCGTGACCGACGCCGAAGCCACGTCCGAGAAGTCCTCCAAGCGATGGATCAAGTGGACGGTGCTGGGGGTGGTCGCTGCGGTGGTGCTGTTCTTCGGCGGCATCTTCATCTACGCCAACTTCATCAACGACTCGCCCGACGCCCTCGACGAGACCGACCTGTCCGACGCACTCACCGCCACCACCGACACCGAGTCGCCCGCAACCACGGCGGCGTCCTCGACGGTCGCGCCGAGCGCTTCGTCAACCATCGCGGCCTCGCCGGCCACCACCGCCGGGCCCTCCACCACCAGCGCGCAACCGGCCGGTGACTTCGACGGCGACTGGGCACCGACCACGGCATCGGAGTTCGGCTACCGGGTCGATGAGGTGCTCGCGGGTGTCAACACCACCGCCGTCGGACGCAGCAACGAGATCGAGGGACTGCTGACCATCGAGGGGACCACGGCGACCGTCGTCGACATCACCGTACAGATCGAGAACATCACGAGCGACGACTCGCTCCGCGACGGACAGTTCCGGGGCCGCATCATGAACGCCGAGGAGTTCCCCACCGCCGAGTTCCGCATCACCGAGCCGATCGAGTTCGCAGAGATCCCGGCCGGTGACGAGCAGGTGACCGCCACCGCCGTCGGCGAGCTGACCCTGCGTGGCGTCACCAACCCGGTCACCTTCGACGTCACGGCGCAGACGAGCGCCGGCCAGATCGGTGTGCTGGGATCGATCCCCGTCGTCTTCGACGACTACGCCATCCCCGAACCCTCGATCGGCCCGGTCCGTGTCGAGGACAACGGCCTCGTCGAGTTCGTCCTCGTCTTCGCCCCCGCCTGAGTCACACCGACACACCGCACCGGTCAGACGCGCCGGTCAGACGCGCCGGTCAGACGCGCCGGTCAGACGGTGACACGTCGCCACAAGCGTCAGGTGCGGGTCGGCTGACTCTTGGCCCAGGCATCGGCGAGCGCTGCGTAGCGGCCACCGAACTCGAGCAGTTCGTCGTGGTTGCCGAGTTCGGCGAGACGTCCACCATCGATGACACCGATGCGGTCGGCGCGCTGGATCGTCGACAGACGGTGCGCGACCACGATCGTGGTCCGCCCGCTCATCAGTGAGTCGAGCGCCCGCTCGACGATGAACTCGGTACCCGGGTCGAGATTGCTGGTCGCCTCGTCGAGCACCAGCACCGCGGGATCGACCAGCGCCGCCCGCGCCAGCGACACGAGCTGACGCTCGCCGGCCGACAACCGCGAGCCGCGTTCGCGCACTTCGGTGTGGATGCCCTCCGGGAACTCCTCGAAGCGCTCGAGCGCACCGATCGCCGCGAAGGCGTCGCGGATGTCGTCGTCGGTCGCCTCCGACCGGGCGACGCGCACGTTGTCGGCAACGGTGCCCCCGAACAGGAACCCTTCCTGCGGCACCACCACGACACGCCGGCGCAACGAGGCAATCGTGGCGTCGCGGAGGTCGACACCGCCGAACGAGATGGTGCCGGCGGTCGGGTCGTAGAGCCGGGCCATCAGCTTGGCGAGCGTCGACTTGCCGGCTCCGGTGGGACCGACGAGAGCGAGCCGTTCACCGTCGGCGACCGTGATCGACACGTCGCTGAGCACCGCTGCCTCGGTTTGCGGATAGCGGAAACCCACCCCGTCGACGACGAGGTCACCCTGGTCGGGGAGGTCCTGCTCGCCGTCCTCGATGTCGGGCACGGTGTCGAGGATCCCGAACAGCTTGTTGAGCGACGCCGCTGACGACTGCACCGAGTTGTAGAGCTGCGACAGCTGCTGCACGGGCTCGAACAGCTGGGCGAACAGCAGCACCACCGCAATGATCGTGCCGATCGTGACGTCGCCACGCGTGAACAGCCAGCCGCCGGCACCCACGATGATCGCCGTGGCCACCACCCCGGAGGTCTCGACCAGCCCGAAGTACCAGGTGGACACCTTGACGCTGTGCACGTGCGAGTCGTACAGGTCACGATTGGCCCGCTTGAAGCGCCGACGCTGCTCCGGCTCCCGGCCGTACGCCTGGATGACACGGACACCGGCGATGCCCTCCTGCAGGCTCGACAGCGTCTGGCCGATCTGCTCGCGCACGTCGAGATACGCGGCGTTCGAGTCGCGCTGGAACTTGCGCGAGGCCACGATGATCACCGGCAGCACGAGCAGGCCGACGAGCGTGAGCTGCCACGACATCGCGAACGACAGGATCAACGCGAAGATCACCAGCAGGATCGCCGACACGAACTGCAGCAGCCCCCACTGCACCAGCTCGCCCATCGACTCGATGTCGGCGGTCATCCGTGCCACCAGCACACCGGACTTGTTGCGGTCGAAGAAGGCGAGCGACTGCTTCTGGATGTGGTCGAACACCCGGATGCGCAGCGCCCTCAGGAAGCCCTCACCGGCCCGGTTGATCAGGATGAACTGTTGACGTGCGGCGAAGTAGGCCATCACGGTGATGCCGAAGAACACCAGTACGGCGTTGCGCAGCACCGTGGTGTCGCCCGGTTCGATGCCCCGGTCGATTCCCCACCGCAGGATGACCGGGCCCAGCACGATGCCGAGCGTGGACAACGCGGTGAACACCAGCGCCCCGGCGATGGTCTTCTTGAACGGGAGGGCCATCCGTCCGGCGCGCCGCAGCACCTTCTTGGCTTCGTCGGCGTCGAGCTTGTCGTCCTCCTCGATGGCGCCCATCACCCGCATCAGTCACCACCCACCGGGGTCGACGACGGGTCCGCCGAAGCGATCTCGCCACGCTCTTCGGCGTCGGCGGCTTCCATCGCGGCGAGCACCTCGCGGTAGCGCTGTTCGGTGTTCAACAGGTGCTGATGGGGCCCAGAGGCCACCACACGGCCGCCGTCGAGCAACACGACGGTGTCTGCGAGCGCGATCGTGCCGGGGCGGTGGGCGATGACGATGGTGGTGCGTCCGTCCATCACCGTGGCCATGGCGGAGCGGATCTCGTGCTCCTTCGAGGGATCGACGGCCGAGGTGGCGTCGTCGAGCACGAGCACTCGCGGGTCGGCGAGGATGGCGCGAGCGATCGCGATGCGCTGGCGCTGACCGCCCGACAGCGAGTAGCCCCGCTCACCGAGCATCGTGTCGTAGGCCTCCGGCAATCCCATGATGAAGTCGTGGGCGCCGGCGAGCTTCGCGGCTCGCTCGATCGACTCGACGCTGGCATCAGGGTCTGCGAAGGCGATGTTGGCGGCGACGCTGTCGTGGAACAGCAGCGTGTCCTCGAACACGATGCCGACGGCGTGGCGGACGTCGAGCACCGGCAGATCGCGTACGTCGATGCCGTCGATCATCACACGGCCGGCACCCACGTCGTAGAAGCGCACCAGCAGGCGCGCCACCGTCGACTTGCCCGACCCGGTGGCGCCGACGAGCGCCACCGATTGACCGGCGACCAGTTCGAGATCGAAGTTGTCGAGCACCGGTGCATCCGGGTCGTAGCCGAACCGCACGCCGCGGAAGCTCACCGCGCCACGGTCGACGGCGTCGGGCAGCTGTTGGGGGTGCTCGGGGTCGACCACCTGGGGGACTGCGTCGAGCACCTCGTTGACCCGCTCCAGTGCGGCGCCGGCGCGTTGCGCCCACGCGATGGTCATGCCGAGCATGCGCAGCGGCGACACCAGCAACGCCACGAAGAAGTTGAACTGCACGAGCTGACCGAGGGTCAGGTCGCCGTCGATGACACGCAGACCGCCGAGACCCAGCACGGCGATCAGACCCAGCTGCGGCAACAGCTCGATCGCGGGCAGGAACTTCGCTCGGATCTTCGCAGCACCGATCGACACCCCTCGGATGTCCTCGGCCTCCTTGCGCAGCCGGGTCGACTGCACCTCCTCGGCGCCGAAGCCCTTCACCACACGGACGCCCCCGATGCTCTCCTCGACGACGGTGGCGAGCTCGGCCTGCTCGGCCTGCACCTGCAGCACGGCATCGTGGATCGAGGTGGAGAACCTGCGCCCGGCCACGTTCACGAGCGGGAGCGGCGCCAGCGCGACGAGGGCGAGGATCGGATCGGTGACGAACAGGATGATGGTGGCCGCGAGGACCATGCCGAGGTTCGACATCGTGATCGGGATCATCACCACGAACGACTGGATCTGCTGGAGATCGCTCGACGAGCGGCTCATCAGCTGACCGGTCTGAGCGCGGTCGTGGTAGCCGACGTGCAGCGACATGATGTGGTTGAACAGGCGCTCGCGCAGGCGGGTCTCGGTCCAGCGCGCCTCACGAAATGCGTAGTACCGGCGGAGCGCCGTGAACAGCCCGATCGCGAGACCGGCCAGCACGATGCAGCCGACCCACAGCCAGAGCCGGTCGCCGTCGTCGATACCCCGGTCGATGCTGAAGCGCACCAGGATCGGCACCGAGATCTTGCCGACCATCCAGGCCAGCCCGATCGCCGAGCCGATGATCAGGTTGCGGCGCTGGTCGCGCAGCATCGACGACAGCAGCTTCCAACGCGACGGCGGTTCGTCGGCGTCGGCCAGCGGCGCGGGGGCCTCGTTCAGTGTCGCAGCGTCAGCACTCACTCAGCGGCATCATTCCCTGAACGCGATGCGAACGGCGCGAGCAGCTCGGTCACACGGTCCTTCGGGCGCCCGATGATCGCCGTGTCGGAGGTGACGACCACGGGACGCTGGAGCAACTGCTTGTGCTTCACGAGCAGTGCGACGATCTGATCCTCGGTCGCAGCGTCGTCGTCGGTGAGGCCGAGCTTCTTCCACATGCTGTCGCGCCGCACCAGCGCAGTGGGTTCGTCCTCGAGCTTGGCGATGATCGAACGCAGCGTGTCGGCGTCGGGTGGAGTCTTGATGTAGTTCACGATGTCGACCTCGACCCCGAGTTCTTCGGCAATGCGCACGGCATTGGTGGAGGAGTTTCAATGCGTGTTGTGGAAGATGGTTGCCACGGTGTTGTTGCCGGCCATGACGTCGAGGTTACGACCTGATTGGAACACTGCTCTCATCGGTTGTCGCGTGCCGCCGACGTGCGGGCGCGACGTTCGGCGGGGCTGAGCCGGAGGCCACCGGCGCGCAGACGTCTGACCAGCTCGCGGCTCTCGACCTGCTCAGCGCCTGCGGCGATGAGGTCGGTCCGATACTCCTCGGGGACGTCGTAGTGGTCGCCCTGGAATCCGCGCCGGGGGATGCCGGCGCGGTCGGCGAAGTCGTGGAGTTCGTCGTACGAGGTGTCGCTCACGAGGTGGCACCACTTCTTGCCCCGCCACCACCACCGCGCGTCGTCGATCAGGATCGTCACGAGCTTCACCATGCCACGACCGATGGCACACTGGGACCATGAGCGAACCAGACCTCGAGCTCGACGTCGCCTGGCAGCAGCACATCACCGGCGACCGCGCGTTGTTCGATGCGCTGCTCGCGCGCCATCGCGAGAAGCATCGGCGATATCACACTGCCGCCCACGTCGCATGGGTGATCCGCCATGTCGGTGAGCTGGCGGCGAACGAGCACGTCGACCACCTCGACGAGATCGTCGCCGCCGCGTTCTACCACGATGCCGTGTACGAGCCGGCCTACCCGGCCAACGAACGAGCGAGCGCACGACTGGCCCGACGCGATCTCGCGTCGATCGGGTGGGACGACGCTGCTGTCGGACGGGTCGGATCGATGATCGAGGCGACCGCACACGCAGCTCCTGACAGCGAGCACCCGGACGGCGACATGGGTCCGGGTGGCGACACCGCGGTGCTGCTCGACGCCGACCTCGCGATCCTGGGTGCCGATCCGGCGGGCTACTCCGCGTACGTCGCCGGCGTGCGTTCCGAGTACCGACACCTCGCCGACGACGAATGGCAGTCCGGTCGCCGTGCAGTGCTCCAGGGCTTCCTCGACCGCCCGACGATCTACCGCACTGCCACGGGCCGTGACCTCTGGGAGTCGCGAGCCCGCGCCAACCTCACCGCCGAACTCTCCGCCTGACGGAACGAGAACCCGATCAGGTCGAGGCCACCTCGGCATCGACGGCGATCTCGTCGAGCGGGATGCCGCCCTCGATCTCGGTCTGCACGTCGCGCTCGAGCACTGCGTAGCCCGTGGCGGTGGCCAGCGTGATCGCTCCCATCACGCCGATCGCCGGCCGCAGGCCGATCGTCTCCGCGAGGAGCCCGAGGGGCGCCGCGGCGATGCCGAAGCCGGCGAAGCTCAGCATCATCAACGATTGCACCCTGCCCTGATGGGTGTCGTTCGTCATGTTCAGTGCAATCGAGTTCGACAGCGACTGGTAGCCCGTGGTGCCGGCGCCGATGAACACCACCACGAGCACTCCGATCCCGAAAACCGGTGACAATCCGAGGGAGATGACACCGACGCCGAACAGCAGACCGGAGGCGACCATCAACTTCCACACCCCAGCGCCGTCGGCTCGACTCGCGAGTGGGACACCGACGGCAACGGCACCGATCGAACTCGCCGACATGATCACACCGACCCAACCGTCGCCGAGACCGAACTCACCCTTCACCAGTGCGGGGATGAACGCCACGTAGTTGAACCCGAACATGATGATCACGAACGAGCTCAGCACCAGCCGCCGCAGGTGCGGGCGGGCGGCGACGTAGCGGACCCCGTCGGCGATCTCGGCGAACGGGTTCGCCTTCGAGGTGGCGCGCGGCGCCGATCCGGGTGGGCAGCGCAGCAGCAACACGAACGACACCGTCGAGAACACCGCCGACACGATGTAGGCGCCACCGATGCCGATGAACACGATGCCGGCGAGCGCGCCGGCGAATGCGGGGGCGATCACACGGGTGCCGTTCATGCTCAGCAACGACAGGGTGATCGCATTGCCGAGCTGGTCGCGCCCGACGATCTCGGACGTGAACGCCACACGGGTGGGCCCCAGGAAGCCGAAGGCGACACCCTGGGTGATGGCGGCGACGAGCAGCATCCAGAACTGCACGGTGTCGGTGAGCACGACCCCGCCCATTCCCGCTGCCGCAGCCAGGATCGCTCCCTGGCTCACGACCAGGACGCGCCGCTTGGGCAGCCGATCGGCAGCCACCCCACCGAGCGGCGTGGCGATCAGCAGGGCGATGCCGAAGCAGAGGTAGACGAGGCCCAGCGCACCTTCGCGCTCGGTGAGATCCCAGGCGAGCACGCCGCGCAGCAGGAACTGCATCTGCACCGACATGAACGAGAACGTGCCCGCCCACCACAGTTTGCGGTACTCCGAGTTCTGCAGCGACGCGAAGGAACGCTCGAATCGGGCCATTGCCCCACCTTGCCCGAACGATCAGCCGCGGACGTAGCCCTGCTGCAGCGCCATCGTCCGTACGGCATCCGCAACGGCGTCGGCCACACCCGATTCGAAGGCGCCGGGGATGATGCGATCGGGCACCGGATCGACGACGAGCGCGGCCAGAGCATCAGCGGCGGCGCGTTTGATCTCGATCGTGCAGCGGGTGGCCTGCACGTCGAGAAGACCGCGAAACACGCCGGGGAACGCGAGCACGTTGTTGATCTGGTTCGGGTAGTCGCTGCGACCGGTGGCGATCACCGACACGTTGTCGGACATCAACTCGGGCATCACCTCGGGGGTGGGGTTGGCCATCGCGAACACGATCGCGTCGTCGGCCATCTCCGCCAGCCACTCCGGCTCGATGATGCCCGGTCCGGACAGGCCGAGCAGCACGTCGGCACCCTGTAGCGCCTCGCGGACGCCGCCGCGACGGTCGTCACGGTTGCCGTGCTCGACGAACCACTGCTTGGTCGGCGTCAGGTTCTCGCGTTCGTGGTGGAGGATGCCGGTGCTGTCGACGCCGATGATGTCGCCGGTGCCGTCCTGGCCGACGCGAGCGTCGTGCAGCAGTTCGGCCACCGCAACGCCGGCGGCGCCGGTGCCGACGATGACCACGGTGAGTTCCTCGACGCGCTTGTCGACCACCCGGGCGGCGTTGATCAGCGCGGCGAGCGCCACGATCGCCGTGCCGTGCTGGTCGTCGTGGAAGACCGGGATGTCCAGCGCCTCCTGCAGGCGACGTTCGATCTCGAAACACTCGGGCGCCTTGATGTCCTCGAGGTTGATGCCGCCGAACGTGGGTGCGATCGCCGTGCCGATCGCCACCATCTCGTCGACCGTGCGGGCGTTCACGCACACCGGGTAGGCGTCGACGCCGCCGAACTGCTTGAACAGCACCGCCTTGCCCTCCATCACCGGCATCGCCGCTTCGGGACCGATGTCGCCGAGGCCGAGCACCGCGGTGCCGTTGGAGAGCACGGCAACGGCGTTCGAGCGACCGGTGAGCGACCACACACGGTCGGGCTCGTCGGCGATCGCCTGTGACACGCGGCCGACGCCGGGGGTGTAGGCGAGTGAGAGGTCCTCGGGACCGTCGATCGGGACGCGGGACGCGATCACGAGCTTGCCGCCCTGATGCAACGAGAAGGCCGGATCGTCGGCGTACGGGTCGGTCATGGCGACACCATCGGGAATCGTGGTGGGTTCGGGAATCGTGCTGGGTTCGGAGATGCTGGTCATGTTCGGTCCTTGCTTCGGGGTGATGTCCCGAAAGACCGACAGCGTGCCCGCCGCCGGTTTTCCGGCTGGTCGGGCGGGTTGGACGATGCTCAGCGATGACGCTGAGGTCGTGCCCCCCGCCTGACCCGTACCGGAACCAGTACGGGTGCGGGGCCGCGTGCAGCCACCACTGCGCCTGCTGCTGCTACGGCAGCGACAATGGCGATGATGGCGACGAGCACGTGCAGCACCCTACCTGCTGTGGTTCACTGACACCATGACCGACCTCGAAACGATGCCCGTCGAGCGGGTCGACCTCGACACCGACGAGACCACCGAGACCGGTGAGCCGACATCAGCGCACATCGTCAAGACGAAGAAGGGCGAGAACGCCGCCGCGGTGGTGCTGGAGGCACGGATCAACGGCACCCCGATCGAGGCGTTGTGCGGGTTCGTGTGGGTGCCGTCGCGCGACCCCAAGCAGCTGCCGGTGTGCGAGAAGTGCAAGAGCGTCTACCAGATGTACAAGGCCTTCAACGACGGCCTGCGCGACACCCCCGAGGACTGACGGCCACTCATGACCGAGCCTTCGCCGGCGTTGCGCATTCGTCAGGCCGTGCGTGCACTGCTCGTCACCCCCGACGACCACATCTTGCTGGTTCGATTCGAGTTCCCCGACGCAACCGTGTGGTCGCTGCCCGGGGGCGGTCTCGACCCTGGCGAAACCCACCTCGACGCACTGCACCGAGAGCTGATCGAAGAGGTCGGACTGCACGACCCCGTCGTCGGCGCACACGTGTGGGATCGCGAACACATCATCCCCCACCTCGACGGACTGTGGGACGGCCAACGCGACCGCTACTACCTCGTCGAGGCAAACGAACGATTCGAGCCGACACCGGCGCTCAGCTGGGAGCAACTCCGCGCCGAACGGCTCCACGAGCTGCGTTGGTGGCACATCGACGAGATCGAGCGGTCGTCCAGCGAGGACGTGTGGTTCTCACCGCGCGCACTCGGACGGCACCTGCGTACCTTGATGACCGACGGCGCCCCGTCGACCCCCATCGACACCGGCGTGTGACGATCGGGGTCCGACACCAATCGTCACCGTCGGTGTGGTCCACGCCGAGCTCGCCCGGGACGACGCCGTCAGACGGCGCGTCCGCTGAAGGCCACGAGGTGGACCAGTTCGCCCGACCGGTCGCGATCGACAGGTCCCAACCGTGGATCAGGCCGTCGAACGCCACGAAGCGGGCGAACACCGAGCCGGGCACCCGGCCGAACGGCGCATCGATCATCCGCTCCATGGCGCCAGGAGCGTTGACGGAACCGAGCAAACCGTTC
>Ga0209947_1002038_pt1 | contig 11801 bp, 10 predicted proteins | sample SalPonR2_B_D2_MG_FD_185706 | JGI IMG/M metagenome (GOLD analysis project Ga0209947, IMG submission 185706) | Salt pond soil microbial communities from South San Francisco under conditions of wetland restoration - Salt Pond MetaG R2_B_D2_MG... ... | reverse complement strand
AGGGGGCGCTGTTCCTGTCGGCCTCGGGCCGCGTGTCCACGCCGGAGCTGTCGAATGAACGTATCGAGGAACTGGCCGCCATTCGCGCGCTTCTGGAGCCAGAGCTGTCCTCCCGCGCCCTGCCCCGCGCCCATCCCGCCCTGATCGAACGGATGGAGGCGATCAACGGCCAGATCGCGCAGGTCATCGCCCGGCGCGACGCCGTGGGGTACATCCGCACGAACCTCGAGTTTCACCGCACGCTCTATCTGCGCGCGCAGGCGCCGGCCATGCTGGCCCTGGCCGAAACGGTCTGGCTGCAACTCGGACCCACGATGCGCGCGCTCTACGGGCGCCTCAACCGAACCGAGGCGCCGCAGCACCACCGCCTGATCCTCGCCGCACTCAACGCCGGGGACGAGCCGGGCCTGCGCCTTGCCGTGCGCGCCGATGTCACGCAGGGCCTTCGCCTTCTGGCGGGCTGACCGGCCCCTTCATCTTTCCTCAAATACGCACGCGCCCAAGGGCGCAAGCGGCAGGCGGGGCTCGATGCCCCGCCTGCCGCTCACCCGTTCAGCTGTGGATCGCACCGTCGCCGCAGGCCAGCGCCGCCTCGCGGACGGCCTCCGAATAGGTCGGATGCGCATGGCAAGTCAGTGCGAGGTCCTGCGCCGAGGCGCCGAATTCCATCGCCACGCAGATCTCGTGGATCAGGTCGCCCGCCATCGGCCCGATGATGTGGGCGCCGAGGATGCGGTCGGTCTTCTTGTCGGCGAGGATCTTGACGAAGCCGTCGGCGGCGAAATTGGCCTTGGCGCGCCCGTTGCCCATGAAGTTGAACTTCCCGACCTTGTAATCGCGCCCGGCCGATTTCAGCGTCTCCTCTGTCTCGCCGACATTGGCGACCTCGGGATGGGTGTAGATGACCCCGGGGATAACGCCGTAGTTCACGTGGCCATGCTTGCCCGCGATCACTTCCGCGACGGCCATTCCCTCGTCCTCGGCCTTGTGGGCCAGCATCGGGCCCGCGATGCAGTCGCCAATGGCGTAGATGCCCGGCACGCTTGTCGCCCAGTGCCCGTCGGTCTCGACCTGTCCGCGGTCGGTCATCTTCACGCCCAGCGCCTCGAGGCCAAGCCCGTCGGTATAAGGTCTGCGGCCCGTCGAGACGAGGACCACATCCGCGTCCACCGTCGCCTCGCTGTCGTCCTTCCCGAGCTTGTAGGTGACCTTGGCCTTGGTCTTGGTCGCCTCCACCTTCTGCACGGCGGCCCCGAGCGTGAAGCTGAGCCCCTGTTTCTGCAACAGCCGCTGGAAGCTGCGGGAGACCTCGGCGTCCATTCCGGGGGTGATGTGGTCGAGGAACTCGATGACCTCCACCTCCGACCCGAGGCGCGCGTAGACCGAGCCCAGTTCCAGCCCGATGACGCCCGCGCCGATCACGACCATCTTCTTGGGCACCTTGGGCAGGCTCAGCGCGCCCTCCGATGTCACGACGACCTTCTCGTCGATCTCGATCCCCGGCAGCGCGGAGGGCTCGGACCCGCTGGCCACGATGATCGACTTGGCGTCGTGCACCTCGTCGCCCACCTTGACGCGGCCCGCCTCCGGGATCGAACCCCAGCCCTTCAGCCAGTCGATCTTGTTCTTCTTGAACAGGAATTCGACGCCCTTGGTGTTCTGGCCGATCACGTCGTCCTTGTAGGCCTGCATCTGTTTCCAGTCGACCGACGGCGTCTTTCCCTTCAGCCCCATCTTGGCGAAATTGTGCTCCGCCTCGTGCAGCTGGTGGGAGGCATGCAGCAGCGCCTTGGACGGGATGCAGCCGATGTTGAGGCAGGTCCCGCCGAGCGTGTCGCGCCCCTCCACGCAGGCCGTCTTGAGACCCAGTTGCGCACAACGGATGGCGCAGACATAGCCCCCCGGGCCGGAGCCGATGACGATGACGTCGTAACTTGCCATGGGATTGGTCCTTTTGTCGTTTGGCGGGACACCGGGGGCCAGCCCCCGGACCCCCGGAGTTTTATGCCAGGATGAAGATCAGATCAGCGCGGCAATGAGCATCAGGAACGTGGCGATCCAGCCCACGGCCCAGACGACGCTCCGCCAGGGCACGAGGCCATAGGCATAGGCCGGGACGTAGAGCGCTCGCGCGACGAGGTAGGTCCATGCGCAAGCGGTGGTGAAGGGGGTGGACTGCCCCGAGACGGCGATGACGGTAGCGGCGATGCCGAAGAGGATCAGCCCCTCGAAATGGTTGTTCATCGCCCGCTGGACGCGGCCCGCCGTGCCGGTAAGCTCGATCTTCCGGTCACGGGAAGACATCGCGGCCTTCGTGCCCACCTGCGCGTTCCCGACGACGGAATAGAGCGCCATCTGCGCGCATTGCAGGAGCGCGGCGAGGGTGAGGGCTGTCAGTTCTGGGGTCATGACATCCTTGCTGGCGTCGAAAGCGGCGTGGCGTGCCCCGCCCTGCGCCGACCGGCAGGGCGGGACTTGTCCGGCGATGGCCTCACAGATCCATCAGCAGCCTGCGCGGGTCCTCCAGCGCGTCCTTCACGCGGACGAGGAAGGTCACGGCGCCTTTGCCGTCCACGATCCGGTGATCGTAGCTGAGCGCGAGATACATCATCGGGCGGATCTTGATCTCGCCACCCACGACCATGGGGCGTTCCTGGATCTTGTGCATGCCGAGGATGCCCGATTGCGGCGGGTTCAGGATCGGCGAGGACATGAGCGAGCCGTAGACCCCGCCGTTGGAGATGGTGAAGGTGCCGCCCTGCATCTCGGCCATCGAGAGCTTGCCGTCACGCGCGCGGCGGCCCTTCTCGCCGATCTCCTTCTCGATCTCGGCAAAGCTCTTCTGGTCGACGTCGCGCAGCACCGGCACCACGAGGCCCTGGGGGGTGCCGGCGGCGATGCCCATGTGGACGTAGTTCTTGTAGACGATATCGGTCCCGTCGATCTCGGCATTGACCTCGGGGACTTCCTTCAGCGCATGGACGCAGGCCTTGGTGAAGAAGGACATGAAGCCCAGCCGGACGCCGTGCTTCTTCTCGAATTGGTCCTTGTAGGTGTTCCTGAGCGCCATCACCTCGGTCATGTCCACCTCGTTATAGGTGGTCAGCATCGCGGCGTTGTTCTGAGCATCCTTGAGGCGCTTGGCGATGGTCTGGCGCAGGCGGGTCATCTTGACCCGTTCCTCACGCTCGGCATCCTGGGCGGCGACCGGCGCGCGCGGTGCCTGGGCCGACGGGGCGGGCGCCGACGGGGCGGGCGCCGTGGCCGCTTTCAGCACGTCTTCCTTCATGATGCGCCCGTCGCGGCCGGTGCCCTGCACCTGTGCCGCGTCCAGCCCCTTTTCGGCCATCAGCTTTTCCGCAGAGGGCGCATTGGCGATGTCCTTGGCGCCAGAGGCGGCGGCGGGCTGGGTCGGAGCCTCCGCCGCGGGTGCGGGCGCGGCGGCGCCTGCGCTGCCGCCGATGATGGCGAGCTTGCCGCCAGCTCCCACGGTAGAGCCTTCCTCGGCGAGGATCTTGCTCAGCGTGCCGGAGGCGGGCGCGGGCACCTCGACCGACACCTTGTCGGTTTCCAGTTCGCACAGCATCTCGTCCTGGGTGACGGTATCGCCCGGCTTCTTGAACCACGTGGCGACGGTGGCCTCGGTGACGCTTTCGCCCAGCGTCGGCACCATGACGTCGATGCTCTCGTCGCCGCCGTCCGAAGCGGGGGAGGCGGTCTTGGCAGGCTCGGGCGCTGCGGCAGGCGCTGTGCCGGCGCCCTCGGTCAGGGTGGCGAGCAACGCGTCTACGCCGACGGTTTCGCCCTCGGCGGCGACAATCTCGCCAAGCGTGCCGGCGGCGGGCGCGGGCACCTCGACGGTGACCTTGTCGGTCTCCAGTTCACAGAGCATCTCGTCGGCCGCGACCGCCTCGCCCGGCTTCTTGAACCAGGTGGCGACCGTGGCCTCGGTGACGCTTTCGCCCAGCGTGGGGACGCGAACTTCAATGGACATGACGGATTACCCTTCGATGGTCAGCGCGTCGTTCACGAGCGCGGATTGTTGTGCCTTGTGCTGGCTGGCGAGACCGGTGGCGGGCGAGGCGCTGGCCGAGCGCCCGACATAGCGCGGACGCGTGCGCGCAGCGCCGATGCGCGTGAGGACCCATTCGAGATTGGGTTCGACGAAGGTCCAGGCGCCCTGGTTCTTCGGCTCTTCCTGGCACCACACGATCTCGGCGCCCTTGAAGCGTTCCAGCTCCTTCATCAGCGCGAGCGCCGGGAAGGGATAGAACTGCTCCAGCCGCAGGAGATAGACATCGTCGATCCCCCGCGCGTCACGTTCTTCCAGAAGATCGAAATAGACCTTGCCCGACGAGATCACCACGCGCCGGATCTTGTCGTCGGCCTGCAGTGTCGTATCCGAATGCCCCTTCTCGGCATCGTCCCACAGTACCCGGTGAAAGCTCGACCCGGTGGTGAAATCCGCCGCATCCGACACGGCGAGCTTGTGACGCAGAAGCGACTTCGGCGTCATCAGCACAAGCGGCTTGCGGAACGAGCGGTGCAGCTGCCGGCGCAGGATGTGGAAATAGTTGGCGGGCGTGGTGCAGTTGGCGACGATCCAGTTGTCCTCGGCGCATTGCTGCAGAAAGCGCTCCAGCCGGGCCGAGCTATGCTCCGGTCCCTGCCCCTCGAACCCATGCGGCAAAAGCATCACGAGGCCCGACATGCGCAGCCACTTGCGCTCGCCAGAGGAAATGAACTGGTCGAACATGATCTGCGCGCCGTTGGCGAAGTCGCCGAACTGCGCCTCCCACATCACCAGCGCGTTTGGCTCCGCCAGCGAGTAGCCGTATTCGAACCCGAGCACGGCATATTCCGACAGCATCGAGTCGATGACCTCGTACCGCTGCTGTCCATCGCGGATGTGGTTGAGCGGGTAGTAGCGATCCTCCGTCGCCTGGTCGACAATTGCCGAATGGCGCTGGCTGAAGGTGCCCCGGGTGGAGTCCTGTCCCGACAGACGCACCGGATAGCCCTCGGTCAGGAGGGAGCCGAAGGCCACCGACTCGGCCGTGGCCCAGTCGAAGCCTTGGCCGCTTTCGAACATCGCCTTCTTGGCCTCGAGCTGGCGCGCGATCGTCTTGTGGATGTTGAAGCTGTCGGGAACCGTCGTCAGCGCGCGGCCGATCTCTGCCAATGTCTCGGGCTTGATGGCCGTTTCACCGCGCTGGTACTCCTCGCCCTCGCGGTCAAGGTGGGACCAGCGCCCGTCGAGCCAGTCGGCCTTGTTGGGCTTGTATTCCTTGCCGGCCTCGAACTCTTCGTTGAGCTGGGCCTGAAAGGCGGCCTTCATGTCCTCGATCTCGCCTTCCGGGATCAGGCCGTCCTTCACAAGCCGCTCGGTATAGAGCTGCAGCGTGGTCTTCTGCGTCTTGATCTTCTTGTACATGACCGGGTTGGTGAACATGGGCTCGTCGCCCTCGTTGTGACCGAACCGGCGATAGCAGAACATGTCGATGACAACGTCCTTGCCGAATTTCTGGCGAAACTCGATGGCGACCTTGGCGGCGTGGACCACCGCCTCGGGGTCGTCGCCGTTCACGTGGAAGATCGGCGCCTCGACCATCAGCGCGATATCCGTCGGATAGGGCGAGGAGCGCGAGAAATGCGGCGCCGTAGTAAAGCCGATCTGGTTGTTCACGATGAAATGGATCGTGCCGCCCGTGCGGTGCCCGCGCAGGCCCGAAAGGCCAAGGCCCTCGGCCACGACGCCCTGTCCGGCGAAGGCCGCGTCACCGTGCAGGAGGACGCCGAGGACCTTCTTGCGCTCCGCATCGCCGATCTGGTCCTGCTTCGCCCGGACCTTTCCGATGACGACGGGATTCACCGCCTCGAGATGCGAGGGGTTCGCCGTCAGCGACAGGTGAACCGTGTTGTCGTCGAAAACGCGATCCGACGACGCGCCGAGGTGGTATTTCACGTCACCCGACCCGTCCACGTCCTCGGGTTTGAACGATCCGCCCTGAAACTCGTTGAAGATCGCGCGGTATGGCTTCTGCATCACGTTGGCGAGCACGGAAAGACGTCCGCGATGCGGCATGCCGATCACGATCTCCTGCACGCCCAGCGCGCCGCCCCTTTTGATGATCTGCTCCATCGCGGGGATCAGAGATTCCCCCCCGTCGAGCCCGAAGCGTTTGGTGCCCATGTATTTCACATGGAGAAACTTCTCGAAGCCCTCGGCCTCGACCATCTTGTTCAGGATCGCCTTCCGCCCCTCGCGGGTAAAGGCGACTTCCTTGCCGTAACCCTCGATCCGCTCCTTGAGCCACGCGGCCTGCTCGGGGTCGGAAATGTGCATGTATTGCAGTGCGAAGGTGCCGCAATAGGTCCGCCGCACGATGTCCAGGATCTGCCGGATCGACCCATGCTGAAGCCCCAGCACGTTGTCGAGAAAGATCGGCCGGTCCATGTCGGCCTCGGTGAAACCGTAGGATTTCGGGTCGAGCTCGGGATGCGGGGTCTGGTCGCGCATGCCCAGCGGGTCGAGATCGGCCACGAGGTGCCCCCGGATCCGGTAGGCGCGGATCAGCATGAGCGCCCGGATCGAATCAAGCACCGCGCGCTGGATCTGCGCATCGGTGACATCGACGCCTTTTTCCGCGGCCTTCTCCTTGATCTTGCGTCCCGCTTCCTTGACCTCCGCCGCCGCCGCCGCCGGCCACTCGCCGGTCAGCGCGTTGGTCCAGTCGTCCTCGGGCTGCGGCGGCCAGTCGGGGCGCGCCCAGGAGGGCCCGTGCGCCTCGGCGACGGCCTCGTTCGCGGGATCGCCAAGCTCGGCGAAGAACCTGCGCCAGCCCTCATCGACCGCGTCGGGGTTCTGGGCGTACTGCGCGTAGAGCTGTTCGAGATAGGCCGCGTTCGCGCCTTGCATGAAGCTGGAGGCGTGGAACTGGTCGTTGGGGGATTGGTCGGTCATCGGGAGACCTCCGAAGGGACTGTCTGGATTGATACGCGAAAGAGGGTCGTTCGTGTGGGGCTGTGTATACCGCACGGCAGATCGGAGTTATCGGTGAGCGCGCGCACGTCAGGCAGCATGGCCGCCGGATCCGCGTGATTGACATCCGCCCGGGCGGGCAGGGTAAACGAAAGCGCCGCGGCCAACGCAAGCAGGCCCGCCGCGCCTAGCGCGTGGGCCGCCCGCAGGAGCTTGCGGAGACGCTCGTGTCTGTGCACCCTTATCCTCCCGTTCGCGGTGCCTCAGCCGATGGCTTTCAGCACCGCCTCGCCCAGCGTCGCGGGGCTGTCGGCCACCACGATCCCGGCGGCCTTCATTGCCTCGATCTTGTCCTCGGCGCCGCCCTTGCCGCCGGCGACGATGGCGCCCGCATGGCCCATCCGGCGGCCCGGAGGCGCCGTGCGGCCCGCGATGAAGCCCGCCGTCGGCTTCCAGCGGCCGCGCTTCTTCTCGTCGGCGAGGAATTGCGCCGCTTCTTCCTCGGCCGAGCCGCCGATCTCGCCGATCATGATGATCGACTGCGTCTCGGGATCGGCAAGGAACATTTCCAGCACGTCGATATGCTCGGTCCCCTTGATCGGGTCGCCGCCAATACCGACGGCCGTCGACTGGCCAAGGCCGCTGTCCGAGGTCTGCTTGACGGCCTCGTAGGTCAGCGTGCCGGAGCGGGAGACGACGCCCACCGATCCGCGCTTGTGGATGTGGCCAGGCATGATGCCGATCTTGCAGGCGTCCGGCGTGATGACGCCGGGGCAGTTCGGTCCGATCAGGATCGACTTCGATCCTTCCAGCGCGCGCTTGACCTTCATCATGTCGAGAACCGGGATACCTTCCGTGATGCAGCAGATCAGCGGCATCTCCGCGTCGATCGCCTCGAGGATCGAATCCGCGGCAAAGGGTGGTGGAACGTAAATGACCGAGGCGTTGGCGCCTGTCACGTGCATCGCCTCGTGGACCGAATCGAAGACCGGCAGGTCGAGATGGCTCATCCCGCCTTTGCCGGGGGTCACGCCGCCGACCATCTTCGTGCCGTATGCGATGGCCTGCTCGGAATGGAACGTGCCCTGAGAGCCGGTGAAGCCCTGGCAGATCACCTTTGTGTTTTCGTCTACAAGAACGGCCATGTCTGTCCCTCAGTTCTGATCTTCGGACGGCTCAAGCCGTTCCACGTTGATGAATGTCTCGATACCGTCCGGTCCGGGGCGCATGCCTACCTGAACCACGGCGATGCGGTTTGGGTTGAGATACCGCGCGGCGACGAATTCGGCACCATTCTGCGTCGGAAAGCCCATCGGCACCGCGGCTTCCGCGACGATACCCTCATTCTGCAAGCCGCCACGGACCGCGTGTGTCCCGGCCTCGACATGCTCACCGTCGAAGGCCACCTCGCAGCGCCGGTCGGTTCCCGGCGTGACCGGGCGCCCGTTGGGTTCGGAGACAGGCGTTCCGGCACGGAATGGCCGCAGGTCGTAGAAATCGATCCGCGCCGGCGCCAGCCGTTCGGCCGCCGTTTCCGCCGTCAGCAATGGCGAAAAGCAATGCGCGGCAAAGGCACCGGGCGCGGTCTCATGGCTTGCGGCCAGCACGCGGCTCGCGACGATCAGGACGAACAGCGCCGTACCCACGACATGAAGCGCGACCCAGAGTTTCGCTCCGGCTGGCTGCGGCTCTGCCCGAACCTTCATATCGGCCTGCTCATCCATCCGTTCGGACCGCCTTCAGCCCTTCACCGCCTTGACGATCTTCTCGGCCCCGTCCTTCAGGTCGTCGGCCGCGATCACGTCGAGGCCGGAGGCGTTGATGATCTCCTTGCCCTTCTCGACATTGGTGCCTTCCAGCCGGACGACGAGCGGAACCTGAAGGCCCACTTCCTTCACCGCAGCGATCACGCCCTCGGCGATGATGTCGCAGCGCATGATGCCGCCGAAGATGTTGACGAGGATGCCCTTCACGTTCGGATCGGAGGTGATGATCTTGAAGGCCTCGGTCACCTTTTCCTTCGTCGCGCCACCGCCCACGTCGAGGAAGTTCGCGGGCTCCGCTCCATAGAGCTTGATGATGTCCATCGTCGCCATCGCCAGGCCCGCGCCGTTGACCATGCAGCCGATCTCGCCATCGAGCGCGATGTAGTTGAGGTCATGCTTGGAGGCGGCGAGTTCCTTGGGGTCCTCCTCGGTCTCGTCGCGCAGCGCGGCGATGTCGGGGTGGCGGTAGACCGCGTTCCCGTCGAAACCGAGCTTCGCGTCGAGCACCTTTAGGTTGCCCGTGTCGGTCACAATCAGCGGGTTGATTTCCAGCATCTCCATGTCCTTCTCGACGAAGGCCTTGTAGAGAATGCCCATCAGGTTGACGCATTCCTTGACCTGCTTGCCTTCGAGGCCCAGCGAGAAGGCGATGCGGCGACCATGGAAGGGCTGGTAGCCCGTGGCTGGATCGACGCTGAAGGACAGGATCTTTTCAGGGGTGGAGGCCGCGACCTCCTCGATGTCCATGCCGCCCTCGGTGGAGCAGACGAAGGAAATGCGGCTGGTCTGACGGTCGACCAGAAGCGCGAGGTAAAGCTCGCGCTCGATGCCCGAGCCGTCCTCGATATAGATGCGGTTGACGACCTTGCCCGCCGGTCCCGTCTGATGGGTCACCAGCGTCCGGCCCAGCATCTTCTTGGTTTCGGCCTCGGCCTCCTCGACAGACTTCGCCAGACGCACGCCGCCCTTGTCGCCGGCGCCGGGCTCCTTGAAATGGCCCTTGCCGCGGCCACCGGCGTGGATCTGCGCCTTGACGACCCAGAGCGGTCCGTCCAGCTCGCCCGCCGCCGTCTTGGCCTCCTCGGCCTTCAGGACGGCGCGTCCGTCGCTGACGGGTGCTCCGTAGTCGCGCAAGAGAGCCTTCGCCTGGTATTCATGAATATTCATGCCGCCATTCCGTCGTGAGTGGTGTTTCACACCGCTTAAGCACAACCCACGCGCGCATTAAAACGGCTTTATGACGCAGATAACGGCTTTCCGCGAAAAAAGCGACATTTGTGATCACAGGCGAAAAACGTGTGATCACAAAAAGGCGGCATCGCAGTATGCCACTGTATGCCAACCATGGAGGGCGATTCGCGGAACCGGCACGCTCCGAAAGAAAACGGCGGCCGTCGGGCCGCCGTTTCCTGTCAGTGACGATCGCGCAAGGTCATGCGAGGCTTTCGTCGATCCCCTTGCAGGCGTCGACAAGGCCCTTCACGGCGGCGACGGAATTGTCGAACATCGCCTGCTCGTCCTTGGTCAGCTTGATGTCGACGATGCGCTCGATCCCGCCTTTGCCGATCACGGTTGGCACACCCACATACATGCCCTTGAGCCCGAATTCCCCGTCGCACCAGGCGGCGCAGGGCAGAAGGCGCTTCTGGTCCTTGAGATAGGCCTCGGCCATCTCGATGGCGCTGGTGGCGGGCGCGTAGAAAGCCGAGCCTGTCTTGAGCAGGCCCACGATCTCGGCGCCGCCGTCGCGCGTGCGCTGCACGATCGCGTCGAGCTTTTCCTGAGTGGTCCAGCCCATCTGCACCAGATCGGGCAGCGGGATGCCAGCGACGGTCGAATACCGCACCGACGGCACCATCGTGTCGCCATGGCCGCCGAGGACGAAGGCCGTAACGTCCTTCATCGAAACGTCGAATTCCTCAGCGAGGAAATGGCGGAACCGCGCGCTGTCCAGCACACCGGCCATTCCGCAGACCATGTGATGCGGCAGGCCCGAGAATTCGCGCAGTGCCCAGACCATGGCATCGAGCGGGTTGGTGATGCAGATCACGAAGGCGTTCGGCGCGTTGTCGCGGATGCCCTCACCCACGGATTTCATGACCTTCAGGTTAATGCCCAGAAGGTCGTCACGGCTCATCCCCGGCTTGCGCGCGACACCGGCGGTGACGATGCACACATCCGCGCCGGCGATGTCGGCGTAGTCGTTCGTGCCTTTCAGCTTGGCGTCGAACTTTTCCGACGGGCCGCTTTCGGCGATGTCGAGCGCCTTGCCCTGCGGGATGCCCTCGGCGATGTCGAACAGGATGACATCGCCCAGTTCCTTCAGCGCGGCGAGATGGGCGAGCGTGCCGCCGATTTGCCCCGCGCCGATGAGCGCGATCTTGGGTCTGGCCATGGGAATTGGTCCTTCGTCCCTCATTGCTGTTGGCCGAAGGGGGTAGCGCCGGGCCGCGCGCCGCGCAAGATGCCTCGGCGCGGCGGAAAGCCCCAGCGACGGGAACCGGACGTCAGAGAGGCGCGCCCTCGGGGCCTGCCGCGACCTGTTCGTAATGCTGTCCCGAGGCCACCAGACAGGTGACCTCGGCGGAGTTGGCGACGACGATCGCCCACGATCCGGTGTCTTCGGAGGCGAAGACCTCCACGATCCTATCGCGCCCGGCGAGGCCCACGCTGCGCACGGTTTCGCGGTAGCGGGAACCAAGCATGTCGACGACCGCCGCGCGCACCGCAGAGCGATTGCGCCGCCGCAAGGGCCGGACCGAGGGTGGCATTGGCAAGACCGGCAAGCGCAGTGATGAGAACAGTGACCTTACATGTCTGCGCCTTTCCTGTTGCAGCCGCATCGCGTGCGAGCCTGCCTGATCCGGAGGGCGGGGCGGCCGAGCGGCGCGTCCCTGCTGCCGTCTCGGGCTTGATGGGTCGGCGCGAGTGCGCATGGCGCAGGGTGAAAGCGCCGACCGGACCATCCGGCCGCAACAGGCGTTAAGATGGTGTGATCGGCGCGACGTCTTCGCATGCGCAACAATATTCTTCTGCAGCGCGGCAATTCGGAA
>Ga0209947_1002036_pt1 | contig 11803 bp, 9 predicted proteins | sample SalPonR2_B_D2_MG_FD_185706 | JGI IMG/M metagenome (GOLD analysis project Ga0209947, IMG submission 185706) | Salt pond soil microbial communities from South San Francisco under conditions of wetland restoration - Salt Pond MetaG R2_B_D2_MG... ... | reverse complement strand
TTAAAAGAAAAGATTATGTGGAAATACTAAATAAGTAGCTAAAAAATGTCCTCTTTTAGATAGATTGTTTCTAAAAGAGGACATTTTCTTATGGTATTAAAAGATAGATTGATAAATATTTCAAGTGTTTTACAAGGTGTTTTATTGGAAAATTGGTATTTATTAGAATATAATAAAATTTAGTATATTTTGTTGTTATTTCAAATTCAAAATGCTAAACTATAATTGGTTTAAGCATATTATCCATCAACTAAAGGAGAGAACTATGATTATAGATAAAAAGGGAAAACTATTTGGAAAAATTAATATTATAGATTTGGCTGTAGTACTGGTAATAATTTTCTTTGCTTTTAACGCTTTTTCCACTAGCAATGCAATAGAAAACCAAGAGATAATAGAGGCAGAAAGGGCCTACATTACCCTTGAGTTTGAAGAGGTTCATTCTAATTTTTTGAATGTAGTTAATGTTGGAGATTTGGTGAGAGATTCTGTAAGAGGTTTTGTCCTAGGAGAAATTGTAGAAGTTGAAAGTGAAAGTTACAAAGAAATGCTTACTAGCTCCGATGGCAAAGTAGAATACAAAGAAATCCCCGGCAAATATAATATACAGGTAATCTTGGAAACAAAAGGTGTATTCGACGGAAACGGTGTCCTAGTTGAGTCTAAAAGGTACTATATAGGCTCTGAGACTAGAATAAAAACCGAAGACTATGTAACAGATGCATTCGTGCTTAACATCACTAAAGCCGAAGGTGAGTTGAATGACTAGTACAGTATTTAGAAGACTTTCAGATACTTTAATCTTATGGTTTAAAAATAGTTTTATCTTTAAGTTCTTTTATTCAATTTATTTAAAATTCAAAGGATATTTTGAAGCTAGCTATTTTGTTAAGCTTATGTACATAATTAAAGATAGGATAACATCTTCTGAATATATTCCTAAAGAGTCTATGAGTATTGCTGATAGGGTCTTAAAGTTTATTCTGGAAAAATTAAGAAGGTTTTTTAATAAAAACAAAGAAGCTTTTTCAATACAACTAATTATTAAGATTAAGGATATGAGTTTTGGAAAAATTGCATCTTTAAATGGATTATTTCTTGCTGTGTATGCCTTAATATCTACCATATTATATGCACTTAGAGGAAGTTATAATCTTTCATTAATTTTAGCCTTAATATCTCTAGGATTTTTCTTAGTCTTCTATTCTTTGAAAAGAAATATAGGTATACTTCCTAACTTTTTGAAAAGAAAAGATGAAATATCAAAAATAGAAATTGCGGTTTTTGCTATTTTAGGGATTATTTCAGGAGGTTTTTTACCTGTTTTAGGATTTTCCCTAGCAAGTGCTTTGGCTCTAGGCATTGTTTTTCTAATTACCGTCCTTAAAGAAACTTCTTTAGCAGTAGGAAGCTATATATTTGCCATAGTGTTTCTGCCTGATCTACTTACTCTTTTAGTTTTTTTTATTACAATCATAGTTATTTGTCTTGATATATCAAATAAAAAATCTTTCGAATACAATGTTACCCCTATTAGTAATATTTTGTTTATACTTTTAAGTATATTTACAATAAGAACTATACTTTCTGTAGATAGGTCGGGAAGTATAAGAGATTTTGTCCTTAATGCAGGGTCTATACTCTTTATATTTTTATGGACTCAGTTGGATTTAAATATAGAAAAATTCAAGAAAATAGTTTATTTTCTAATATTTACTGCTTTTCTAGCAGGATTGTATGGGATAGTTCAATATATAATCGGTGTCCCTATGGAAAGTGGTTGGGTTGATCCTAACTCCGGTATAGAAACTAGAGTTTTTGCTACTTTTGAAAATCCTAATATTTTTGCAGAATATTTAATTATGATAATTCCCCTAGGATATGCACTTATGATTAGGGAAAAGAAAATGAAAACAAGGATAATCACCTTAGTTATGGGAGGAGCTATTTTTGCATCTTTGCTTTTTACCTTTTCAAGAGGTGGATGGCTTGGAGCTGGGGCAGGAGCTTTTCTGTTTTTATTTATGTATCAGCTTTCTATGCTGCTTAAGTTTATTCCAGTAGCTTTAATCGGCCTTATGCTGCTACCGGCAAGTATTTTAAGGAGAATGGCTTCTATAGGTAGTTTGGATGATGCTTCTAATTTTTATAGAATGCAGATATGGGAAAAAAGCATAGAAATAATTAAAGATTATCCTCTTACAGGAGTAGGTCTTGGATTTAACAGTTTTAGGAAAATTTCAGCTAAATATATAACAGAAGCTGACCCCTACCATGCCCACAATACCTACTTAGAGCTAGCTGTTGAAATAGGTATTATCGGCTTATTCTTTGTAGTAATGCTGGGATTAAAATTATTGGGAATGGTACACCACATACTTAAGGTTGATAAACATAAGGGAACACTTATGCTTGGATTTTTCGCTGGATTGATTAGTCTTATGGTTCACGGTATGGCAGAGCATGTACTTTACAATCCTAAAATTATACTCTTGTTTTGGTTTTATGTTGGATGTATTAATTCTATTTACTCTATAGTAAAGAAGGAAAGGTTGGAATATGAAAATATTAATGTTAATTGATTCTATAGATATAGGTGGTGCGGAAACTCATCTGGTAGACTTATCTGTGAAGCTTAAGGAAAAAGGTCAAGAAGTAATGGTTATTTCTAGTGGTGGTATATATGAAGATACCCTACAGGAAAAAAATGTACCTTATAAAAATCTACCAGTGAAAGATAAAAACCCTGTGATAATGATTAAAAATATAATGAAAATAAGGAATATAATTAAAGAAAATAATTTTGACATAGTACACGGTCACGGCAGACTTCCTTCTTTTATAGGAAGTAAAGCATGTATTGGTACTGATGCAAAATTTATGACTACTGCTCACGCTAAGGTTGAAAATAAAAGTTTTTATAAATATATTACAACTTACGGAGATAATATAATTGCAGTAAGTGAAGATATTAAAAAATATATAATAAAAGAATTCAATGTTAAGAAAAATATAATTAATGTAATACCTAACGGTATTAATACGGAAAGATTTAAAAAAAGAGTAGAAAATGCAAGCCTTAAAAAAGACTTGAATTTGTCGGAAAATAAAACTAAAATTCTATCAATAAGCAGAATGGATGACCAGCTAGCCCAAATAGCATTAGATTTAGTCGATATAGTAGCAAAGGATTCAAATCTAGAGCTGCTTTTAGTTGGAGATGGAAACCGAATGAAAGAATTAAAGGAAAAAACTAAAGGAATAGAGGATATTCATCTCTTGGGTAAGCGGACAGATATACCAGATCTAATGAATTTGTGCCATGTAGTAGTTGCTGTTTCCAGAAGTGCTTTAGAAGGATTTGCTTCAGAAAAATTGGTTCTTTTAGCCGGGGGAGAAGGTTATTTAGGCGTTTTTAGAGGAGATATCTTAGAGGTAGCTATGGTAGATAATTTTACTGGAAGGGATAGTAAAACCCCCTATAATAAGGAAAAATTAGAAAAAGATTTATATAAATCTCTCAAATTAAAAGATACAAAAGAAGGAAATAGTATTGAGAAATTGGGAAGAAAAGTCGTGGAAAAACATTATTCTTTAGAAAATATGATAGAAAAAACTATAGAAAACTACAGAGATTTTATAGGAAAAGAAGGAGAAAAAAATGACTAGAAAAGGATTATTTGGAAAATTTCACCGATTAGATGTTGTTTTGCTTATTATAATAACTGCTGTAGTAGGACTGGCTTTTAATTACTTTATCTTAGAAGATGGAAGTTTAAACATGAACGTATCAGAGCCTAAAACTGTGGAACTCACCCTTCTTATTCCTGGAGTTAGAAAGCCTACTTTTGAAAATATAGAAATCGGAGATATTGTAAAAAACGGTGAAACTAAAAAGATTTTAGGAGAGGTTGTAGATAAAAAAGTAAAACCTTCAACAATCACTACAACAGATTCATTAGGAAATGTAAGAGAAGTAGAACTTATAGATAAATTCGACTGTACCATTGTAGTAAGAGGAAGTGCTGATGTTACACCTAATGACATTATGATGGCTAATAAATATGTAAAGATAGGTCAATTGATGGAAGTAACAACTCAACGAGTAGAAACTACTCCTGTTATTTTCGGCATTAAAATTATAGAGTAGGTGGAATATTGAAGAATATATTTGTTTTCGGATACTATGGCTTTGACAATGCAGGGGATGAAATAATAATTAAGGAGATAGTCGACTCCTTTAAAAAACCTGGAATAGAATTTTTCGTTTTAACATACAACTACAAAAGAACTAGGGAAAGATTAGGAGAAAATCCTGTTTCCAGGTCTAAGTATATTGACATTATTAAAAGTATAAGAAAATCAGACTTGGTAATAGGTGGTGGTGGTTCTTTAATTCAGGATGTCACCAGCTCTAAATCTCTATACTACTACCTAGGCCTTATAGCTTTAAGTAAGATTTTCGGTAAAAAAGTACTTTTTTTATTCAGTGGTTTCGGTCCTGTGTCCGGTAGTTTTAACAGAATCTTAACTAAATTTATATTGAATCATGTAGATTATATAGTACTTAGAGATAAGATGTCGGAGAAGTTTTTAAGGGACTTAAATATTAAAATTCCTTTTAAAACCGCTGCAGACGCAGCATTTTTGGCTAAGGATATAAATTTAGAATGTGAAAATTTTAAAAAAACTAATGAAAAAACAGTTGGTATTTCCTTACGTAAATGGTATGATGATGAACTTGTATTAAAAGAAATAAAAAAAATAGTTTATTATCTAATAAAAAAAGATTATAAGGTGAAATTAATACCGATGAAATTTCCCGATGATTATGAGTTTATAAAGAAATTAGACATTTTGGATATGGAAGAAGTTTCAATTGTGGATACTTATCTTGACTTTGATAGCTTGTGTGGAGTAATTAAAAATTGCAGATTCCTGATAGGTATGCGACTTCATTCTCTAATATTATCTGCTCTTGTAGAAAAACCCATGATAGGAATATCCTATGATCCTAAAATAGATGGTTTTTTAACTTCTGTAAAGCAAATTAACCACGGTCCCGTTGAAAGTATTGATTTTGAGAAAATGAAGAGAGATATTGAACTTCTTGAAGAAAACTACCAAGACTATAAAGGCAATCTTATACAATCAACAAAAGAAATGAAAAAGATGAATTCTGAACTTGTAGATGAAATTATAAACAGATTTATAAATTAATTTTTATTTCACCCAGAAAGTCTTCCGTAAAAGACTATCTGGGTGATTTTTAACTTTTTGTCTTCTATGGAAGACTTTTCTACTGATATTTACTGAATTTCATCTAAATCTGCTAGTATTTCATATATTATCTTTACTGCTTCTGCTCTTGTTAGAGTATCTTTTGGTCTAAAGGTACCATCTGGGAAACCTGTAAGTATTTTTGAATTACCAAGTTTAGATATACTTGACTGAGCCCAAGGTGATGCTGTTTTAGTATCTTCAAAGTACTCTTCTACTACTTCTGTTTCCATATTTAAGGCTCTTGATACCATTACTGCCATTTCTTCTCTTGTAATAGGAATATTTGGTTTGAAAGTATTGTCTTCATATCCTTTTATGATTCCTCTTCCCACTGCAGCGTTAATACTTGATTCAGCCCAGTTATCTAAAGTATCATCAAATATATTTCCTTCTACCGGATCTATATCAAAGGTTCTAATTATAATAGACGCAAATTCTCCTCTAGTGACTTTATTATCCGGTCTGAAAGTCTTGTCAGGATATCCCAAGATTATCCCTCTCTCGATTATTGTGTTTATATAGTCACTAATCCAATGTTCCAATACATCTATAAACTCTAGCCCTTCTTCCGGAATTTCTATTTCAGGTGGTTCTACTATAACTTCTTTTTCTTCTATGTAAAGATTAAGTATTTTACTTCTATAATAATTTCTGCTATCCAGAAGCTCTACTTTAACATTGAAATCTCCAGCCTTTTCAGGAGTTCCAAATATAGTTCCGCCTTCACTTATTTCTAAGCCTTCAGGAAGTCCTGTTCCTTTCCAGGTGTATGGTTCTCTTCCTCCATCACCTTCCAATTCAAATTCGTATTCCTCTCCTTCTAATCCATCGGGTAATTCATCAGTTTCTATCACTAGTTTTGGTATGCTAGGTCTTGGTGATGGTAAAGGTGGAGGTGTGTATACCTCTGTTGGTGTGTATTCTAATAGATATCCGTGACACAGACTTCCATCATTTTTTGAATATGTTAAATACCCTTTGTTTAGATAGGTATCTAAACTTATATCATATAAATCTGAGGTAAAATCTTCGCTTCTTAATGGAATCCATTGATTCGATTTGTACTTATATACATACTCTTCATTTAATGTATTTTTCTGAATTCCTAATATAGGGTTGTCATTAGAGTCTATTTCTAAATCAAGTATATATGGACTATTTTCATTTTCATCATCTGTAAACCCTTGATTTCCAATAACATTCCAATTAGTTCCATTGTATTTTTCTACAGTAATTTCATTATTATTGCTAGGGTCTTTATATGCTAGGTAAGGATTATTAGTACTATCAATTGATATATCGTTATAATAATTTGAGTCTACTTCTAAAGCTTGGTATTCTTTTATAGTTTGCCAGTTTTCTTCCTGATATTTTTGTACTGCAAATTTATATAATGTCCCTTCTTCTATATAGCTTATATAAGGATTACCATCTCTATCTATGTCTAATGATAACTCAAGTGCTGATCCAGATGTTAATGAATCTCCTATTTTTATCCATTCACTACCCTTGTAATCAATTACTGATGCGCTGCCGTAAGGATCTCCTTCCCAGTCGCTGTATGTTAGATAAGTGTTTTCACCACTAACTTTCAGCACAAAATTTTCTGGACTAGCTGATCCTATCTTGGTTGTGTTTCCAAGGACTTGCCAAGACGTTCCATCCCATTTTTTTACATCTATATTTCCTAAATCACCAAGTTTATCGCAATAAGCAATAATAGGATTGTCATCATTTCCTATTTCTATTTGGATATATTCATAATTATTTAATGGTAAAGATACACTGTTTAAATCTATCCATTGGCTGTTTTCATATTTTTTAACAGCGGATTTCCATCCATCTGTGTTTATTTGATAAACAAACCCTACATATGGTATCCCTTGATTGTCTAAGGCTATATCTAAATCTCCTAAATAGAAGTTATCTCCATCTGATAAAGTAGAAGTATATTCATCAGTAAAGCTACTACCGACCATCTGCCAATTAGCATAGGTGATAGGAAACTCGGCTGTTACGATTCCTGAGTTTGGATCATTAGTAGTAGAAACCGCTCCTACTACATCAAAGAAGTTTTCAGTTATTCCTTCTAGTTTATATCCAAGTTTAGGTGTTAGATTTATTGTAGCTGTATATACTGTTTCATAGTCAAAGGTGCTGTCATTTGGTGACCAGGTTATCGTACCGGTATATTGAGAGGTCTCAATGGATGTAACTGGTGTTTCTCCTATAACTGGTTCTATACCTGAAATATAAGGACTGTCAATTATCTTATCATCTGGTAGAGAGTATTTCATCACTGTAGCCTTATCTGAATTTTCCCCATCCCTAAATCCTACATAAAGATTATTTTCACTATCTATATCTAATGATATTGAATAAGTGTATTCTGAAGTAATGGGATAATTACCTATTTCTGTCCACTGGGAATTGATATATTTATATACTACGAAGCTATCTCTGTACTGGTCGTGAAGTGTAGCTAAATAAATATTACCATCACCATCGATTTTTAATGATACTTCTTCAGCACTTAGATAGCTTTCTCCATCCTCGGTAAATCCCTTCTCACCGACTACTTCCCAATTTGTGCCGTTGTACTTCATTACTGTTATTTCATATCCATTTGCTTTGTCTTGGAAAGCAAGGTAAGGAACTCCATTGTATAATTCTAAATCTACATAATTTACTTCTCCATCGGAAAAACCTGGATTTCCTAAATCTTTCCAAGAATCACTAAAGGTGAATTTTTTAACGGTAACAGCTCCACCATTTGTACCTTCAACTGATGAACTCCCGTCTTTATAAGCTACATATACATCTGTATTTTCTATGCTGATATCTGTAAATGAAGCATAACTATCTGAAATTCCTACAGAAACTCCCCCTAACTCAGTCCAATCTTCTAGTTGTGAACTATACTGCATTACCGTAGCTTTGCCATTTGCTGTACCCCAATCTTGATAAATAACGTGGGGTGTATCATTATAATTACTAAAGGTTATTTTAATATAGTCAATAGATGCCTCCGAAAATCCAGGTGTTCCTACATCTTCCCAAATATTTTCATTCAATTTTTTTACAGTAGCACCATTATCATTGCCGCCGTCTCTATATGCTGCATAGAGAGTATTGGTACTATCGAAAGCTATAGTCGGATGCTGTACCTGTCCGTCAGAAAATCCTTCTGTACCTACAAGCTGCCATGAACTGGTACTATTGTTATATTTCATTACTGTAGCTTTTTTATCATTGCCTACGTCTTGGTAGATAATGTAAGGAACTCCGTTATTGTCTAACTGCAAGTATGTATACCAAGAATCATCCTGGCTAAATCCTGTTGTTCCTACTGGAGCCCAATCATATATTGTTTTACCGTAGGCTTTTGTGTTCATAGGAATAAATAATTGAGAAGTTATAATTACTGTAATTAAAAATATCGCAAATATCTTTTTCCCCTTCACTTTTAAAACCTCCTTTTAATTTTTAATTCCATCTTTTAATTTATATTTATCATTAATTTAATTCTATAACAGGAGGCTCATATCTACATCACCCCTAGGGGTGAAATGTATAGATTTTGTTTATACAAAAGTTTTTAAAAGTGATATAATAAAATATAAAGTGGTGGTTAAAGTGTTTCTTAAAAAAAGCGAGTATGATTGGAAATATATACTGCCGATGTCTTTTTTTACTGCTTGGCTCTGGTCTTATCCTTTATTTGGTCATCTGCAGGGACTGTTTCTATATGATGAGTCTGTATTTTTTAAATGGAATCTTTTATTCTTACTAGGTTTGTCTATGGGGTTTTTTAGTTGTGCCTTTAAATCTTTTGATAAATTATCGAAAATTCATATATTTATAATTACATTTGCTTCTTTAGCTTTTATTTTCCTTTCATCAAGAATTTCTTATGACAACTCTCAGTTTATAAATAACATTGGGTTTTTTTCAACTTTTCTAATGGGAATATCATCTTCAATATATATAGTGAAATGGTCTTCTAAACTTGTCTTAATAAATAAAGATACAATTGGCAGTAATATGGGAATGATGATGTTAGTTGCTAGTTTCTTATATTCTATTCTTTTGGTTTTAGGAGAAAATATATTGGCTTTTTATATCTCCTTTGCTTTTCTGATTATTCCTTCTTTTAATTTCCAATCTTGTTCAAAAAAAAATTATATTATTAAAAATCAAGCAGAAAAAAATACTACTTTAAAATATAGAATTTTAAAATTTTGGTTTCCTTTTATTCTAATACTTTTATCCTTCTATGTTTTTTCAACCATACTTTTAAACTATATTTTTCCTTCTGTGAGAGTGGATGCTCCTATCATATATATAATTGCTTCATTGACCTATGGTTTTGTTGCCTTACTAGGAGGATTATATATAGATAAATTTAAAAGATTGGAAAGAATTATTCTATATGGAATTGTTATTTTAGGTGTTTTTTATTTTATATCTCCAATTTTAGAGTCTCTACCATTTATTAGTATAGGATTGGAAATTAGCTATGCCTTAATAGATCTTTTTATATGGGTTGGTATGGCTTATGCATCAATTACATTTAATTATAATGCTGTGAGATGTTTTGGATTTGGTTTAGGAATGAATATCCTTTTTGTATTGTTAGGTTTTTTAATCAATGATATGCTATCTGACGGTGCTGGGTCTTATGATTTTTATAGTATAGCTCTGCTGGTAGGTCTGATGATGCTTGTGAGTGTATTTCCTGCTTTATCTATGAGGAATATAAATATATTAAAGAAAGAGGCAAGTAAGGGGTATGGAAAAGTTATTGAAATCCCAGATAATTTGACTCCAAGAGAAAAGCAAGTTTTTAAACTTCTTATGACTGAAATGAAAAACGATGATATTCAGGAGAAACTCTCTATCAGTAAAAACACTCTAAAAACTCATATTAGAAATGTTTATGCGAAATCTGGAGTTAAGTCTCGATATGAACTGGTGGTTAAGTATAAAGGTGAGAAAAGTGATAGAATTTAAAAATAGCCGGACATAAGTCCGGCCTTTGTTTTATATTACTATAAGTTCTCTTGGTGATTTGGTCAAAAGTTCGTATCCTTCTTCTGTCACAAGAACTGTATCTTCTATCCTTATGCCTCCCCAGTCGGGAATATATAATCCTGGTTCTACTGTGAGGACGTTGTTCTTTTCTAAAATCAGTTTGGAATTTTTATCTAAAAAAGGTTCTTCGTGTAAAAACAATCCTATTCCATGTCCCATTCCTTCGTAGTGATTTTCTCTATAACCAGTATCTATAAATATTTTCTCAGAAGCATAAAAAGGTTCTTTTGCTAATACCCCTGCTTTTATAGATTTTATTGCTTCCATCTGAGCCTTTTTCACTACTTGGTAGGCTTCTTTTTGCTTTGGCGTAGGTTCTTTACCTACTACTACAGTTCTTGAAAAATCTGTAAGATAGCCCTTGTAACTGGCGCCGTAGTTTATAAGGAATAAATCTCCTTTTTTAATTTCTGCATCTGAAGGAGATGCCATAATTTGAGAACTTCTACTTCCCGTCAGAAAAATATTTTCGCTTATCTGGGTATCTCCCCCTTCTAATCTTATATAGTAGTTACAAAGGGCAGAAATTTCTTTTTCGGTTTTACCAATTTTTATGTTTTTTAAAAGTCTTTTAAAAACTCTGTCGTTTATTTGGGATGCTTTTTTTAAATTTTGAATTTCTTCATGGGTTTTAACTAGTCTAAGCTGTTCTACTAAGCCAATGACAGGTGTTATTTCTGCATCTACCATATCATAAAGCTCTGTGAATTTTTTGTAGGTTAGGTGTTCTGCTTCAAATCCAAGCCTTTTTACACCTTCTTTTTTTATGATTTCATTTACAGCTTGTTTAAGTTTCTTTTCTTTTTTTTGCCAATCTATTATTTTAAATCCTTTTGTGGTTTTAGATGCTATTTCTTTGTGCCTACCGTCGGTGAGTATATATTTTCCTTTTTTAGTTATTAGTGCATAGGCAAACTTTTCCCTAAATCCGCTTATATAGTGAACATTGTAGGGATTACTTATGAAGAAGCCATCTATATATTCTTTTTGCATTTTTTTTATAAGATTTTCTAACACTGTTACACCTCTTTATTTTCAATAATTATAGTTTAACATATAATTTATTTTTTTAGTAATTTATTTTTTATATAAATGGCATGCTACTTCATGGTTTTCTTCATAAGTTATTAAGGGAGGTTTATTCTCTTTACATATAGGCATAACGTGTTTGCATCTGTCTGCAAATCTACATTGCTCTTTAGGATTTATAGGACTCGAAAGTTCTCCTTCTAGTACAATTCTTTTTCTTGATTTGGCTATTTTAGGATTTGCTATAGGTATAGATGATAGCAGTGCCTGTGTATAGGGGTGCATTGGATTTTTGTAAAGATCTTCTGAATCAGCTTTTTCTACAATATTTCCTAGATACATTACTACAACTTTATCTGATATGTATTTTACTACACTTAAATCATGAGCTATAAAT
>Ga0209947_1002033_pt1 | contig 11805 bp, 13 predicted proteins | sample SalPonR2_B_D2_MG_FD_185706 | JGI IMG/M metagenome (GOLD analysis project Ga0209947, IMG submission 185706) | Salt pond soil microbial communities from South San Francisco under conditions of wetland restoration - Salt Pond MetaG R2_B_D2_MG... ... | reverse complement strand
GTGGGTAAATCCTGCTGCAAAGCCGACAAACATGCCGAACTCTCCGGCCAGGGGTGCCAGGGTGGTGCCGAACAGCAGAGCCAGTACAGGGCCGGGGGCGGTAAGTGACTTTCCAAACAGCAGGGTTGCGGCGATTACGCCCAGCGCCACGGGCCATGTGTTTTTAAGGTGCTTACCAAAGGTGGCAAACCCTATAATAGTAAGCAGTCCACCGATAATCGGCCCGTTAAAATCGGCTCCAATGAGCAGCAGATATCCACTGGCGGCAAGACCCAGCAGCCCCGCATTGACCAGGGCTGAACCGGGAGAAGCTATTTCCACGAAGTCGGAGGGCAAACGGCCGGTCTGTTGTAAGATTTTTTTAAGGTTCCCAAAGGTTTTCCGGCGGTCCATCGCAACTCCCCAGCCGATAAAAAGAAGACATACCACAGGAACCAGCAGGATCAGCTGGATTGAGGGCTGGTCGTTCCATATAATACGGATGTTTATATCCTGCCCTCCGGCAGCCAGGAGAGCCGCCGCAAAAAGTCCAATAAAACCGCTGGTAAAGCCAATATTGTAAATATTGTAGCCCTCGTGCAGTTTGAGCATAGCCACCGCCACCGCAGGCAGTAGCAGCCCCGCGGCCAGTCCGCCTGCTATTCCTATCAATAGCGCTGGAATACCGGTAAACCCGGCTTCGTACACCAGAAAGGTAACCAAGGGGCCCATGGCTGTACCGAACAAGCCAATCAGGATATAGCTCTTAAACGACTTTCCTACCAGCTTGGCCGCCAGGTACACCCCGGCTATCACCGGAAGGGCATTGAGCGGAGTCTTTCCGAACAGACTGAAGCCAATGATGGTAAAAACCGCCGCTATGGTTGGTCCGGAGAGCCGGATATTGTTGGAGCGGATAATAAGCAATGCTATAATGCCCATCAGGACAGCATTTAGCATGGCTCCTCCGATGCCGCCCACCACGGTAAAGTCGTTTATCAGGCGGGCCGGATGCTGCTGCACACGGATAAAGCCCTGCAGGGACCCGGCAAAACCGTCACTCACCAGACCGGCCAGTGCGAACACTCCTAAACTCACCGCCATCAGCCGGTAGAGCGGTTTCTCAAACAACAGCATGTAGAACTCCTTATAGGTTCTGAAATATTCGATTATTAAATTATTGCACTAAGCTTCTTGCGGTGCCGCAGCCTTCAACATAAGTACTGTACAGATAAGGTTAATCAGCAGAACCGTGGGAATAACAAATATTGCAGGTATTATGCTTACCCCTGCCAGCCCCATAGCCACTATTTTAGCGCTAAGCGCCGTCATTAGAAGGCACAGAAACACCAGGTAAACCGGTACCAGCAGGTATCCGAGGGGCCGTTTTTTTAACAGTAAAAGACCGGATACAAACGACAGGGGCAGCAGCAGCCCTAGATCAAACCCTTGAACGATTAATGTGGTGTAATGCTGTAGTTCTACCGGATAAATGCTGCCGTCCAGCAGAGGGGGAACCACTACTCCCAGCCACATCAGTGCGATTGCGAGGGTATTGAAAATCAGAAACCCGCCGGCCAGTTTTATTGGAGTGCGGGGTCCAAAGGCCTCGGGAAGCCTCTTTATCTCAAAGCCCATAAGGCTTAAACTGAAAGCGAAAAAGCTGCTTCCCAACAGAAACACATAAACAAGATAAAGAACGTTATAGGTACCCATGGCCAGGTAAAAAAGGTAGGTCACTAAAAAGTAACCCAGCACTCCCGACAAAAACAGACGGCTCCGCAGCCCTCCACGGCGGGCCATGAGAAACGCCAGCCCTAAGAGGGGAATCCCGAGAAAGAGGGTCACATAATCCTGACCGATTCCCTGTATCGCTACATCAGCCGACATATGCTTATACAGCCCTTGCCCGTAGATGGTCACTGTTTGTCCGCGAATCGATTCGTGCTCCCAGGGCCCGGGACCCTGTTGCGAGAACACCCCCATGCCGGCGGCAATACTGGAGGCAATCATAATGCCGAGTACTAATACACCGATTATTTTAGAATATTTCATCTTTTCTTCCTTACCTATAATCTCTTAGTAATTCAATTTCGGGAAAACCCCGTTAGAGCAGCAGCTGGATCCCGTATTCGGCAAAGCGGCGGTCTGCACTTACTACCGGACTGTTATGAGTCAGGGCAGTTGCGATAATAAAGCGATCCGCCGGATCTTTATGTATGTAGGGCAATCTGGTCGCTCCCATGACAAGCTCAGGGCTTAAATCTATCACATCAACCCGGTGATGGGTAATGAACCGAACCCACCACTCTTCAGGAGGCATCGGAAGTGACAGTTTACCATTTCTATATTTTAATGCAATCTCAAAGGCACTTATTGAAGAGACTGCAACTACATCCTCCCTGTCAATGACGGAAACTGTTTCGGCTGAAAGCTTGGCTGAACCCTTCGCAAGCCAGAGTACGGCACAGGTATCAAGGATAATCATTCAATATTACCCCACTCATCCTCATCTAGATCCTCCAGCGGATCGTAGTTGATCTGCAACTGGGAAAGAACAGGGTCTGCCTTGCTTCGGGGCCGATTCGAACGCTTTCGAAGCTCTGCCACAGGAACCCCGTTCCGGCTTATAATGTAGACTTCCCCCTTTTCCACTTCCTCCAGAATTCGGGAAAGATGAGTTTTTGCTTCATGGGTGTTTACGGTCTTCATATTGTTAGTTTACTTGACTAAGTTTACGGGGTCAAGATATTTTTCCCATGTTTCTTACCGTGTTTATATACCGTAAGAACTACCAAAAGGAGAAGCAATTATACACAATTTATCCCATTGCTTCCTGCACTCATACCTGCTCTCCCGCAGCGCCTGTGCCATTGGGGGGTCCACCATCTACCCGTACCGGGCAACTCGCTCGGGGTGGGTGTAAATGTTCACCCGCCGCCCCCGGGCAAAACCGCAAAGGGTAATCCCATAGGCCTCTGCAAGTTCCACCGCCTTTGCGGTGGGAGCAGACTTTGAAACTATAATCGGAATACCGGTTCTAAGCAAGCGTACCACAATATCCGAAGAAATACGGCCAGAGACCAATAAAAGACCCTCCTTAAAAATACTGTCATCACTGAAATTGGAGCCGCCACCGAGGCTGTTGTCCCCGTAACCAGTACCGCCCTCTTTTCTTAGAAACACCTTTCCGATAACTTTATCCACCGCATTGCGCCGGCTGATATCATCCGCCGAATACAAAATCCGCCGGCCTTCAGCTCCCACAGCTTCTTCTCCTTCTCTCTCTACCTCTACGGGAAGCCTATCCATGGCAAAAGCGGCCATGTGCACCCCGCCGGTGGAGTGGTACAGCGATGGCAGACGCTGGAAGTCAGCTACCAGGTCCAAAACCGTATCAATCTCTATCACCGACCCCGGCGGAAGCGGCTCGATCTCCTCTCCAAACTCAATTTTAGAAACGGCGCAATCTACCAGCTCTTTCATCGTAACGTTTTTTACCTCGCGGCCCACCGTGGTACGCCACGAATCATGCTCGTGCTGCAGGCTGAGCCTCTCTCCAACCTTCAGATACCCCTCTACAAACAGATATCCGTAAATAAGCTCTTCCACCTCCTGTCCACTTACAGGAGTCTGCAGCAGCAGAATATTGTTGACATACAGGTCCAGCCAGTCCTCCCGAACCACTATGTCTTGCACATGTTCGCTGCTGTCTTTCTTGTACCGGATAATATCGATATTTGAAGTGCTCATAAACTATTGTATGGCCCCGCCCAAGCCTGCGTCAAGCTGCCGCCCCACCCAATGCCAAGCTTTCAATCTTTGGTTGATTCCGGTATACTACTCCGAAGTAAGAAACAAAGCCAAGGAACAATTATGACCAACGCATTCGACAATCAAACGTACCTCACCGAACAGGCCTCTTTTATCCGCGAACGTATGCGCAGCTTCGACGGCCGGCTGTATCTTGAGTTTGGAGGAAAACTGGTAAACGATTTTCACGCAGCTCGAGTGCTTCCCGGCTACGACCCCAATGTGAAGGTGAGGCTGCTGCAGGAGCTCCAGAAGGATGCAGAAATAATCCTCTGTATTCACGCCGGAGCCATCGAGCACCGTAAAATGCGGGCCGACTACGGCATTACCTACGACGCCGACGCCATGAAACTCATTGACGATCTACGCGCCTGGGGACTTACAGTTTCGGCGGTGGTCATAACCCGCTGGAAAAATCAGCCCCAGGCACAGGCCTTCCGCACCAAATTAGAGAATCGCGGCATCCGTGTGTACGCCCACACGCCGATCAAGGGCTATCCCAACGACCCGGACCTTATCGCCTCATCTGAAGGCTACGGCTCCAACCCGCGTATCGAAACCACTCGCCCCCTGGTAGTAATAACCGGTCCCGGTCCGGGCTCCGGTAAAATGGCAACTTGTCTCTCCCAAGTATACCACGACCATCAGCAGAATATCCGCGCTATGTACGCAAAGTTCGAGACCTTCCCTATCTGGAACCTGCCTCTTGGCCATCCTGTAAACAAGGCCTACGAGGCGGCCACCCTTGATCTGCAGGACTACAACCTCATCGACCCGTATCACATAGAGGCCACAGGGGTGCAGGCGGTTAACTACAACCGCGACGTAGACTCCTTTCCTATCTTACGCTCAATACTGGAGCGTATAACCGGCGATGGAAACATATACAAATCTCCCACTGAAATGGGGGTAAACCGGGTTGGCTTTGCCATTGTAGACGACGAGGCTGCCCGGGAGGCGGCCAAGCAGGAGGTCGTCCGCCGTTATTTTCGCAGTATCTGTGAACATATGATGGGAGCCGTGGACGATAAGGCCGTTGAAAAAGCGAAACAGCTGCTAAACGAGCTGGACCTACAACCAGAATACCGCAAAGTGGTGCCTGCGGCCCGCGAAGCTGCGGAGGAGGCCAAACAAATTACCCTTGCCGATCCGGATGCACCAGATGCAAAGGGAGTCGAAGAGGTATGGTGCGGGGCTGCCCTCGAACTCGCCGACGGACAACTGGTTACCGGCAAAAACTCCACCCTCCTCCATGCAGCTACCGCCGCAGTACTGAACGGAGTCAAAACCCTGGCTGGGCTTCCCGATTCCATTCACCTACTCTCCCCCATAGTCATAGAATCTATCTCCCGCTTCAAGCAGGAAGTATTGCAGCGCAGCCAGCCTAGTCTGGATGTTGAGGAGTCGCTCATTGCCCTGTCCATCAGCGCCGCCCTTAACCCCACTGTACAGGCCTGTGTCGACCAGCTCCACGCACTGCGGGGCTGTCAGATGCACCTGACCCACCTTCCTAGCCCGGGGGATGAAGCTGGCCTGCGAAAGCTCGGTCTAAACCTTACCTCGGAACCGCAGTTTGCCAGCCGCCGCCTCTTTGTCGAGTAATATGGGGCGAGAAGTTCGTTAATTTAGATATGTAATTTTTCCGGCACTAAATAAACGGGTTGAAATCATCAGCCCATATCCCCAGACTACTATATTCTAACTAAGCCTATAAAAGCCGACCTACAAAATAGAAAATGCGTAAAACCCCTGAAATCACCTCGTATTTCCCTTAATTCGTCGTTCTTTTCTTTTTTTTATTAAACTAATAACTCTATTATAGTCAAAAGTATTTGATTTTCTCACAAAAATTTTTCTAACCGAGCTTGACTATCCAGGTATTTTTCGTTAGTGTTATAAATTGTTACAACATACATATTGTTTATTTATATTCTGCTGTATGTGAAAACTGTAATCATATTGATAAGGAGATACAAATGAAAAAGCTAATGAAGTTAGTTGCAGTTGCATCTGTGATGGCTCTACTGCTCACGGGAGTAGCTTTCGCAGAGGGACAACAGGAAGGCGCAGAAACAAAAACCGCCAATCTGGCCTATGTAAACTGGGCAGAGGGCGTAGCCTACACCCACGTGGCACAGGTAGTATTAGAGTCCAAAATGGGATATGACGTAGAAATTACCGCTGCAGACGCAGCTCCCGCATACACCTCCGTTGCACAAGGTGACAACGACGTATTCATGGAAACCTGGCCCGTACTGCATGCGGACTACCTCGATAAATATGCCGACGATATTTACGACGTAGGCATCATTTATGAAGGAACCCAGGTAGGCCTGGTAGTTCCCCAGTATATGGTCGATGAAGGCGTAAAAACAATATCAGACCTTAAAAAACCGGAAGTGAAAGAAAAACTGGACAGCAAAATTACCGGTATCGATGCCGGAGCCGGAATGATGCAGGATATTGAAAATGAAGTAATGCCCGGCTACGGTCTGAATGAGGCCGGTTACAAGCTGGTCGGATCCAGTGGCCCTGCAATGACCTCCGCCCTGAAGCGGGCCGTTGAAAACAACGAGTACATCGTAGTTGCCGGCTGGAATCCGCACTGGAAGTTCGGCGTATGGGACCTTGCCTTTCTTGAACAGGACGGACCTCAGGTATGGGGAGTCGGCAACATCCACATGTACGCCAATGCCGGCCTAAAAGAAAACAAGCCAGAACTGGCTCAGTTTTTAGAAAACATATACTTCACCGACGAAGAAATGGGTAGCTTGCTGGTAGCTTATAAAGATGCCGACGATCCCTACACCATGGCCCAGGAATGGGTGGAAGCCAACCCCAGCGCATGGGAAGACTGGATTCCGTAAGAAAACTCAGTTCACATAAAAGTCGCCTCCAGGGGCGGCTTTTTTTTTGGGCCGGCCCCCTGCGGGGTCGGGCCCTCCGCTTTACTCCTCGCCTTGGCCGCCCCCGGCTTAGCTAAGGGGCAGCTCCTACGCTTCAGCCGCAGGCACCCGCGCCTTTCGGCCGCCTGCCTCGCCCGCCTGCATCCCGGGCTCACTCCCGCTCGCCCTTGCAGGCGCCCCTCGGCTGCGGGGTACCGCTGCGGTCCCTGCCGGCTTTTCTTACGTAAGGCCCTCACGCCGACGAAACCTTTAAAGAGTGCCACTAAAGAAAGTACAAGTGAGTGAACAAATGGAATATTTTTTTTGATTTCATTCCGGTTCCCGTCCTGTAGGTATAATAATAACAGAGCTCACAACCAACTCCATCAAATACGCCTTTCCGGAAAACCGCCGAGGAGAAATACACTTATAAATTCGGAAAGACCAAGAGAAAACTAACCTACTGTGCATCGAAGTCTTCGATACCGAGAACGGCATGCCCCTTTGGCCTTACCCTGGTAGAAGGGTATACGGTACAGTTTGACGGTGCTATGAGCATAAGCACAGAAGAAGAAACCAATGCTCGTGTGGCATTGGAATTGGAATAGCTCAGTTGTTACTTATCGTCGGTATTTTTTTAATGCGAAAGACCGGCGGCCAGCTGCAGCTTTCTTCTATCTCCAAAACATAGGTATCAACAGTTCCGAACGCAGAGAAACAGCGCAACAGATCACCATTGGATAAAACGGGACTTATGTGCTTGAGTTTCCACATTTCATCAAATGAGAAGTCTTCAATCTTTCCAACTAAGAGCCCGCTTGCCCTTACAATGTAGACCGCCTCATATTGTTTCGTAACTGCCCTACCCATCTTTCACACCTCTCCCTCTATATGAATATACTCATAAAGGGTGAACAGGTTTTAAAATAATTTTAATGTTGTAAAAATTTGACAAGCAGTTTTTGACTCATAATAATATAGTATGTAAATATTTGAATATACGCCTTGCTCTCCTAGTTGTGCACCCTTAAACACAGTGAGTAGCAAACCGAAAGGGAGGTTTGTTCAAAATATTATAAGGAGTGGTCTATGAAAAGAAAATTAAACGGAGTTGTCTGGCTTTTAGTTGTGGTGTTTCTCATGGTTTCAATCAATCTTTCTTTTGCTGGAGGGCAGCAAGAAGCGGAGGGTGAAGTTTATTCTGCAGGTATTGAAGCAGCCTTTCCTCCCTGGGCGTATGCTGAGAAAGGGGAATATAAAGGTATAGTTGTTGATGCAGTAAGAGCTATTGAAGAGCTTGAAGGATTCAATGTTGAATATAAAGATTTGCCATGGCCTTCATTAATTCCTGCACTTGAACAAGGTAAAATTGACATGGTAGTTACCGGTCTTTCCGTTACCTGTGAAAGAGCCGAGATATTGGATTATACTATTCCCTTCTTTGCGTTGAAGGATGTAGTTTTAGTGGCTGAAGGTTCAGGAACAAGTATGGCCGAAGCTACAGGTGATGGGGCTCGAATTGGTGTACAGGCAGGTTCTACACAGCATGACTGGGTTGAAGCAAACATTGTAGATAAGAAAAATAATGTAAAACTCTCGACCTATGAAGATTTTCTAATGGCAGTAAACGATGTCGATTCAGGCAGATTAGATGCAGTGGTCGTCGATAGACTTTCTGCGCTTCAATATATTGAAAAAGGCAGTCCGATTGAAATGGTCGGAGAACTGGATAACGCTAGATCAGTTGCAATGGCAGTTGGAAAAGGAGATCCTAACGGGATACTAGGAAAGTTGAATCGTGGGTTTGTAACAATCTACGAAAACGGAACCTGGGAAGAAATTTTGAAATCTTACCTCCCGGCGGGTCTTGAAATAGATCCTATTCCTACTCAAATGAGAGATTGTATTGATACCTATCAAGATCCTGTACCTGGACTTGATTAATGATCTTCTAAACTTGAGCTGAGGGAATAACTATATTCCCTCAGCTTAGAAATGAGGTACCATGATATATCAAATTTTGTTGGAAGAATTACCGTACCTTCTTCAAGGGGTACTAATCATCATCGAACTTCTTGTCTTATTACTGCTTCTTGGATTGATCGTCGGCATTGCACTTTCAGCGATGGAAGTATACGGAAACTTTTTTTTAAGGCAAAGTGCGCGTGCATTTATCAGGATCTTTCGAGGTGTTCCGGCTACTGTATTGTTGTTTTTAGTTTATTACGGAATGTCTGGTCTTTATGACATTCCTTCGTTTGCAGCAGCTGTACTTGCGTTAGGCTTAAGATCTGCTGCATATCAATCACAGATTTTCCGTGGGGCAATAGAATCGATACCATCCGGACAGATGAAAGCTGCTCACGCAATTGGAATGAATAAAATCCAAGGTGTATTATTCATTATCCTTCCTCAAGCGGTTAGGTTATCAATCGGACCATGGTCAAATGAATTTTCTTCTGAGCTAAAGGCAACTTCGCTTGCCTATTTGGTAGGAGTAGTGGAATTACTGCGGAGAGGCAAATATATAGTTTCTTACACTTACGGAAATGCTCTTGTTGTTTTCGTGTTTTGCGGAGTTATCTATTTTATCCTCACTAGGCTTGGCAACAACTTACTCTATAAATTTGAAATCAGGATATCTGTGCCCGGATTTGAACGTCGTAATGTAAGAGAAAGCACAATAAAGGGATAAGGAAACAATAATGGGAACAGTACTGAAAATCGAAAATCTGCATAAGAGCTTTGGAGACTTAAAGGTGCTCAATGGTGTTTCACTGGAACTTAAACGTGGAGAAACTAAGGTAATAATCGGTCCTTCCGGAACCGGTAAAAGCACTCTTCTCGGTTGTGTGAATAGACTAATTGAACCGGACCAGGGAATCATCTGGGTTTCAGATGAAGAGATTACTAGTAAAACTATCGACCTGAATAAGGTACGAACAGAAATTGGTTTTGTTTTTCAAGATTTTAATCTCTTTACCCATCTTACTGCATTAGAAAATGTAAAAATAGGGCCACAGAAAGTGAGAAAACTACATAAACAGGAAGCTCATGACCTGGCACTTGAGGAGCTAAAAAGAGTAGGCCTTTCTGATAAAGCAAATGCTTATCCTGCAGAACTCTCCGGCGGTCAAAAACAACGTGTTTCTATTGCCAGAGCTCTAGCAATGAATCCAAAAGTAATGCTCTTTGATGAACCGACTTCAGCCCTCGACCCCGAATTGATAGGCGAAGTTCTTGAGGTAATGATAAGTTTAGCAAAAGAAGATATGACTATGCTTATAGTTACCCATGAAATGGGTTTCGCCCGAGTAGTTTCTGATGAAATTATCTTTATGGAACACGGAAATATTGTTGAAGAAGGCCCACCATCTCAGTTATTTAACAATGCTCAACATAGCCGCACAAAAGAGTTCCTCCATAAACTTACCGAGCTGTACGGAGAAAAAAAGGAGGATGCACAATGATAAGTTTTTTTGAGTTTACCCTCGCATCTCTCCCGGCTTTAATGAAGGGAACTTTGATTACCCTAGAAATTTGGGTTGTCTGTATTACAGGCGGCGCAGTATTAGGAATATTTCTTGCACTTGGTCGGATATATGGAAACAAAATTACTTATGGAATTACCACTACTTATATTGAAATATTTCGCGGTACCCCACAACTTGTGCAAATGTTTGTTATTTACATAGGCTTACCTGATATTGGTATAGTACTACGGCCGATACTTGCGGCAATGATCGCAATAGGTTTAAACACTGCCGCATATCAAGCAGAATACTTTCGAGGAGCAATACAATCTGTTCAAAAGGGTCAGATGATCGCTGCCCGGGCAATCGGTATGAGCAAACCCCAGGCTATTGTTCATATAATTCTGCCCCAGGCGCTAAGAATGGTTATTCCCAGTTGGTCCAATGAGGCTATTTTAGAGCTAAAAATGACTTCAATCGCCTTTTCTATAAGCGTAGTTGAACTAATGGCCCAAGCCAAGACTATAGGCTTTAGAACCTTCCGTTATTTTGAGATATTTATCCTAGCGGCAATTATTTATTATATACTGGTAAGTGTGTTCTCATCGCTGTTAGATTTGCTCTCAGCTAAAGTACATATTCCAGGCCTCACGCTTAAAAATCGATAGTACTGTTGTTTATTTGTACTTAATCGCAGTTCCGTATACCAGCACTTCCGCAGCACTTTTGGCAACGTTGCTGGTCGCGTAGCGTACGTTTATCACCGCATCAGCTCCCATGGCGGTAGCTTCATCTACCATGCGTTTGGTGGAAATCGCCCGGGCTTCGTTGATCATATCACCATACCCCGTGAGCTCACCCCCCACTATCATCTTTAGACCGGCCAAAATGTCATTCCCAAGGTGCTTTGCTCTAATGGTAGAACCCTTCACAAGACCGAGGGTCTCCAGCTCTTTCCCGCTAATGTAATCAGTATTTACTAAGGTCATCTTTCTTCTCCTCTTGAATCTCTTTATTCCTCTGAATAACAACGAATACCATAGCCACTGCAAGCGCCGCCAAGCCTAACCCGATAACAAGCATGAACAATAGAGGTATAGGTAAAATAAAAAACACCGCCCCGTAGGCCGCACTAATAATCAGAAAAAGCAGACCAAACAAGGCGGGAACAATAATTCCCCTTTGTAAGACAATACCCACTGCAGTCCCTCCTCTTAGTTTTTTTTCAGATACCCTATAATACATAAAAGTACCGTTTTAGCAAGACAGTATTTTATTAAAATTCGAATGCTCCTTGACACCCATGTTACCAACAGGTAACATGGGAGAAGAAATTGATACGAGGAAGTATTGTCCAATGCCAAAAGACCGTCAAAACACCGAACAGAGGCTGCTGCAGGCTGCCGGAGAGATAGTACTGGAGAAGGGTTTTTCTGCTCTCGGGGTAAATGCAGTAGCCCAACGTGCCGGAGTATCCAAAATGCTGATCTACCGCTATTTCGGCTCTTTCGAAGAACTTTTACAAGCGTGGGCTCTGCAGCACAACTTCTGGGCGGAAATAGCTGACGAGACTATCAAACGGATAGAAGCGGTTGAGGTGGTGGACCCTGGACAGCAGAGCCGGGAGTACAGCCGGCTGTTAAGCAAACTTTTCT
>Ga0209947_1002024_pt1 | contig 11841 bp, 12 predicted proteins | sample SalPonR2_B_D2_MG_FD_185706 | JGI IMG/M metagenome (GOLD analysis project Ga0209947, IMG submission 185706) | Salt pond soil microbial communities from South San Francisco under conditions of wetland restoration - Salt Pond MetaG R2_B_D2_MG... ... | reverse complement strand
GTGATCTCGGTGGCGGTCGCTCAGCTTGCATCCCGGCTGGGGCGGGCGGTGAGAGGGCTACCAGTCGATATCCAGGTCGCCGTCGCCGGTTTGTTGGGCGTATTCCAGATAGTCGCACAAGTCAGCGACCGCCTCAACGTCTCTGCCCGCTTTGCCTTTGACACACGAGTGGTTCAGATCACCGATCAGCCACTCCAGCTCCACCCGGGTCATTCCCACGCGGCGGATCGGTTGGTCCTTAGGCCAGCGACGGAGCGACGCTTCCAAGCGGCCCGAGACGTAGCCGTACTTCAAGATCAACTCGCGATGTTCACGCGTCAGCTCGATTCGCTCTGTCAGTTCTGCCACTTACGCCACCCGCCCTTCGCGGCGACGCGTGCGACGCTGCTGAGTCGTCAACCGACGCGATTCCTTTTCTGCATCACGATACACCCGAATCGATTCGACGTGTGAGTCCCGCCAGACGTCCGGAAGCAGCGAGTGATAATCCTCGCAGCCCCCGGCCAACTTTCGCAAGCAGTCATCCACGTACGCCCAAACGTCCAAGTGATGCCGAGCCGCCGAGGACACCACGCTGTACATCGAGGCGGCAACCTCGCCGCCTCGATGCGAGCCCACGAACAACCAGTTCTTCCGACCGATCGTCAGCCGACGAAGTTCGCTTTCGGTTTCGTTGTTGTCGATCGGGATCGCACCATCGCCCAGATACACCGATAACTCGTCCCACTGATTGAGTGCATAACGGACCGCCTTGCCCAGCTTGCTCTTGGGAAGTACGCGAAGGTCATCGTTCTTTTCCAGCAGCCAATCGTGAAGCTCTCGCATGATCGGAACCGACTCCTGCTGTCGCAGTTCGAGGCGAGCATCAGACGAGAGCAGCTTCGCGCGATCTTCGATGTCATAAAGACCTCGGTACATCGCAAGTGCCCGCGCAGCAGCCACCGCATCGTTGGGCTTTGCTTCAACGAACTTGCGACGCGCATGCGCATTGCAACACGCCGCAAAGATCTGATCTTCTTTTCCGAGGTAGACGCCATCGTTCACGCCATACGCATCAACCACCGCGTGGCCGCGAAAGTCTTTCAGAAACCCTGCCGGGCCATCGCGACCACGGCTGTCGGTGAAGTCGAACACGTTGTACGGATGAGCTCCGCGTCCACGATAAAGCCAAAAACGTGCCGTCCGCATCTTGCCCGGGAGGCTGGCATCTTGGAGGCGAACGGACGTGTCATCAACTCCGATCACCGGCCCCGAGACGACTCGCGATTTCATCAACGCCACCAACGGAGCGAAGAGCGTCGCGATCTTGGCCAGCATGCCGAACTGCGTGTTCCGCGGGATCATCAGCCCCGCCCGGGCGAAGATGTCCTCGCCGCGATACAGCGGCAAATGATCGGCGAACTTATTGGTGATGATTTGTGTGTAAACGCCGAACCCGTAATCACTGCCGGGCACCGGTGTGGTTGGCCCGCCGGGTTCCTCACCGGCAGGAACCTGGGCGACCCGGTCCTTGCACGTGCCGCAGGCTCGTTTGTGACGACGGATTTCCCAAACGAACAACTCGGCGGGAATCAGGTCGAGCCGCTCGCTGATATCCGTGCCGATGATGGGCATCTCTTTGCCACAACACGAACACATGCGTTCTTCGGTAGAAACATCCGCCTCGATGATTTCGCGGCGAAGATGCGCCGGCAGCTTCTCCGACTTCTTCTTGCGACGCCTGCGCTTCGCGGGCTCTGGCGGATCAAGCTCATCCTCTTCCGCTACCGCTTCACTGATCTGCTCAGCCACATCGAACAGGTGCAACTGTGAGTCGTCTTCGATGTGCCGTTCCGAGGACCGGCCGAACAGTTTGCGACGATAGAGATTCAGTTCTTCACGCAGTTGCTGAATCACTTTCTGTTGCTGCTGAACCGTTTCGGCAAGCTCCGCATTAAACCTCAACACACTGTCGAGATCCTGGAGCGATTCGTCATGTTTCTCCGGTACAGCCATGCAAGATGTTTTAGCGCGGCGCACGAAAAACGCAAGGCTTGTCAGGGCCTTGCGTCGATGTTTTTCAAGGTTGTTGCTCAAGCGGCTTGCGGTGCGTCGATCGAATAGCGTTTCCGGCGAACGGTTCCTTCGATCTGAACTCCGCGAAGCATCATGACCAACTCAGCCGAATCGATCTCTAAATCGCCATCCTGAGTTCTCGCGAGCTTTTCAAACGTGCCCCGCTCGAGTCGCTTGGACCAGATCGCAAGTCCGTCTTTGTCCCAGGCGAGGATCTTGACGTAGTCGCGACGGCGATTGAAGAACACGAACAAGTGACCATCGAATAGATCGACTTGAAAATGTTCCTTGACGATTCCCGAGAGGCCGCAGAACCCTTTCCGCATGTCGGTCGGTTCGGTGTAAACGAAGATCCTGGTCGATGGTGCGGGGGTGATCACGAGGCCACCTCGGCGGAGTTCGTTGCGTCGAGGATCGCGGTGATCAGATCGCGCTGCTGGGCAAGGCTCGCGTCGCCGGGCAGTTTGATCACGGCACCGCCGGGCAAGGCGATCTCCGTCCTTGAATCGGTGAGATCCTCGACCATGGAGGGCGGATGATCGACGGGGATGAAGGCGGGGCCTCCGAACCGCGAAGGTCGCTGCAGCTTTCGCCGCCACTGGTAGAACGAGGCCGTGGAGTAGCCTTCCATTTGACAGAACTCGGCAATCGTCAGATCGGAAGACTCGAAACGATCAAGTCGCTCCTGCCAATCGCGGGCCAGTTGAGGGTCAGGTGCTCGTGACATGGCGTTTCTCCAAAACGTGGAAAGAAACCCATCACGCTACCACCCAGGTCAACATGGGAAGATAGAACGCTTACCTTCTTCCTGCCCTACTCGGGAGGCCGAGCTCCACTGATTGAGTGTCAAATCCGCCCCATTGCCGCCGAGCCCAACTGGATTACGTAGCGACGCCTTTCCATCAAGCTAACCGGTTCTGCTGGCCGGAGCGATCGGCGACAGATTGAGGGCCCGACAACCCTTTCTAAGTAGCAGATGAGGCCGTGTCACATCGGTTATGCGGCCGGCAAAGGCTGCCGATCGGATAGCATCGGCTACGGGCAACTGGTTGGTCGCACCACACGCAGCTCAAATAGTAAAAGTTGACGCAATTTGTATCGATCTACTGTCGGTGCGTGGGCCATGCCTTGCGTCGAGTGCGCTATCGACCAGAATGGAACGCGCTCGTGGGGTTCCAAGACAGCCCTAAAGATTTCCCCTCCGGCATCCCAAGCTTGCGTTTGGTTTGATGACCAAGTCGACGTGCCGTTCATTCGAGCAGCCTCCCCAGTTGTTGCGTCCCTGAGATTCGACCGTGAATGATTCAAGATTTGAAGACCTATGCGATCGCTTTGAGGCGTCTTGGCGTGACGGGAGCCCTTTGTCGATTGAAGGGTTGCTCTCCGAGCTGGCCGATGGCGATCGAATCGAATTGCTTCGGGCGCTGCTCGAAATCGAGCTGGAATACCGATTCCGCAGTGACCTCGAGCCGACTTTGGATGAATATCAAGCTCGATTTGCACAGCAGCGCAAGATCGTCGAAGAGGCTTAAGGGCTCGACGTTGAGTGGGGTGCTGTTTGCATCGTCTGGGATTGAAAGTTAGTCCGCAGGTCAATGAATTCTCCCAACGTCTTGTTGGCTTGTAGCAAGAATCAATGGCGCAGCCCAGAGGCAGTGGCTATCGATCGCCGCGACCGCGTGGCTGTTCGTTCGAGAGGAACGGCGAGGGCGGCGGTGCAAACCATTCTTTAGCGCTGCATCGCTTGGGCCGACGCGATCCAGGAACACGAATAGCCCCACCTCCTTAGGCTGGCCTAAGGATCAAGCACCACGTGTGGCAGCGGATGACGTGCTCGCTGGCGACCGGCTTGAACCTTACCGCCCCAAAGGGGCAGGGCAGCAGTTGTCTCCGGCGAGTCAATGTCGCCACTGCCCTCCAGATCGATTCAGAAAAACCCCCACCGATCACCCGCAATGTGCGTTCGAACACGGGGCACGCCACCCAAAGCAACCGGACAAATGGCGCCTTCTTTTGAGGGCACAGCTGTGTCCGGTATCCCATCAGGGCATAAGCATTCGTCTCGGTTCGTTCCTGTGGACCGAGCCGAACGCAGTTAACGAAAGCTGACGTTTTGCTTAACTAGCACTCGAGCCTCGCATTTCGATCTCTTCCGCAAGTTGTCGCCAACCAGACGCTTTACTGAGATCTGCCGATTGCGCTGCGGCACCTCGCTGTCAACGCCAGTCGTCGGCATCCGCTGCGCTTGCCATCCGTCAAAGCCGCTCGCATTTTCGACGAAGGAGAACTCGACTTCGTGTTCATCGACGGCGACCACAGCTACGAGGCGGTCCGTGCCAACATCACCGCTTGGTGGCCAAAAATCCGCCCGGCGGCCTGCTCATCGGCCACGACTACAATCCAGACCGCTTCCCCGGCGTGTGCCGCGCGGCCCACGAGTTCTGCACACAAAATCAATCGGCTTTGCAACTCTGGAACGACACGGTCTGGTCTGTTGGAAAAGATTAAACCTTCGCAACCTTACGACCGAAACGGACGCTGAACCGCTAAGTCCTTGTGAATGCAGGACTTGCTGATTTCAAAAACAGAGAACAGCTCAGTAAGAGGGTTTTTTACGGGGAGGCTTTGACCGATCGGAGCACGGCATCAGCGTTTCCCCCTGGGCTGGACGCCTGCCATCCAGGAATCGACGATTTTGGGATGCTGCCGGACCCAACGGCGAGCCACTTGCTGCGGATCTGTAGCGGGGTCGCGCATTTGATCCATCACCTGCTGCAGTTGCTCGGCCGAGAGTCGAAAGTTGCGAAGGAATTTGGCCGCGTCCGGATAATCTTCGACAAAGCCCAGTCGTACCACGGTGTGGATATTTTCGGTCTTGGCATAGATTCCACGTGGGTCCTCCAAAAAACGCAAGTCCCAGCGAGCGAACATCCAATGCGGTTTCCAGCCGGTGACGACGATCATGTGTCTGTTTTCAATGGCATTTTTTAAACTCGCCGCCATGGCCGCTTCGCTGGAAGGCAACAGATCGAGATTCAGATCGTAAGCCGCGATCGCCTTTTCCGTCGCCGACATGATCCCAGCGCCCGAGTCAATCCCGACGATCTGGTTGTCAAAGCGTTCCGAATCCCGATTTAAATCTGCGATCGTGCGGGCATCCACATAATCGGGAACGACCAAGCCGATTTGCGTGCCTTGGTAATTCGGTCCCAGGTCGACTAGGCGGTCCTCAAAGCGACGCATGTAATCTGCGTGTGTAACCGGCAACCAGGCGTCGACAAAGGCGTCGTGGCCTCCGTCAGCAACCGACGTAAACACGGGAGCGGCATCTGCCATCGTCAACTCGACTCGGTACCCGAGCCGAGTCTCCAAGACGGCCTGAACCAAATGCGTCAGTGCAGTCGCGTCGGCCCAGTTGACGTAGGCCAACTTCAGCTCGGGCGGCAACGCGATCCGGTCACATCCCAGCGCAAGAAACGGTGCCGCGGCGGCCCAACCAAGGGCCCGCTCCAACAGCAGCCTCCGATGACATTTCGGTAGTCTCATGAGCCAGCACGGACCAAATTTTTTAGGGATTGGGTTAACCGATCCAATATCATTGCCAAGATGACGACGGACAAACCGCTTTCGAATCCTAATCCGATTCGCAATTGCGTAATTCCCTTCAGCACCTGCTCGCCCAGGCCGCCGGCACCAATCATGGCCGCGATCACCACCATCGAGAGCGCGAGCATAATGGTCTGGTTGACCCCGGCAAGAATCGTGGGGAGCGCGATCGGTATTTGAACCTTAAACAACAGCTGCCGTTCGGTGGCACCAAAAGCTCGAGCGGCTTCGACGACTTCGATGGGCACTTGCTGGATCCCAAGCGTGGTTAATCGAGCCGACGGTGGCAGCGAGAAAATCATCGTCGCCATGGCGCCGGGGACTTCGCCGAGCGTAAAGAATAACACCGCCGGAATCAGATATACGAACGCCGGCATGGTTTGCATGAAATCCAACACGGGACGAAGCACCTGCTCAACGATTGCGTTGCGCGCCGCCCAAATGCCCAGCGGAAGGCCAACCAGAAACGCCGCCACGGTCGAAACCAGCACGAGCGCCAAAGTCTGCATGGTCGCGTCCCACATCTCCATCGAATCGATCAACAATAAACCTAAAGCTGAGAAGATCGCGACACCGCGGCCGGCGACCTTCCAACACAGCGGCGCCACGACCAAAACGATCGCCCACGCTGGTGGCAGCAACAGCAGGTATTCCGCAACGTCGATGACCGATTGCAACGCGATTCGAATGGCAGAGAAAACCCCCTGCCAGTTGTCTTTAAGCCACTGAATGATGATTTCAAAGAACTTTCCTAAGGGGATGCGTGGCATCGTGATTCAGATCAGGTGGGGGATGCTTGCTAAAGGAAATCCTGCGTTCAGTGGCCCGTCTCGGAGCCCGCCTGGTCAAGATGTTTGTCTTCGCCTTGCCGCGCCGATTTGCCTCGGTGGGCAATGGCTACCAGGATCGCCGTCCGTGTGACCAGTCCCAAGAACTTGTCTTCGGCGTCAACAACAGCAATGGGCTGATGGGTCTGCGAAGCCAATGGCAGGATATCCTCAAGCGGTGTTTCAGGAGCGCAACGAGCCGCTTGCCGGTCAATCAAGCTCTCCAGTGATACGTCACCTTGAACAACTTGACCCGCCACGGTGTCGATATCGACACTTCCCAGAAATCTTCGGCTGCGATCGACCACGAACAGCGTCTCGAGCGAATGCTCGTGGAACAACGATAACGCCGCCCGCACGGAGGTTTCCGGGCGCAGCCGGGCTGCAGCGGGACGCGTGATTGCCCCGGCCGTTAACACCCGGCTGCGGTCCACGTTCTCCACGAAGTCACGAATGTAATCGTCCCGCGGTTGCATCAGGATCTCTTCTGGCTGCCCGACTTGTACCATCTTTCCATCCTTCATGATTCCGATCCGATCGCCCAGCCGGAGCGCCTCGTCCAAATCATGACTGATGAAAACAATCGTCTTTCGCATTTTCTCTTGCAGCGAAACCAACTCATCCTGCATTTCGGTGCGAATCAGAGGATCCAACGCACTGAATGCTTCGTCCATCAACAGGATCTCGCTATCGGTCGCAAGCGCGCGGGCCAGCCCGACGCGTTGCTGCATGCCACCGCTAAGCGACTGAACCGGTTGATCGGCGTGCTCATCAAGCCCGACGATTTCGAGCGCGCTGCGGGCCTTCTCGAAGCGCTGCTCACGTGACGTTTCTTGGATCTCCAAGCCGAAGGCAGCGTTTTCCAAGACGCTACGATGCGGCAGCAGACCGAAGTTCTGGAACACCATCGCCATCTTTTCTCGCCGCAGTGATCGCAGCGCCGAGGGGCGGAGTTCCAGAATATTTTGCCCGTCGACGAGGACCTCGCCCGCGGTCGGTTCGATCAGGCGATTCAGACAGCGTAGCACCGTTGACTTTCCACAACCGGACAGCCCCATGATCACAAAGATTTCGTGCGGCTGGACTTGAAAGCTGACGTCGTCGACCGCGACCGTGCAGCCGGTCTGTTTTTGAATCTCAGATTTGCTTTTCCCTCGGTCAGCCAGCCGCATGGCTTCGGCTTGGTGCTTGGAGCCAAACACCTTGTAAAGTCCCCGCACGACGATCCGCGCTGATCCCGCCGAACCAGAGTCCGACCCGTTGCCTTCAAGAGGACGAGAATCCTTTTGCTGCGACAATGCTCACACTCGGCAAAGATGTTCTTTCGATTCCAACAACAGGCAGACGCTCGATCGTCGACACAACTTGCACTTCGCTGCGTGAGAATCACGCGTGAAATGTCGCAGATCAACCTGGCACACAAATTGCTTTCCGGACGGGATGAATTGCCGGACACAATGATCGTGATCATAGCGGATTCGCTTCGGCCAGGGAATGCACCAGATAGTCATTCGTCAGTTGGAACTATTTCTGCCCCTCTTGGGTTTGTGTCACCGAATCACCATCGGCGTCCTTGCCTTCAGGATCGGTCGGTGGGATCAGCCGAATTTCGCTGTCCAATATGCGAATCAGATCATCGAAGTCCTTGGGACGGTTGCCGTAACCGCTGGCAGCTCGCCGTCATTACGTACCGGTGGCAAGTGACTACGGCCGGAATGGCCACGCCGATGGTTGTACCAATCCTGCGAACCCCGCAGAATGTGATCCAGGTGCTTCTCGCTGACCATGCAAAAGGCGTTCAGCACCTCGTGTTTCAGCGCCTGAATCCCCGCTCGACGAATGCCTGCAGATTCGGAGATCGCGGGGCCGTCTTTTTGATTTTGCAGCTAGTTGATCGGAATACCTCGTCGAAGGCATCAACATACTTCGTGTCTTGGTCGCGATGTAGAAGCTCACAAGGCAGGCCCTCGTCCTGCAAATGCATCTGGAAGTTGCGAGCTTGCTGGGTCGTCCACTCGCCAGTCGGATTCGCGGTGCAAGGTGAAACCCAGATGCGTCGCGTCTCGACGTGGATAAAGACCAGGAAGTAGAGATCGACCATGCCTTTGATCGTCCACGTCCGCTTCGAGGCGAAGTCGCACTGCCACATTGTGGCGGCATGGCGCTTCAGAAAGTCCGACCACGTATCAGGATGGTCGCTCGGATCGGGACCAAGGCCCGCTTCGACAAGGATGTTCTTGACCGTCTGACGCGAGATGCGATGGCCAAGCCTGCGCATGGCCAATCTTGGTGTAGCCCCAGCCAGTCTCCTTGCGGATGCGGATGATCGTATCGGTAATGCTTTCGTCGGTCCTTGAAGCCTGTGCTGTTTAACCCGACGTAAACTCCGCTCGACGATTGCACCGCTTTTCGGGGTTTCAATCGCGGCGATAGGTTTCTCCCGATCGAATCTGGTTCACATTCTCTCATTCTTGGAACCAATTCCCGTTTAGAAGCGTCTCGCGGGGGCAACCACTCTGTAGCAACGCAATTCCAACTCACTAAGCAGCTCGCACGGAGTCATTCGGTGAAATTGGCAATATATTTGCTGCTTTATCACGATGAGAACCAATTCGCTTAATGCTAGCGATGGGCTGATTGTCGGATCAACGTGACATCCGGTTTTCACCTGAAGGAGGAACGTCATGGCTCGTCCATCTATGAAATTCGCCGAGATCAAAACGCCCGGCCAACGAGATCAATTGATTCAAATGTGGAAGACGCATCCCCATCACTACACTCGGATGCGAGCCCACGCGGTACTTTTGAGTAGCCAGCGTTACACGATCAGTTCGCTGGTCGAGATCTTCGATGTGGATCGTGATTCAGTGTCAAGTTGGATTGATCGATTTGAAGCCGGCGGTGTCGATGCACTCCGTGATCCCGACCGACCCGGTGGTCCGCAATCGCTTGACGAGGACGAATAGAAAATATTGCGTGAGTTGTTTCAGCGTCATCCCAACCGGCCGTCAAAAGTTCTGTCGGAATTGAAGGAACGAACAGGTAAAGGAATTTGTGAGTCGACGCTCCGCAACTACGCCCATCGTTTCGGTTTGACTTGGAAGCGTTTCCGTCGAAGCGTGCGAAAACACCGGGATGACGCGGCATTTCGTGTCGCCGAGGAGGAACTCGCCGAAATGCTTGAGGAGCCAGATTTGGATGTCGTGTACTTCGACGAGGCGGGGTTCTCGCTCAAAGGCGTCACTCCTTACGGATGGCAACCGATCGGAGCGCGAATGGAAGTGTCGGTGACGGGTGCTCACGGCAGTAGCGTTCAAGCGTTGGGCTTCGAGCATGAGGACGGCTCGAAGCAAATGTATTTACAAAAAGGATACGTGAATAGCGAAACGGTCATTGAGGCCTTCGACGACTATAGCGAACAGATTGATCAAACGACCGTTGTGGTTTTGGACAATGCCTCTTGCCACACGAGCGCCGCGTTCACGGCCTGCTTAGACAAAGGGGCTGAGCGTGGTCTGTTGGTTTACCACCTGTCCCCGTACAGCCCAGAATCAAACTCCATCGAGCGATTTTGGAAAAATCTAAAATACCAACTCATGCCAGCGACGGCATGGGAACGATTCACAACACTCCTCAACACGTTGACGAAGAAGCTTTGCGAGATCGGCGACGTGACCTATATGCCGTCGCTACACGGTTATGCCGAATGAGTCCTTTGCACCTGCTTAGCTATCTCGCTCCTGGAAAGGGAATCGTGAAGGAATCGTGACTGCCGCCGTCGTCACGAGGACCGTTTGGCCGCTGGTGTGTGGCGTCTTGTTTCGGTTCTTTACTTTGTGTGTCCTGCACGGCTCGCTTCAATTTCGCCCGAATATGGCCCGCGCGGAACGCAACGGCCAAGCCCGCGGGTACCTTGGCTTCTGCAAGCACCAATTTCGCACGGGCTTCCATTACCATTGCTTTCATGTGCTGCTTCTCAGCAACCGCTTGGGCGCGACGCACTTCGGCCAGGGCGTTCGCAATGCGAGTATCCGCGTTGGCCTGATCGCTCTGCAGACGTGCCCCAATGTTTTCTCCGACGTCGATGTCGGCAATATCGATGGAGACAATCAAGAACGCAGTATCTGCATCCAACCCACGTTTCATTGCCCCTTTTGAAATTTGAGCCGGCATTTCTAAGACGTCCATGTGCGAATCTGCCGATCCAATGGCAGAGACGATTGCTTGACCGACGCGGGCGATGATGGTTTCTTCGGTCGCCCCGCCGATTAATTGGTCCAAATCCGTACGCACGGTCACCCTCACACCGACCAGCAGTTCGACGCCGTTCTTAGCTACCGCGCTGAGCAATGCTTTGCTTTCACCGCCCTGACGGGGACATGAGATGACCTGCGGAGAAACACTGGTTTGAACCGCCAGCAGCACATCACGCCCTGCCAGATCGATTGCCGCAGCACGATCAAAGTCCAAGTCGATTTCGGCACGATGCGCTGCGATGATGGCCCGAACCACGTTCATCACGTCACCACCCGCCAAATGATGTGCCAACAAGCGATCGGTGCTCATTCCACCATCGCGCTGGATCCGTAAACCTGCCTGTCGACCCATAATCTTGGCGGTCAGGATCAAGCGGTGCTCAATCCTCAGAAAGCTCATGACGATCAAACTCTTCATACTCACATCCGCTGCGGACATGTATGCCTGAAGCCAATAAGATCCCCATTTGGCAACGACCGCCATAAGAATCACGACAACCAACGAAAGGACTACGGCGAATCCGATTAAAAGTTGTCCCGTACTAGGAAGCCAAAAGTTTTCCATCGCGTCTGCCTCCTAAAGCAGATCCGTTACCACGCTATCCGCCTGTCGAGAAAACAAATGCTCTCGGCACAGCCAGCATTCGTCAGCTTATTGAACTAACGATCGAAATCCCCTTCATCCAACGGCCTGATGCAAATCACGTCCTGTGCATCACCGTCGACTCAAATTCATTCCTTGACCTGCTACGAGCACCACCGGTCGCGGCACTCGCCGGATGGGCCTATCAAAAGAAAAAGGCGCACAAAAAAAGCCGATGAGGCCGAACACCCAAAGGTATTGCGCCGCATCGGCTTACTTTTTAACGAGCTCTCTGGTTCCCAACTGACTGGGATTGTCGGATTGCTCTTTATCTTGTCGTCCGGTTTGGAGCTGTGAAAAGGATCCTTCCCACCGAGATTCCATCGTACACTGGCCGCCCCAAAGCACAAGGGCGGCACCCGTTATGGAAGCAGCTTGCTCTTGCCTTGCGGGCCGGGTGGCTGAGCAGGTTTGCAGGAATCATTCCGCAGAACTCTGCTTAGCAATGCGCGAT
>Ga0209947_1002019_pt1 | contig 11855 bp, 13 predicted proteins | sample SalPonR2_B_D2_MG_FD_185706 | JGI IMG/M metagenome (GOLD analysis project Ga0209947, IMG submission 185706) | Salt pond soil microbial communities from South San Francisco under conditions of wetland restoration - Salt Pond MetaG R2_B_D2_MG... ... | reverse complement strand
CTCGCCCCGTGAATCTTTCGATCCTCGTCTGAACCGCGCAACATGACCCCTATCGAATCGCCGGTCGGCCCGGCTCGCCATGACAATCGACCGCTGGCCGATCTGCTGCGCCCGGATTCCTTCGACGACGTCGTCGGCCAGGATCAACTGCTGGGCGACGACGGCCCGTTGCGCAAGATGATCGACGCCGGCCGGGTCCTGCCGCTGGTGTTCTGGGGCCCGCCCGGTTCGGGCAAGACCACGCTGGCCCGGCTGCTGGCCGGCGTCAGCGACCTGCACTTCGAGCAGCTCTCGGCGATCTTCTCAGGCGTGGCCGACCTGAAGAAAGTCTTCGCCGCGGCGCGCGAGCGCAGAAGCCAGGGGCAGGGCACGCTGCTGTTCGTCGACGAAATCCACCGCTTCAACCGGACCCAGCAGGACAGCTTCCTGCCGGTGGTCGAGGACGGCACGATCGTACTGGTCGGCGCGACCACCGAGAACCCGTCGTTCGAGCTCAACAGTGCGCTGCTTTCGCGGCTCAAGGTGCTGGTGCTCGAACGGCTGGACCGCGACGCGCTGAAGAAACTGGTGGCGCGGGCCGAACGGCACATCGGGCGAACGCTGCCGTTGACCGAATCGGCCCGTGCAATGCTCGTCTCGCTGGCCGACGGCGACGGCCGGTACCTGCTCAACACCATCGAAGCGGTCGTCGACCTCGCCGATCCCGACAAGCCCATGGAGCCGGGATCGCTGCTCCGTCTGACCCAGCAGCGCCCGCCCGGCCATGACCGCGCCGGCGACCAGCACTACAACCTGATCTCGGCGCTGCACAAGGCCATGCGCGCCTCGGACGTGGACGCCTCGCTTTACTGGCTGGCGCGCATGTTCGCCGGCGGCGAAGACGTCAAGTACATCATGCGGCGCGTGGTGCGCTTTGCCAGCGAGGACATCGGCCTGGCCGATCCCAACGCGCTGGTACAGGCGCTGGCCGCGCGCGACGCTTACGAGTATCTGGGCAGCCCCGAGGGCGAACTGGCCGTGGTGCAGGCGGTGGTCTATCTTTCCACCGCGCCGAAATCCAACGCCATCTACACCGCCGAAAAAGCCGCCGCACGCGCCGCGAAACGCCACGGCTCGCTGCCCCCGCCGGCCAACATACTCAACGCGCCGACGAAGACGATGAAGGAACTCGGCTACGGCGAAGGCTACGTCTACGACCACGACACCGAGCACGGCTTTTCGGGCCAGAACTGCTTCCCCGAGTCCATGCCGCGGCAGCACTTCTACAAGCCGGTCGAGCGAGGCTTCGAACGCGACATCAACCGCCGCCTGGCCTACTGGGAAAAACTCCGGCGCGCGAAGAGCTGAAGTCGTTATCGGAATCGAAGTCAAAGGCAAACCAGCTCTCGCCAAGGCGCAAAGGCGCGAAGGAAGAGCCAGTCACGAGCTTGCTCGCGCAGAGGCGCAGAGACGCTGAGCAAGGCAGAATGCGTGAGCACAGTTTTCTTTTGATTTTCCTTCGCGCCTTTGCGCCTTGGCGAGAGCTGGCTTGACTTTGATTTTGCTTTTCCTCTGCGCCTCCGCGTCTCTGCGCGAGGCCGCCTTTGATTTGCCCGTACGGATGAAAAACATGCCGCTCGCCCCCATTTAAGTGCCGGCTACCGAGTAGAGTTGCAGGCATGGAATTCAAGGATTACTACAAGATCATGGGCGTGGCGCCCGAGGCCGGCGCCGACGAGATCAAGCGTGCCTATAGAAAACTGGCCCGCAAATATCATCCCGACGTCAGCGACGATCCGAACGCCGAAGACCGCTTCAAGGAAGTCGGCGAAGCCTACGAAGTACTGAAGGATCCGGCCAAGCGCGAGGAGTACGACCAGCTGCGCAAGGGCGGCTGGCGCGGCGGCCAGGAATTCCGCCCGCCGCCGGGATGGGATTCGCGCGGCGACGGCGCCGGGTTCGATTTTTCCGGCTTCGGCGACGGTGGCGGGTTCCGTTCCGAGGACGCCGGCGGCTTCAGCGACTTCTTCGAGACCCTGTTCGGCGGCGGCGGTCGCCAGCGTCGCGCGCACAAGGGCGCCGACGTCCGGGCACGAGTGGAAATAGACCTGGAAACCGCCTGGGCCGGCGGCACCCGGCGGATCAGCCTGGAGCGGCCCGAGCGCGCGCCCGACGGCTCGGTGCAGCGCAAGGTCCGGAGCATGGACGTCAGGATTCCGCCCGGCATGACCGAGGGTCGCCAGATCCGGCTGGCCGGCAAGGGCGATCCCGGCCCCGGCGGCGCGCCGGCCGGCGACCTGTACCTGGAAATCCACATCACCCCGCACCGATTGTTCGAAGTCGACGGCAGGGACGTGCACCTGACGCTGCCCATCGCGCCCTGGGAAGCCGCGCTGGGTGCAAAGGTTTCGGTGCCGACGCTGGCCGGGCAGGTCGAGATGAATATCCCGGCCGGCGCCACGTCGGGTCAGCGCCTGCGCCTGAAGGGCCGCGGGTTGCCGGGCAAGCCGCCGGGCGACCAGTACGCGCTGCTCAAGATTGTGGCGCCCAAGCCGGCCGACGAAAAGCAGCGCAAACTGTACGAGCAGCAACGTGATACCTTCGATTTCGATCCGCGCAGCGGCATGGAGGCGAAGCGATGAACGAGCAACGCGCACCCATAGAAGCCATCGACGTCGGCGAACCCGAAGCACTGACGCTTCACCAGGTCTGCAGCATTCTCGAGCTGCGCACCGAAGTGGTCTGCGAATGGGTCGCCGAAGGCGTGGTGCAGCCTTCCGGGGAACGTCTGGGCGATTGGCAGTTCGCCCCCGGCCAGATCGAGCGGGCCCGACGTGCCCGCCGGCTGCAGCGCGATCTTGAACTCAACACCGAAAGCCTGCCGCTGGTGCTGGACCTGCTGCGCGAAGTGGAGCAGTTGCGGTCCCGGCTGCGGATCATCGAACACCGGTTTCTCGAGTGATTGAAAACGCCGTGCAAGCCAATCCGGGGAAATCCGGAAGATGAGGCTGTCGGCGTCATGACCGAAAAAGCGCGCGACCCGCACGCGGGACTGATTCTGGAAGCGCACCCGTTGAAGGTATTGCGCGCCATGGCGGTGCCGGCCGTGATGATGATGCTGATGTTCGGCCTGAATTCGGTCATGGATGCGGTCTATATCGGTCAATTACTCGGTCAGCAGGCGCTGGCCGGTGTTTCGCTGGCATTTCCGGTCACCCAGGTCACACTCGGCCTGGGCTCGCTGGCCGGCATCGGTGGCGGCGTGGTGCTTTCGATTGCCATCGGAAAAGGCGACCAGGACACGCTGCGCAAACTGCCGGGTACCTGTCTCGGCATCGCGCTGGTCATGGCGGGACTCTACGCGCTGGCCGGTGTCGGCTTTACCGAGACGCTGGTCCGCGGCATGGGCGCCAGGGGCGAACTGGTACCGATCGCCGCCGACTATCTGTGGGCGCATTCGGCCGGGGGCTTCGCCGCCATCGGCGGGCTGACGCTGAACATGCTGCTGCGGGGCGAAGGCAAGATGACGCTGGCGGCCAAGTACATGGCCACCGGACTGGCCGCCAATTTGATCCTGACGCCGCTGTTCATCGCCGTGTTCGACTGGGGCGTGGCGGGTGCAGCCTGGGCGACCAATGCCGGTGCGCTGCTCGGCGGCGGGCTGGTCTGGCTGCGGTTTGCGCGAGGCCGGGCCAGCTACGAAGTCGACGCCCGGCACATCGGGCTGCCCAGAATACTGGCCGGGCGCATCACGAAGTTCGGCGTGCCGGCGATGATCTCGTCGTCGATGGGCATCGTCCAGGCTATTGTTGTGTTCAACATGCTTTCCAGAATCGGTACCGAGGAAGACATCGCGTTCTACGGCGCGGCCTGGCGCGTGCTGCTGTTCATGCTCACGCCCTTGTTCGGGCTGATGCGCGCCTTCCAGCCGGTCGCCGGCATCAACTACGGCGCCGGCCGGTGGGATCGCGTCAAGCTGCACTACTGGGTGTTCGTCGGCGCCGGCACGCTGATGGTGTTCCCGATCTGGGTGTTCATGGGACTCAACCCGGAAGCCACGCTGTCGGTGATGCTGCCCGGCGTCGAATTCAGCGACCTGGACCTGGGCCGCTTCCGAATTCTCATCCTGGTGCTGCCGGTCCTGCCGCTGGTATTCACCGCGCTGAGTCTGCTGCCGGCCATAGAGCAGCCGGGCAAGGCCACCATGGTCTCGGTCACGCGCCAGTTGTTGCTCTACGTACCGGTGATGCTACTGGTCCCGCCGATGGTCGGCATCTCCGGTATCTACTACGGCGCTACGGCCATCGACTTCACTTGCGCCATGTGGCTGCTGGCCATCGTGCTGACCACGTTCCGCAAGGGCCCGGGCGAACCGGGCGCCGGGGCAGGGCGCGTCATCGGGCCCAGCGATCCTTGGCGGGCCGGGGCGCCGGTCAGGGGGTAGACAGTTTTAGTCCGGGTTGCCCGGTAAAGATCACGGATATTGAGACCTTCGCTGCGGGACGGTCAATTCGCGAACTTCCGCGCCTCCAGAAAATCCATGGAAAAAGAAGGTAGCGAAAGCGAATGGGTCTGGCCACGGTGCGATTGTCGAGTGGCGTCGAGCGTTATGCAGAGATACGCTGATGCGAGGCCACCGGGATCGGTCGCAAGGAATTCAAAATCAAGCGTTTTGTGAAAATTTAATATGAATCAACAATCTGTGATCTGCATCGACAACCACGAATACCCCGCTTCGCTGGAACGGCGGAAGCTATACGAGGTGATCCCGGATCCGGATGCTGAGGCCCTGATCAGCTTCGCATAAAGGATGAATCGGGAGACGACTATCTGTATCCGAAAGAGCTGTTCATTCCTGTAGAGCTTTCATCGGATACTGAAAAGGCGGTTATCTCAGCGGCTTAAATTCTCCGACTCTGGAGTCATTACGAATAGCCCGGATATTCGATCGCCTCGGGGAAATCCCGCAATTCGTTATGATGAGGGTTTCAGACAGCAGGAGGCACCATGGAATTCCGGCCCGGCAACAAATCCTTCAGCAGCAAGAAACCCCGCCGTCCGCTTGTTGTTTTCATTGTCGTCGGCATCGTCATCGCCGCCGGCATGATGTCTGCCGCTCCGGTCGCTGCGCAGTCGGTGCTGGACAAGGCCAGGGAGGCCGCGGGCATTGGCGACGATAGCGGCGACGATAGCGGCGACCTGTCGCAGTCCACAATGACAGAAGGACTCAGGGAGGCGCTTCGCCTCGGCAGCGAACGCGTCGTCGACCGGCTGGGTCGCGAGGGCGGCTTCAACGCCGATCCCGACGTGCATATCCCGTTGCCGGAAACGCTGCGCCGCGCCCAGTCGTTGATGGAACAGGCCGGCATGGGCAACTACGGCGAAGAGCTCGAACTTCGGCTCAACCGTGCCGCCGAGGCCGCAGTGCCAGAGGCCCGGGATCTGTTCTTCCAGTCGATACGCGATATGTCGATCGACGACGCCAGGAACATCGTCACAGGCCCCGAGGACGCTGCCACTCAATACTTCAAGCAAAGCATGAGCCCGGAACTTCGCGAGCGCATGCGCCCCATCGTCACCGACACGCTCTCGGAAGTCGGTGCCGTCCAGGTCTATCAACGCTTCACCGGCGAGTACCGGAACCTGCCCATGGTTCCGGACCTCGAGGCCAATCTATCCGACTACACCGTGGACAAGGCACTGGACGGCGTCTTCCACTACATGGCCCGCGAAGAAGCTGCCATCCGCAACGACCCCGCACGACGCACGACCGACCTGCTGAAAAAAGTGTTCGGCGGCGAATGATGATCATTCATTTCAAAATGCTAATATGAAGCAAATCTGAAAGGAGAGCAGATCATGGTTGTCAATAATATCCGGGGTGCAATCGCGGCCGCTGCGCTGGCGCTGCTTTCACTGCCCGCGCTGGCCGAAACAATTGATGTCAAGATCCAGGTGCGCGCGGTGGATGCCAAGTTCATCGGCAGCGGTGTGGGCGGATTGAACGTGGTGATCGAAGACGCGCAGACCGGCGACCTGCTGGCCAGCGGCGAAATTACCGGCGCCACCGGTGATACCGAAGCGCTGATGAAGCAGGGCCAGACCCGCGGACACGCGCCGGCAACGCCGGATTCCGCCTCGTTTACCGCATCGATGGACATAGACCGTCCGGTGCTGGCGCGTATCCGGATCGCCGGGCCGCTGGCCGTGGCGCAGAGCATCCGGCACCTGAGCGTCACCCAGTGGGTGCTGCCGGGCCGGGACCAGGTCGACCCGGGCGTCGTGCTGCAGCTGCCGGGTCTGATCGTCTCCCCGGTCGAGGTGACGGTCACCGACGGCCAATTGCATGCCGGCGTGGACGTCACGATGATCTGCGGCTGCCCGATCACCGAGGGCGGCTTGTGGGACAGCAATGACTTCAGCGTAAACGCAAGCCTTTACCGCGAAGGCGAGAAGGTGCAGACCTTCCCGCTGGAATTCACCGGCCAGACCAACCGCTTCGCCGGCAAGACCAGCGCGCCGGAACCCGGAAGCTACGAACTCTGGATCTCGGCCTTTGAGAGCAACGCTGACAACACCGGCGCCTGGCATCAGCGGCTTGAGTTTTGAGTCTCTGAACAGCAAACATCCGCAATTTCCGGAGATTCAGGTAAAGTCTGACGACGAGCGCCGGTTGCTCGTAATCCACGCGAACCGGTGGTCGCAAGGCCAGGGTTTGCATGTTTGAAATTTAGGCGGTACCCTCGTTTTCAGTCCAGGCAAGATTCGTCCGGAGATCAGCGTGCTGTCCCCGGAACGCCCTGTCGCCCGGAATTTCAGGGCGCTCTTGTAGAGCAAGCCGGCAATCCGGCGATCTTCCTGCTTCCCATCAGTGCTCAAAAAAATCAAGGGGTAATTCATGAAGCTTGAGCGATTCACTGTCTTGAAATCCGGCCTTGGCGGCGTGGCTATCGCCCTGAGTCTTCTACTGGCTGCCTCGGGTTGCTCGGACAGCGGCAACGACGAAGCTGGAAGCGCGAGCGCGGCAGCCCGCGAGGCAGAGGTTGAAAAAGCGCCGGAGGTTGAAAGCGCTCCAGAGGATGAAAAAGCGCCGGAGGCGATCGGCGAACTGGTCATCGACGGGCAATCCTATACCCTGACGAAAGCGCACTGGTGCGAACCCGCCGAAGGGTTCGAGAGCGGCACCACTGTCGCCATCCGCGTCGCAGCACAGGACAAAAGTGGCGATGTGACCGTCTACGGCATACAGGTTGATCGCGACGAGGATGAGTCGTCGACGTCCAGAATCTCTGTCGCGACGGATCCGAGTACCAACTATAAAAGCGAAGGGCTTGATCGCGATCCCGTGATCGTCCTCGAAGACGGAGCCGTACGACTTCGGGGAGGCGTATACAAGTCTCCCAGGGATCCGGAAGTTGTCGTCGTAGAAGCGGAGTTCTCACTCCCGCCGGAGCCGGGTTTCCCCGGCCAGTGCTGAACCCGAGCACTACCATCGAGATCGCTACAAGCCCGTGGAACCCGTGCACACAGGTCGTGCATGTTCCACGGGTTCTGACATCAACGCAGGGAGTTCCTTATGCCGATGATATTCCGCACCAGCCTCGTACTCGCCCTTTCCATCATGTTGCTCGCGGCCTGTGGCGGTGAGGTCGAAGACAGCTCGGCGGCCGGTGCTGGCGCCAGCGCCGGATGCACAGAGCGCGACGGTGCCTGGTTCGGTCGACGGGCGGACGGTACGGGAATCGTAAGCCAGACACAAGAAGCGTGTGAGAAGCGGCTTGACGACTGAAGTCGTGACCTTGCTGTGACAGCGACGGCAGTCTGCTGAAAGGATTTCCTGTTCTGGTTTTCCGTGGATGACTGGCCGGGCGCATGATCCAGACAGCGCCCGACGGGTCCGGGGCGATCCGGGCGCCGGCGCAGGGCGAGTCATCGCACCAACCCATCCGTGGCGGGTATGGGCGCCGAAGCGCGGACGGGCATCCGTGCCTCGCTTGCCCGGAAGTGAAAACTCATGCATCATCGCGGCAGGCGAAGAAGCAAGGGAACGCGGGGCCATGGCCTGGCAGCCGGCAGAAAATTCGAAGGATAGCCCTCACCAGAGGCGGATATTTCCGGGGGTGCGTTTTGAAAATACCTATGTTTTCAATCACTTCCCTGGCTACCTCTTGGCTGAACGAAGAATAACCGGCGCTTCAGCCCTGATATTCAATACCCGGCGCATACGACGGCCATTTTCAAGTTATATGAATTCAAAGAGTAGCTATGAAGTTAATATATCGAGCTGGAGATATTACGGAAGCCCATATAATTTCAGGCATGCTAAATGCTAATGGTGTTGAATCGTTCGTGGGCGGGCATTATCTCCAGGGCGCGATAGGTGATATGGCAGTGCAAGATTTTGCGATGGTTCATGTCGCAGATGGAGATGTAGATGAAGCAAGGCGATTAATTGCTGCATACGAAGGCAGGGAAAAAAGCGAAAATCCCGTTGCTTCTGTCACAGTATCAAATAAAACTGATGTTGTAGTTAGCTCAATGCTTACTAAAACCATCATCGTGATTGTAACGTTATCATCGGTGATTTTGTCTTTTTACCTGCTCGGCAAATGAATTTATATAACAAGTCGTTCAAGCCGGCCGCGCTACGCGCCGCGGCTTAACTACAGTGTTAGGCCCTGACGTATGGTTCGCAAGCTCTCATTGATACTCTTTGCCGTTATTGTTGTGCTTGGCCTCGCTGTTGTCGCATACCGCTATGCGTCACCGAAGATCATCTTGGTCAATGAATCTAGTGCCAGCTACGACGAGCTAATTGTCAACCTGCCATCCAGCCGCGTCACCTTTGGACCGGTTTTGCCCAATGAATCCGCCACTATCTATTTCTTCCACCAGGCTGTTGATGGCGTCGCTACGCTTAGCCTGATCTCTGATGGCAACACAGTTTCCGCAGGAGAATTCGCGTACAACCGTGAAGGTCAGTTGTTCCGCAAGATCACCATTACTTTATTGTCAGACGGTACCGTTGCAGCCTCTGTTTCTGGATAGAACGGTGTGGCTTAGCAAACCGCTGAAGACATTCCAGCCTTTCGGGCCTCCATCGGACGCGCTTCGCGTGCCACTTAGTTAAGACGGTATGTGGCTAATTAGAGTCCGCAGTCGACCAATTCCAAAGTGAAAACCGAGGGTCAGGTCGTGTAACGTGCATAGGGTCAATCATTACATATTTCGCTCCAATCTCTAAGAGGCTTGAGAATGATCCGTGACCCCTCGTCAGTCACCACTGATCTCATTGATCTCGTGCATTTCCAGATCGTCGCCGTCCATGTCGTGGCCCGGCAAATACACCGTTGGCCAGCCATGCGCCTCCGGCCGAGAGTGAAGAATATCCGGCCAGACCTGAAGATCGCTGAATCGCGAGCGGATTGCTTATTCGAGTTGTTGAGGTTTGATGTCATCGCGATTGGCGAGAACCATCGACTGGTATTTCTTGTTGTTGCCGCCGTCGCGGTAGAGGTAGCGAACTTCCAGGTTATCGCTCATTTTGGTTCCATCGGTTCCAAGCCGGAGTTTTGCTGCGATTCCAGCGACAGCAGCGCCTCGATCGCCATCCCGTCGTCCATTTTCTCGCCCTTCCAAAGCGGAATTGGCGTATCCGGTCCAATATCGAGGCCGGCCTTGCTGTTCTCCTGTCGGATCGCAAAAACGTTTCCGCGGAAACGTTTTTGCGTTCCTCGAATTCCTCATCCATCGCCGATTCGATGGCCCTGACGACGCGCTCACCCTGTTCCGGCGTGAGCCTGGCCTTGAATACGTAACTGCCGTCGTCGTCGACGTACCAGTTCAGCTCGCGCAGTCGGTGGCGCTGGTTTTCCGCTTCCAGCGCTTCGATGCGCTTCACCTTTCGATATTGGCTGACCAGCCGTTCGACATGGGACGCCGTTCCGTATCGGGCGATATTGAGAAGCTCGACCTCGTTGACCGGAGTTGCGACCCGGGTCATCGCCCGGACCTTGGAGAAGCTGATTCTGCCTTGTCGGAATTCATCGCTGATTTTCTGCAGGTTGGCCAGCGCATGCGCGACCCGAACCTTTTCCCGCGCCGCCCCAAGGCCAATACTGCACTTCCAATTGAGCCAGTGGGCACATGACCGCAGACCGGGGCCTCCCCAACCTTCGCGTTCGTCGAACTCGCGGATCAGCTCCAGCACCCGAAAAGTTGCGGCATGAATATGTGCGGCCAGTTCGGTGATTTCGTTTTCGATCTCGCCGAGTCTGCGGGGCTTGGAATCGTTCTGGACGGGTGCCGAGATGAGCATGACGAGGCCTCCGAAAAATACTGGTTAAGTATACAGTAATAGGTGAGGATATTCTATTAAAACAAAGGCATATGGAATCAATATGCCGCTCTCAGGCGAGGCGGACTGCAAGGTCAGATGTCGGGCGCGACGCCTGCACATCAGGATGTATGCTCGAGCCATCCAGCGGATTTTGCATGGGCGAAAATGAGCCGGAATGGTCGGTACACTATATCGATGGACAAGCCCCAAGCCTGCACAAACTGTCATACGCGCCTGCATCCGCTCGAGGTCAGTGAGCTCTATCACGGGAAGAAACTCGACTGTCACGTCTGCGGCTATCGGCTCAAGGCCGTTGCAACCGGTGCGTGGACCGCCGTGGCCGCTGTTATGGCCGGGTCCGGTCCCTGGCTGTCATCCCTGTTGTTTCAGCACGACAGCTTTGTCGCCGAGATCCTGATCGTCATCGCTGTCGCAGCCCTTGTGTGGCTGGCGCCGCCGGGCTTGATCGCCGGTGCGCCGTGGGTCAGCATCAAGGCCGAAGCACCCAAGCTCATGGGCGTCAAGCGGCGCCGGGAGAACATCGAACGCCAGCAACGCCGGTGATCTTTTTCACAAGGCCATCAAGTGTTTTTCGTGACTGTTTCGGGGGTGGTTCATGACGGGCGGCTGAAATTGATCGGCGGCTCTGTTTCTGGTACCTTGGTTCCAGGAGACCGAATAGGAGTCGGGCATGATCAAGGCAGTTTCAGCAGGGTTCGCATACGTTGTTATCTCAGGCTTGCTTTCCGGTTGCGGCACGGCGCCGCTGGTCAAGGGCAACGACGCGTTTCACGGCGGCGATCTTGCGGCTGCCGAAGCACAGTGGACACCATTGGCCGAGGACGGAAACTTCCATGCCCAGCACAATCTCGGCGTACTCTACAAGGCCGAGGGAGATTTCGAGACCGCCGCCTTCTGGTGGGAGCAGTCGGCTGCCCGGGAATTCGTTCCATCGCTGCTCGAGCTGGGCGCGTTGAGGCTGATTGCCGGTAACGATGACGCCGCCGAAGCGCTCTATCGTCGCGCCGCGCGCTGGGGCAGCAAGGATGCGATTGCGGTTCTCGAAGCCTGGAACAAGCCTGTGCCGCACGCAGATCTGTTTTTCGCCCGGCAAAAGCGTTTCGAATACCAGCAGACTCGGCTCGCCTGGCAGCTTTCCCGCCCGGGCCCCAATGAATATATCAATCGTGTTCTCGACTACCAGGCAGCACTTGCCGAAAAGGACTGACTGACGAACCCTGAATCGATTGCGGCGGGTGCGACCGGCCGACGTTGGAATACCGAATGCGAATGCATTTGTGTTTCAGGTTGATTTGGATTATTTTTCAAGGTTATGTTTTGAAAGGGGTTTTTTGACAGCCATTCCACTCGGGCGTATGCTGTAAAGCAGATTCGAGAGGGAAAAGACAATGAAACCGAGCGGCATTTTCAGCCTATTTTCGATGCTGTTGCTTATTGGGTTCTGGTCGGGTGCCGCGGCACAGGAAATCTCCGAACTCGAGCAGCGCTGCATCGATTGTCATGATCGAAATCAGCC
>Ga0209947_1002018_pt1 | contig 11855 bp, 11 predicted proteins | sample SalPonR2_B_D2_MG_FD_185706 | JGI IMG/M metagenome (GOLD analysis project Ga0209947, IMG submission 185706) | Salt pond soil microbial communities from South San Francisco under conditions of wetland restoration - Salt Pond MetaG R2_B_D2_MG... ... | reverse complement strand
GGACCGCACCGCACCCACGCCTCCACCGGGTCGGCGACCGCACCCGCGAACGACGGCCCGGTGAGCGGCCACACGGCGACGTCACCGACCTGCCCGACCTGCAGCGAACCGAGCTCGCCGACACGACCGAGACAACCCGCACCGCCACGCGTCGCCATCTCCAACGACATCCGGGCCGTGCCCGCCGAGGCGCCGTCGCGAAGCTTGGCCAGCAGCATCGCCTGGCGGGCCTCGAGCCACATCGACGCCGCGTCGGCCGACGACGACCCGTCGACGCCGAGACCGACCGGCACCCCAGCGGCCCGCAGCGCCACCACCGGGGCGATCCCCGACGCCAGGATCATGTTGCTCGACGGGCAGTGCGCCACCCCGACGCCGGCGGCGCCGAGCCGGCCGATCTCGTCGGGGTTCGGCATCACGCAGTGCGCCACCCACGTCCGGTCGGTGCACCACCCCGTGCGCTCGAGGTAGTCCATCGGCCGGCACCCGAAGGTGGCGAGGCTGAACTCGTCGTCCTCGGCGTTCTCGGCGAAGTGGGTGTGGAGCCGGACGTCGAGCGACTCGGCCAACTCGGCCGAGCGGACCATCAGCGCCTCGGTCACCGAGAACGGCGAGCACGGTGCCACCGCCACGCGGGTCATCGCACCGAACGAACGGTCGTGATGCCTGCGGACCGCCTCGGCCGTCGCCGCGAGGATGTCGTCGTCGTCGTCGACCACATCGTCGGGCGGCAGTCCGCCGTCCTTCTCCGACAGCGACATCGAACCGCGGGTGGGATGGAACCGCACGCCCAGGTCGGTGGCCGCCTCGATCTCGGCGGTGAGCAGGTCACCCCCACCGTGCGGATGCAGGTAGAGGTGGTCCGACGACGTGGTGCAGCCCGACAACGCCAACTCGGCCAGACCCACCCACGCCGACACGTACGCCGCCTCGGTGTCGAGCCCGCGCCAGAGCGGATAGAGCGACTGCAGCCACCCGAACAGCGGCTTGTCGGTCATCGGCGGGAAGGCGCGGGTGAGGTTCTGGAACAGATGGTGGTGGGTGTTCACCAGGCCGGGGGTGACGAGGCAGTCGGTGGCGTCGAGCACATCACGCGCGGGCGGCGGGGTGCCGGTGCCCACGGCGCTCACCAGCCCGTCGGTGACGGCGACCCATCCGTCGTCGAGCTCCCGGCGGTCGTCGTCGACGGTGGCCACACAGCGGGCGTCGACGATCACCAGGTCGGCGGCGCCGTCGGCCGCTCCGGCGGTCGTGGTCACGACGCGTCCCCGGCGTGCGCCGGTTCGGCCAGGGTCGCCAGGATGTCGCCGATGTCGCCGATCGACGTGCGCGGGTTCACGATGCAGAACCGCAACACGGTCTCGCCCCGCCACGAGGTGGGCACCACGAACGCCCGTCCCTCGTACAGTTCCCGATCACTCCAGGCCTGGTAGTCCGCCTTCGTCCAGCCGACCCGCCGGAACAGCACGACCGAGAGCTCGGGTTCCATCACCAATTCGGTGTGCGCCGTCGCATCGACCAGCCGGGCCGCCTCACGGGCCACGTCGAGCGTGACTTCCACGGCGTCGACGTAGGCGTCGGTGCCATGGGTGGCGAGGCTGAACCAGAGCGGGAGCCCACGGGCCCGCCGCGAGAGGTGGTGGGCGTAGTCGCTCGCGTTCCACGGCTCCACCGCCGGGTCGTCGGTGTGCAGCACGTCGAGGTACTCGGCGTGCTGGGTGTGTGCGGCGCGTCCGATCTCCGGCTCGCGGTACAGCAGTGCGCACGAGTCGAACGGGGCGAACAGCCACTTGTGGGGATCGACGATGAAGCTGTCGGCGCGTTCGACCCCCGTGAACAGCTCGCGGACACTCGGCGCTGCCAGGGCCGCCCCTCCGTAGGCGCCGTCGACGTGGAACCACGTGTGGTACTCCTCGGCGACGTCCGCGGCTCCGTCGAGGTCGTCGATCACGCCCACGTTCGTGGTGCCGGCGGTGGCGACGACGGCGAAGAGGCGGTCGCGATCGTCGGGATGCAGTGCGGCGACGGTGGACCGCAGCGCCTCGCCCGAGAGCCGCCCCCGCTCACCCGCCGGCACGGTGACGACGTCGGCGTCCATCGCCCGGGCAGCCTGCGCCACCGAGGAGTGCGCACCGGTGGAGGCGATCATCAGCCCGCGGGTTCGGTCGTGTGCGCCGGCCGCCCGGTGCCTCCACCGCCAGCGTGCGGCGATGAGTGCGCTGAGGTTGCCGGCGGTACCACCGCTGACGAACACCCCGCCGGACGAGTCGGGCAGGCCGGCGAGGTCGGCGATCCAGCGCAGCGCCTCGTTCTCGGCGAAGATCGCTCCGCCTCCTTCCAGCCACGAGCCCGCGTACACGCTCGAGGCGCCGACGACGAGGTCGAACAGCATCGACGCCTCCGTGGGCGCAGCCGGCACGAACGACAGGAACTTGGGGTGGTCGATCGAGATGCAGGCGGGAGCGAACACGTCGCCGAACACCCGCAGCGCCTCCAGCCCGCCGATGCCCTGCGGGGTGACGGTGCCACCGGCCATCGCACGGAGCTCCGCAGGGGTGTGCGGCCGGTCGAGCGGTGGCGGATCGAGTCGCATCCGGTCGATGGCGTACCGCACCACCGCCTGGGTGAGCACTTCGGTCTCTCGATCGTGGAGATGCATCCGGGCCAGTGTGCCACCTGCGGGGTGCGGGCCGTTGCGGCCCGGTTCGGCGCCGGCGAGCGACCCGTGAGTGGCCGAAGGCCGGTCAGTCGGGCAGGTCGAGGAGTTCGCTGCCCTCGTGACGGGAGCGACCATCGCGGTAGAACACCTCGCCGACGACTGCCGACGCGACGGCACCGGTCATGATCACGAGAACGGGGATCATGAGCAGCACCAGGACGATTGCGATGGCTCCGGCCATGACCGTCAGGCTAGTGCGCGGCACTCGTCGCGCCGAAAGCAGCTCGTCACGTGATCGTTCACCATGCCGGTCGCCTGCATGAACGCGTAGCAGATCGTGGGCCCGACGAAGTTGAATCCCCGCCGCTTCAGTTCGCGGCTCATCGCCTCCGACCTGTCGGTCGAGGCAGGGACCGATGCCATGTCGGTCCACTCGTTCTGCAGGGTCACGCCCTCGGTGAAGCTCCAGAGGAATCCCGCCGGGTCGTCGAGTTCGAGCCACGCCCGCGCATTGCGCACTGCCGACGCGACCTTCGCCCGGTTGCGCACGATGCCGGGATCGGACAGGCACCGCTCGACGTCGCCGTCGGTGAACGCCGCGACGGCCGCGGGGTCGAAGCCGGCGAAGGCGGCCCGGTAGCCGTCGAGCTTGCGCAGGATGGTCGACCACGACAGTCCGGCCTGGGCACCTTCGAGGACGAGGAACTCGAACAGCACCTGCGGATCGTGCTCGGGTACACCCCACACCTCGTCGTGGTAGCGCAGGTAGGCGTCACCGATGGCGGGACCGCCCGTGAGCGCCCAGTCGCAGCGGGTGGCGCGGTCGGGGCTCACTCGGGCTTGTAGGCCCAGGCCTCGACCTCCACGAGGAAGCCGGCCGGGAGGGCGGCGACGCCGATGGTGGAACGGGCGGGGCGGTGCGAACCCAGGGCGGTGGCGTACGCCTCGTTGAAGGCGCCGAAGTTCTCCATGTCGGTGAGGAAACACGTGGTCTTCACCACGTCGGCCAGGGTGGCGCCGACGGTGGCCAGCTGGGCTGCCACGTTCTTCATCGTCTGTTCGGTCTCCGCAGCGACACCGCCGGAGACCTTCCTGCCGTCGGCCATGCCGCCCTGGCCGGAGACGATCACGAAGTCGCCGGCACGGACGACGGGGCTGTAGGGACCGAGAGGCTTGCTCATGCCGGCGACGTTAGCGGCAGGTCCGCCTCGGCTCGGCCGCTGCGTGTCGGGATCCGCTCCGGCCGTCCGGCCGCGCGCCACGCGGCCGCCGCCACTGCGGCGAACACGGCGTCGCTGCCGTTGACGGGGGGTCCGTCGTCGGCCTCGACCTGCACGTCGATCCGGGGCATGTCGACGGCACGGATGATCCCGAACGACCGGATCGTCAGATCGAGCGGCACGCCGTGCTCGTCGACGGCGAGGCCCTCCGACCGGATCCAGCCGAGCGCCATGTGCGCTGCGCCGGTGCAGTAGGAGCGCAGCACTGCATGGTCGAGCGGCGTGCCACACCGGACGGAGACAGTGACCGCACCGTCGTCGTCGAGGCGGGCCGTGGCCGAGCCTCCGCCGGGCGCCGTCACGGTGATCGGGGCGTCACCCATGACGCGGTCGGCTGCCGATGCCAGGAGTGCCGCCTCGGCCCAGCCGGCGGCGCGGATCGCCGCCGACGAGGGCGGGCCGACCACGTCGACGAACTCGACGTCGAGACCCGGGGCCACCTGCAGGATCCCGGTGCGGAGCAGCTCCTCGTCGGCAGGCTCGGCGGGTCGGGTGATCCGCAGGAGCCCGGTGCCGTCGGGGCGGATGCCGCCGGCGACCGGCGGGCGCTTGGGACCGATGCGCACCGTGTCCTCCCGGGTGAGCAGCACCCGCACCGGGCGGCCGTGGAGGTCGGCCAGCCGGCGGGCTGCAGCAGCCACCGGAGAGGTCACCTTGCCACCGAAGGCCCCGCCGTTGGCGAGGGGCGTGACCGGGTCGGCGCCGGGCGCACACCACGATGCGTCGGGTTCGAGGTAGGCCGGCTCGACCCAGGTCGTGTGCAACCTGGCGACGAACCCGTCGTCGTCACGGTCGTGGAGGGCGTCGCGGAGGTCGATCGGCCACGTGAGCGGGGCCGTGGACCGGCGGCCCTGGATCTTGCCGGCCGCCCGGCGCACCTCACGGACCGACTCGGCCACCACCCAGTCGCCGTCGGCACCGAGCATCGCCACGAGCGCGTCGTCGGGCGCCGAGTCGTCGGCGAATCCGCCACGCCCGAGGGCCACTCCGGAACCGACCGTCTGCGATGTCCCACCTTCGAGCGCCGCCCGACGGGCAGCGTCGTCGAGCGACCGCACCGGTACCGCCCCGGAGGGCGTCGACGTCGCTCGGCAGGCCTCGACGATCGGTTGCCAGCCGGTGCATCGGCACAGGTGGGCGAGCAGGGCCCGATTCACCGCATCGGGATCGGCGCGGGCACCGCTGTCGAGCGCGGCGAGCCGCATCACGATCCCGGGCGTGCAGAAACCGCACTGGCTCGCACCGGCCTCGCAGAAGCGGTCGGCCCACGTACCGGCATCGTCCAGGCCCTCCACGGTGGTGACCCGCCGTCCCCGCACGCGGCCCACGGGTGTGACGCAGGCGACACGGGGGTTGCCGTCGACCCACACCGTGCAGCAGCCGCACTGGCCCTGCGGGCTGCACCCGTCCTTCACCGACCGGTCACCGAGATGGTCACGAAGTGCCTCGAGCAGCGAGATCCCGTCGATCGGCGCGGCCACGGTCCGGCCGTTCAGTTCGAACTCGATCAACGTTCGCCCGATCCACCTGGACGGAGCGGCTTCACGGCGTCGGCTCGGAGAGGCGCACGGCGACCTCGACACGACGGCTCGCGGCGGCGTCCTCGACTCCGTCGACCAGCACGGGTGCCGTCTCCCCGAAGCCGGCCGTCGCCAGGTCATCGGCGGGAACGCCCCGACGGACGAGCTCGTTCTCGACCGCCTCGGCACGCAGGAGGCTGATCCGCAGATTGGTGGCCGCATTCCCGCCGGTGTCGGTGAAGCCCACGATGGCGACGACGAGACCGTCCGCTGCCTTCACCAGCCCGGCCACCCGATCGAGGGTGGCACCCGCCGACGGGTCGGCGAACCTGACGCCCGACACGAACCGGAGCGGCTTCGCAGCGAGCAACCGCTCGATCTCTGCGGAGATGGTGCGAGCCAGCAACGAGTCGGCCGTCGGGCGGCGCTCGAGATCGAGCAGCACGTCGGTGTCCAGCTCGGCGGCCAGGTTCTCGAGGCGTCGACGGGCCGCGTCGTCGACGACGACTCCGCCGACGGCGATCGCCTCGCCTGCCAGACGAGCGTCGCCGTCGACGAACTCGATCGGGAGGAGGCCGCCCACTGCGGCGAGGTCGTCGAGCCGGGCATCGCCGGCGGCTGCTGCGGGGTCGACGACGAGCCGGTCGTCGACGCTGGCCGGGTCGACCGCCTCCTCCACCGCTTCCCGCAGCCGGGCCCGTTGGGCTGCGTCGCCGACAGCTCCGGTCAGGACGACACCACCGGCAGCGACCGACACCGACACCGCCGCGTCGTCATCCACGACGGCGTCGATGCCGGGCGGGATCAGGATGCCGTCGACCACGTGGAGCACACCGTTCGACGCGGCCAGGTCGGCGTCGGTGACGGTGGCAGCCGTGACCCCGCTCACGAGGGTGATGCCGTCGGGACCGATGTCGATCTCCACACTCGATCCGTCGACCATCTCGATCGAGCCTTCGCGCAGCTCGCGGCTGTCGTGGATGCCGGCCAGTGCATGGTGGAACAAGATGTCCTCGAGCAACCGGGGATCGGCGTTCAACGCGCCGGCGAATGCCGGGTCGAGCGCCTCGAAGGCATCGTTCGACGGAGCGAAGAGAGTGAACGGCCCACCGTTCTCGAGGTCGTCGAACAGCCCGGCGGCCTCGATCGCGTTCTCCACCGACGAGAACTGGGGGTCGTTGCTGAGCAGTTCGTACAACGACGGCACGTCGGTGTCGGTGTCCTCGGGGGCGCCGTTCCCGGACGTGGTCGGTGCCGCTTCGAGGGTCGTGACGGTCGACGGCGGCGGAGCCGTCGACCCGGTCGCCGACGTCGTCGGGACGGATACGGTGGCGCCGTCGGCGTCGCCCGGGACGGCACCGAAACTGGGCAGCACGGCGGCGACGAGCGCCAGCACGATCACACCTGCCGCGACCCACCGGACCACGCCATGGCGGTATCGTCCACGTGGCTGGTCGCCCGCTCGTCCGCTCATTGCGACACCACGTTCTCACGTTGTCGGGTGACGCTGCAATCAGCCCTGCATTTCCCACCCCTCACCCCCAAGGACGGACAGCCCCCATGACCACGGACCCCAACCCCTCCCCCGTGCGGCCAGGATCTTCTGCCGCGCCGGTCTCCCGGCGCACGTTGCTGGCGGGTGCGGCGGTGTCCGGCCTCCTGGTGGCCTGCGGCTCGGAGTCGAACGACGGAACAGCCGACGGCGCCGGAGACGGGACCGACAGCTCGCCGACGTCCGCCGCCGGCAGCGGCGACGGCACCTGGACGCTGGTGCAGCGGTTTCCGCAGGACGTGCAGGTGCCCGGACCGGTCCGGCTGCCGATGAGCCTCTCCACCGGAAACGCACAGCTCGTGGCCGACGGCCCCGACACGCTCGACGCCCGCATCACCGACCTCGACGGCAACCCGATCGGCGAGCCGATCACCGCCTCGCGCCGCGACGTGGCCCCGGGGCCCTACTACGACTTCCGGACCACGGTCGGGGAGCCGGGCGTCTACTACCTCGTCGTGGCAGGCGGCCCCGAGCAGGGCGCGGCGTTCCAGATCATGGCGCCCGGCACGGCGGCGGTGCCGCAACCCGGTGAGGCACTCGAGCCGTTCGACACCCCCACCACCGACGATGCCCGCGGGGTGGAGCCGATCTGCACCCGCGAACCCGAGCCGTGTCCGTTCCACGACGTCACGCTCACCCAGGCACTCGCCACCGGACGACCGGTGGCCTATCTCGTCGGCACGCCGGCCTTCTGCGCCACCGGCTCGTGCGCCCCGGCGCTCGAGGCGATGATCGACGTGCAGGACGACTTCGGCGACACGTTCGTCTTCGTGCACGCCGAGGTGTACACCGACGACACCGCCACCATCCCGGCGCCGGCCGTGGACGCAGCGGGGCTCACCTACGAGCCGGCGCTGTTCGTGACCGGTGCCGACGGCAACGTGGTGGAGCGCCTCGATGCGGTGTGGGACCGGACCGAGCTGGTCGAGGTGCTCAGCCGCGTCGCCGGCTGAGACGGTCGGTGGAACGACCCGGCACCCCACCCGGCGCGGCGCCGGCGGACGGTCGGGTGACTGCCCCCGTCAGGAGAAGCTCTGGCCGCAGCCGCACGTACGTGAGGCGTTGGGGTTCGTGATGGCGAACCCGGACTGGTCGAGGCCGTCCTTGTAGTCGAGCGTGGCGCCCTCGAGGAGTTGTGCCGAGGCGGCATCGACGACCACCTTGACGCTGCCCTCGGCGTAGCTCGCCTGGGTGTCGTCGGTGGCGATGTCGCCGTCGAAGAACATCTCGTAGGAGAAGCCGCTGCATCCGCCGGGGCGGACGGCGACGCGCAGGGCCAGATCCTCGGCACCTTCGTCGCTGAGCAGCTGACGGACCTTGACGGCAGCAGAATCGGTGAGGGTGATCAATGGAACCTCCTGAGTTGCAGTGGGTGAATTCTAACGGGACGCGACCGTGACCCGACACGGGGTCCGGCTGGTGAGTGTGCAGAAGTTGCGGGTGTCGGCGTCGCCCATCTCGGCCACGAACCCGGCGACGAGACCTCGATGGAGGCCGCACACCAGTTCGGGGTGCTGCTCGGCGAGCTCGGCGAACGGGCAGTGGGCGAAGGCGACGATGGCATCGGCGTCGTCGGCGTCGGCATCGGGGTCACCCGTGACGATCGGATCGAACCCCAGCCGGTCGAGGTCGGCCACCAGCGCCTCGAGGGTGGAGGGCGCCTCGCGATACCGAGCAGCGCGGGAGGTGCCCTCCGACCTTCCCACCGCTTCGGCGTCGTCGGCACTGGCCTGCAACCGCGTCGCCATCGCCAGCACCATCCGGGCCAGGACGGGCATCGTGGGGGGTTCGAGACCGAGCGACGGTGCGTCGCTGGCGATCGAGTAGCGGTGCTGTGGACGCCCGACGTCACCTCGGCCGCTGACCTCCACGTCGAGCAGCCCTGCCTCGCGCATGCGCTCGAGATGCGGTCGCACGGTGTTGGGATGCAGGTCGAGCGACTCCGACACGTCGGCGGTCGCCAGCGGCCGGGGCGAGCGCGCCAGTTCGAGATAGATGGCGTAGCGCGTGTTGTCGCCGAGCGTCTTGAACAGATCGAGTCGGGACCGCTCGGCGGCTTCGCGTTCCACGACATGGAGATTACACGGTGTCCGCCGGTAAAATGCTGTCATGAACCCGACGGTCGTGACCCCCGCCACCAGCGCCCCACCGACCCGCGACGAGGTGATGGACGTACTCGGCTCGGTGATCGACCCCGAGCTGGGCGCCGACATCGTGTCGCTCGGCATGGTTCCCCACGTCGACGTCGCCGCCGACGGCGTCGTCACGGTGGGCATCAAGCTCACGATCAGGGGGTGCCCGCTGCGCGCCGAGATCAAGAAGGAGGTGGAGAGCCGGGTGTCGCTGCATCCCGGCGTCACCGACGTGACGATCTCGTGGGGCGAGATGGACGCCGACGAACGGGCCACCGTGATGACCAAGGCCCGCTGGAACGCACGGGAGAACGCCCCCGACACCGAGGTCCCGCTGTCGTGCAAGGTGCTCGCCATCGCCAGCGGCAAGGGCGGTGTGGGCAAGAGTTCGGTCACCGTGAACCTCGCTGCCTCGCTCGCGTCGAAGGGCCACACGGTGGGCGTGCTCGACGCCGACATCTGGGGATTCTCCGTCCCGCGCCTGCTCGGGATCTCCGACCGCATGGAAGCCCAGCAGGTCGAGGGCGCCGACAAGCCCAGGATCGTGCCCAACGAGCGGGCGGTCGGCGACGGCGTGCTGAAGGTGGTGTCCACCGGGTTCCTGGTCGACGAGGACACGGCCCTCATGTGGCGCGGCCTGATGCTGACCAAGGCGGTCGAGCAGTTCCTGCGCGACGTGAGCTGGGGTGATCTCGACTACCTGCTCATCGACATGCCGCCGGGCACCGGCGACGTTCAGATGGGGCTGGCACGCATGCTGCCGAGCACCGACCTCATCGTGGTCACCACGCCGGCACTCGCCGCGCAGAAGGTGGCCCAGCGTGCCGCCGACATGGCCAAGCGGAGCTTCCTGAACGTGGTGGGCGTGATCGAGAACATGAGTGCGTTCACCTGCGACCACGGCGAGAGCTACGCACTGTTCGGCGACGGCGGCGGCGACGCGTTGGCGGCGGCGATCGATGCCCCGCTGCTCGGGCGCGTGCCGCTCGAGCCGGCCGTTGCCGCTGGCGGTGACGCCGGTGACCCGGTGTCGCTCGACGGCACCGGCGCCGCGGCCGACGTGTTCCGGGCGATCGCCGACCGGATCGTGTCGGACATCGCACCGTTGCCGGCACCCGACGACGTCGACATGGCCGGTTGTTCGGCCCGGCTGTTCGAGACCGTCAACGCCAAGTTCGCCGAGCTCGAAGCCGAACGCACCTGACGCTCCGCCGCTCCGCGCCCTCCCGAGCGTGACGAGCCGGAGCCGGAACCGGGTTCGCCGGACCGGTTCAGACCACAGGGTCAGGCAAGGGCGTCGTAGTCGGCGTCGCCGGGCATGGAGACCCCCACGATCGTTCCGTCGGCGTTCCGTCGCAGCTTGGGCAGGATGCACTGCGGACGTTCCACGGCGGCACCCGCGGCCAGAGCCTCCTCGGCGGTGGCGTGCGGCAGGAGGAATCGGAGGTTCGCCATCGTCGGCGGCATCATCGTCAACTCGCCGGCCTCCTGCATCGCCAGTGCGTCTCCCGGTCGCACCCAGATGCTGTCGACCGTCTCCTTGTCGTCGTGCAGCGGGGTCTGGTCGTCGGGCATCTCGGTGAGGAAGAAGCGGGTGTCGAAGCGCCGCCGCTCACCGGTCGGCGTGATCCAGTGATCGACGTAGTGGGTGGTCGACAGGTCGAGCACGAGGTCGTCGCGGCGGCAGAGCTCCACCAGCGACAGCGAGCTGTCGTGCACCGAGTGACGATCCTCGTTGCGCAGTTCGAGCGGGCCACCGTCACGGCGCTGCGCCAGGAGTACTCCCGCCTCCTCGAAGCACTCCCGTACCGCCGCCACCCAGTAGGCGAGGCCACCGTGATCGATGCCGAGCCGATCGGATGCCACGGCGTCGTCGAGACCGACGCAGTACGGCGCGATCGCGTCGGCGCCGTCCACACCGTCGACTCGGCCCCCCGGGAACACGTACATCCCGGCGCCGAACACGGCGTTCGTGGTGCGCCGCAGCATGAACACCTCGAGATCCGGTGCGTCGCGCACCAGCATCACCGTGGCGGCGGGACGGACGGGCACCGTCGCCGGATCGAAGTCGTCCGCTGCAGTTGGTTCGCTCATGCGGTGAGGACGGTATCGAAAGGTCACACCGTGAGTTCACCCGGAGAGGGATGCGCGCGACCCCGCCGGCTCCTACGGTGTGGGCATGTTCACGCCACCCACCGAGGCACCGAACGCGCCCGCCGACGTGCTGCGCCACATCCGACCCGGTACCCAGATCATCGTGCCGCTCGCCAACGGCGAGCCGACCGCCGTGCTCGACGCGATCGAGGAGGCAGCCGCAGCCGGTGACGAACGCATCGACGAGGTGCGCGTGCACCAGATGCACGCCGTGCACGATCGGCCGTACCTGCACGGCGAGTACGGCACGCGCCTCAAGCACATCTCGTACTTCCTGTCGCACGTCACCCGGCCGTGCTTCGCCGAGGGCACGATCGGCCTCGTCCCCGCCCACTTCTCCGAGGTGTACGCGATGATGCGGATGCGCAGCGACGATCCGCTCGTGCTGGCGGCAGCGTCACCTCCCGACCGCCACGGCTACTTCTCGCTCGGCGTGACGGCGGACTACACGGCGAGCTTCATCGGTCGGGGCCGCTTCTTCCTCGAGGTCACGAACGACATGCCGCGGACGTTCGGACGCAACCAGGTCCACGTGTCGCAGGTGGAGGGGTGGTGCCG
>Ga0209947_1002016_pt1 | contig 11860 bp, 11 predicted proteins | sample SalPonR2_B_D2_MG_FD_185706 | JGI IMG/M metagenome (GOLD analysis project Ga0209947, IMG submission 185706) | Salt pond soil microbial communities from South San Francisco under conditions of wetland restoration - Salt Pond MetaG R2_B_D2_MG... ... | reverse complement strand
TCTGCGAATTTCGCGTCGATACGTGTCATGCGGGCCTGTCCTTCGAATGGGTCCGTGCGGGTTTGGCGCAAAGCGCGGGGGAAATCAATGCCCGGCTTGACCTTGCCCCGCGCAAACCCGTAGATGCGCGCAATTCACCGCAGGAAAGGGGCTGTCATGGGCTTTAAAATGGGAATCGTGGGCCTGCCCAATGTCGGCAAATCCACGCTCTTCAACGCGCTCACCCGCACGGCTGCGGCGCAGGCGGCGAATTTTCCGTTCTGCACGATCGAGCCCAATGTCGGCGAGGTGGCGGTGCCCGATGCGCGGCTCGACAAGCTGGCGGCGATTGCGGGGTCCAAGCAGATCATCCCGACGCGCATGACCTTTGTCGATATCGCGGGGCTGGTCAAAGGCGCGTCGAAAGGCGAGGGGCTGGGCAACCAGTTTCTGGCCAATATCCGCGAGGTCGATGCCATCGCGCATGTGCTGAGATGCTTCGAGGATGGTGACGTGACCCATGTCGAGGGGCGCGTCGATCCGGTCGCGGATGCCGAGGTGATCGAGACCGAATTGATGCTGGCGGACCTTGATTCCATTGAGAAAAGACGGGCTGGGCTGGTGCGCAAGCTGAAGGGCGGGGACAAGGAGGCGGTGCAGGCGGACCGGCTGCTCGCCCTGGCGCAGGCGGCACTGGAAGAGGGTAAGCCGGCGCGCATTGTCGAGGTTGACGACGAGGATCTCAAGGCTTGGAAGATGCTGCAATTGCTGACTTCAAAGCCGGTGCTCTATGTCTGCAATGTCGAGGAAAACAATGCCGCTGAGGGCAATGCCCATAGTCAAGCGGTGGCGGAGGTGGCCGCCGCGCAGGGCGCGGGCAGCGTTGTCATTTCCGCCCAGATCGAGGAAGAGATCAGCCAGCTGGACCCCGAGGAAGCCTTTGTTTTCCTTGAGGAAATGGGGCTGGAGGAGGCCGGGCTGGACCGGCTGATCCGGGCCGGATACGAGCTTTTGCATCTGGAGACGTACTTCACCGTCGGGCCCAAGGAAGCGCGGGCCTGGACCATTTCGAGTGGCACGCCTGCGCCCAAGGCGGCGGGGGTGATCCACGGCGATTTCGAGAAGGGATTTATCCGCGCGGAAACAATCGCTTACGAGGATTTTGTCACCCTTGGGGGCGAGCAGAAGGCCAAGGATGCGGGCAAGATGCGGGCCGAGGGCAAGGGCTATGTCGTCAAGGATGGCGACGTTCTGCATTTCCTGTTCAACACCTGAGCAGGGCGATTTTCGGCGGTCTGTATCACGTCGGTATTCTGTCGGTATCGCGTCGGTGGGGTGAAATGCCCGTCAGCCGCCCCGCCGCGCGGCAATAGTGCTTAGGGTGCGCTCTATTTTTTCTTCATAATGGCTGGCCCCCGCAGCATGGAACACCTCCTGCGCGGCGCGCGCATGTGCCTCGGCCCGCTCAAGGTGCTTGGCCTCACCGGTCTTGTCGAAGACGGCGCGCTCCAGATGGGCAAGGTTGGCTTGTGTCATGGCCCATTCGAGCGGCACGCGGTCGCGGGTGCGTTCCTCGAGGGCGGCGCGATAGGCGGTGACGGCCTCTTCCAGCCGCGCGGTGCCGCTCTCGCGTTCCCCGAGGGTTTGCAGCGCGGTGCCGAGGTTCATTTGGGTCATGGCCCATTCGAGCGGCACGCGGTCGCGGGTGCGTTCCGCGAGGGCTGCGCGATAGGCGATGACGGCCTCTTCCAGCCGCGCGGTGCCGCTCTCGCGTTCCCCGAGGGCTCTCAGCGCATTGCCGAGGTTCATTTGGGTCCTGGCCCAGTCGAGCGGCACGCGGTCGCGGGTGTTTTCCGCGAGGGCGTTGCGATAGGCGATGACGGCCTCTTCCAGCCGCGCGGTGCCGCTCTCGCGTTCGCCGAGGATGGCCAGCGCATTGCCGAGGTTCATTTGAGTCCCGGCCCAGTCGAGCGGCACGCGGTCGCGGGTGCGTTCCGCGAGGGCGGCGCGGTAGGCGGTCACGGCCTCTTCCAGCCGCGCGATGCCGCTCTCGCGTTGCCCGAGGGTGGCCAGCGCATTGCCGAGATTCATCTGGGTCATGGCCCAGTCGAGCGGCACGCGGTCGCGGGTGCGTTCCATGAGGGCGCTGCGATAGGCGATGACGGCCTCTTCGAGCCGGTCGGTGCCGCTCTCGCGGTCCCCGAGGGTTTGCAGCGATGCCCCCAGATCATTGAGCGCGGTACCGCGCTCGTCGGCCGTGCTGGCACGGGTGAGGACCAATCGGGCGAGGGCGATGGAGATTTCGAGGTTAATCGCGATGCCCTTGTCGCGGCCTTTTTTATAATGAGTGATGAAGATTGCTCGTATGGCGTCGAAATCTACCGCTCCGCCTACCTCCAGATCGGCCTTGCGGATCAGATACGCGGCGGCGGTGGTGCTGTTGCCCTCGAGCATGGCGATCTCGATGCCTCTGTCGAGCAGCCGGGCGCGGCGGGCGTCTTCCGCCTCCAGCGCTGTGGCAATGGCATCGCTGGCGGCGGTATATTCGCCTTCTGCCGCCAGTCCGGTCACGCGGGCCAGCACCTCATCCACGAAATCACCGTGGTTGGAGGGCAGGCGCCCCTCTTGCTGCACCCGCACGGCTATGTCCATGGCGTTCTGCAGGTCGAGCCAGGCCTGGCCGAGATTGTCGGTCTCGCGCGCGATGCGCTGTGCCAGACGGATGATCGCGGTTTCGGTGATGCCTTCGTTGCGGAGGCGGTCGGATTGGCCGGATGACCCCGTGCGCGCCAGAAGCTCTTGCAGCATCGCGTCCTTGTGGTCCTGCGGCTCCAGAAACGGGGCGAGGGTGTCGGCGAGGATACCTGCAAAATCATCGAGCGCGGTGTCGGTCTTGTGCGCCGGGTCTGTCGCGGTGTCGGCAACGCGTGCGCGCAGGGTGGTGGCGACGGTGGGCGCATCCATGTTGCCGGCGGCAAGGTCGCTCTTGGATGGGGGGTAGAGGGCCAGCATCTGCGTGGCGACGCGTTTGCGCCCTTCGGTTAGGTGGCTGCGGTCGAGGACGTCCTGCATATGGGCGGCCATCTTCTGGGCCAGCGGTCTGGCGTCCTTGTCGCTACTGCGCTTGAACAAATCCGTCGCAGACAGTGAGGCGCTGATCGCCGCCCCGGCCCCGCCGGTGACGGTCAGGTCCGCCGCCGTGGCGACCGAGGAAAAGGCAACCGCGATGTTGCCCGCGTGCAATACCTTTTCCACCATCACCGCACCCTCCGGGAGAGGACAGTAGCCAACTGCCGTGGGGCGTCAACCGGGTTGTGCGGTTGGGGGAGGGCCTGGAGCGGCAATGCGGTGAGCCGCGCGGGCGACCGGCCGCGGGTGGGCGCGACTACGGTGGTGGGGCGCGCTTTATGGCAGCCAAATACTGCAACGATTACGCGGATTTGCGACGTTTCAAAAGCGCCCGCCCGAGGGGGCGGTCGGGCGCTCGCGCGGCGGCGTGCAAGCACGCCTTGATTCCGCGCGGGGTGCCACCCCCTTACGCCGGGAGATGGATCCGGAACCGCTCGCGGATGGCGCGGTCCGTCACGGGGTCGAACCGGGCCGCCGAGCGCTCCGACAGGATCTTCATCTTCTTCTCGGTCGCCTTCTCGATCAGGTCGGGCTTGCCCAATTCGTCCCATTCCTTGGGCGAGAAGCGGTTGGCGAGGCTGGGATAGACGTAATCGGTCTGCATGCGCCCGAGGGTTTGGGCGGAGCCCAGATAATGCCCCGGCCCGCCGATGCAGGCAGCCCGGATCACATCGACGCTGAGCGTGTCGTCATCCACCTCGATGCCGCGTGTGCAGCGCAGGGCTTGCCCGATCAGGTCATCCCCGAGAATGAGCGATTCGAGGCAGAAGCCGAGAAGCGAGGCATGCATGCCCGCCGCCTCGTAGACCATGTTGAGGCCCGAGAGCCCGGCCATGACATTCGACATCGCCTGTTCCCAACCGGCCTGCATGTCGGGCAGTTTGGCATCGGCGATACCTGCCGCCGCACCGCCGGGCAGGCCGTAGAATTTGTGCATCTGTGCGCAGCCCGCAGAGAGCAGCGCCTGTTCGCCCGACCCGCCCGACATCGCGCCGGTGCGCAGATCGCTGACGAAGGGCCATGTGCCGAAGATCGCCGGATGCCCCGGCTTGACCGCGTTGACGTAGACGAGCCCCGCGAGGCATTCGGCCATGGCCTGCACGATGGCCCCGGCGATGGGGGCGGGGGCGGTGGCCCCGGCCTGGCCCGCCGACAGAAGCAGCACGGGCATGCCGCCGCGAATGCATTCCTCCATCACGAGGCAGGATTCGGTGGCGAATTTCATCGGCGGGACGACGAAGCAGTTGGAGTTGCTGACGAAGGGGCGCGCGCGCCATTTGTCCTCGCCGCCCGCGATCAGGTGCAGCATCTCCATCGCGTCGCGCACGAAGCCCGGCTCGGTAAAGGACACGCCGACATGTTTCGTGGTGCCCGCGCAGCAGCCGTAGAGCGTGTTGAGGTCCATCTCGCGGTTGTCGGTGATGTCGCGGCAGACCATCGGGCGCTGCAGGAAGTGGATGTTGTCAAGCTGGTCGACGATGCGGGCGGCGTCGTGCAGGTCCTGCAGGGTGCTGTCACGGTAGGTGCGGGCGTGGACATCGACGACGCTGACCGCCGCGCCCGCCGTGCCGTAATGCACGCGGTGGCCCGAGAGATCGAGATCGTGGCGCGCCTCGCGGCCATGCAGGGTGAGGCTGCGGTTGGCGCGGGCGATGGTGTCCTCGATCAGCGCGCGGGGAAAGCGGATGCGCCCGTCGGCGCCTTGAATGGCGCCGGCCTCGGTCAGGTAGGTCACGCCCGAGGGGGGCGCGTCGGCCAGCCCGATCTGTTCGAGCGCGTCGAGCACGGCGTGGTGGATGCGCTGCATCTGGGCGTCGCTGAGCGGGCGGTAGGTGCCGCCCTCAAGGCCGGGGCGGATCGGGCGGAGGGCGTCGGAGAGCGGGTTGGCACGGGCCGTGCGGCGGGCCTCGCGGCCACCGGCGCGGCGCGTCTTGGTCTGGGTCATGATGTGGGGAACCTTTTCGGAAATCAGGGAAAACGCTGTCGGCTCAGCCCTGGTCCGGTCGTCCGCGCGCGGCGAGGCCGCGCACCGCGCCAATCGTGCGGATCACCAGCGCGATCTTGCTGCGTGGATGCATGCGCGTTGTCCTCCCTCACGGGGGATGACACGCGATTCGATGCGGCCTGTCTGTTCCATTTGCGACGTGGTGTCGCATCGGGGCGGGGCCTGCGCGGGGGCAGGCCCCGGTCCGGTTACGCGTCGCTGGCGCGGCGCTCTGCCATGAACTGATCGAATTCCGCCTTGTCGCGGGCGTCGCGCAGGCGTTGCAGGAAGCTGTCGAACTGTTGCTGTTCTTCCTCCAGACGGCGCAGCGTGTCGGCCTTGTAGGCGTCAAAGGCGCTGTTGCCCGAGGGCGCATGGCCTGTGAGGCGGGTGGATGTGCGGCTGCAGGACATGCGATTGCTCCAGATCATGTAGCCCAGGAGGGCGAGGCCGATCGGCCAGAAGACGATGAAGCCCAGAACCATGGCGATGATCCAGGCGGGTTTGCCCTGCCGGTCGAGCCAGGTTTCGGCCCGTGCGGGCCATGCGGCGATGGTGGACATGGATGCTCCTTTTACGGTGTGAATGTTACTAACATTAACATAGATGGGAGTGGCAATCCAACCTGCAAGGGGGCCGGGCGGGAAATTTTCAGCTGTCGGGCGGGATCAGGCCGAGGCCGCGCAGGTAGACCGCGATGCCCGACTCGAGCAGGTCTTCGGGTGGAAAGGGCGCGCGCGCGCCGGGATTGCCGCGCGCGAAGAGTTCCACGACGCCGTGGCTCATGGCCCAGACATGGGCCGCGAACATCGCCGCAGGCGGGCGGCGGTCGGGCGGCAGGTGGGCCGAGAGCGCCTCGGCCGCACGGGTGAGAATGGCCTGCGCGCGCCCGGCGGCATCGGCCAGTTCCGGGCTGCAATTGACCGAGAGGTTGGATTCGAACATCGCCACGTAGTGCCCGGCATTGCTTTGGGCGAAGTCGAGATAGGCGCGGCCCGTCGCCATGAAGGCCGCCAGCGGATTGGGTTGGCCATCGTCAAAGGCCGCCTCCATCCGGGTGACGAAGATTTCGTAGCCCTGGCGCGCGGCCTCGGCAATCAGCGCCTCGCGCCCCGGAAAATGCCGGTAGGGCGCGGCGGGCGAGACGCCGGCCAGCTTGGCGGCCTCGGCCATGGTAAAGCCCTGCGGCCCGCGCTCGGCGATGAGGTCGAGCGTCGCCTCGACCAGCGCCTGGCGCAGGTTGCCGTGGTGATAGCCCTGTTTAGCCATTCCAGAGGTCGGGCCCGCCCGCGATGGTGGTGTCACAGGTGCCGACGGCGCGGGGCTGCTTGCGGCTGTAATCGAGGTGGCTGAGCACATGCCGGATGGCGGCGAGGCGGGCGCGGCGCTTGTCATCGCTGCGGATCACGGTCCAGGGGGTGCGGGGCGTGTGGCTGCGGGCCAGTGTTTCCTCGATGGCGGCGCTGTAGGCCTCCCACTTGTGCAGGCCTTCGACGTCGATGCGGCTGAGCTTCCACTGTTTGAGGGGGCTTTGCTCGCGCTTGAGGAAGCGGCGCAGCTGTTCGGCGCGGCCGACGTTGAGCCAGAACTTGAAGAGGTGGATGCCCTCGTCGACCAGCATGCGCTCGAAATCGGGTACCTGACCGAAGAACGACTCGCGTTCGGCCTGGGTGCAGAAGCCGAAGACATGTTCGATCACGCCGCGATTGTACCAGCTGCGGTCATAGAACACGATCTGCCCCCCGGCGGGCAGGTGGTCGATATAACGCTGGAAATACCATTGTGTGGCCTCGGTGTCGGACGGTTTGGAGAGCGCCACCACCCGCGCGCCGCGCGGGTTGAGGTTCTCGCGGAACCGCTTGATGGTGCCGCCCTTTCCGGCGGCATCGCGCCCCTCGAAGACGATGGCCACGCGCGCACCGGTCTCGCGCGCCCAGTGCTGGAGTTTGACCAGTTCGATCTGGAGGTGCTCAAGTTCCTTTTCATAGACCTTCTTGGCCATGCGTTCGGAATAGGGAAAGCCGGGGTCCAGCACGTCGCCCTTGTCAGCCCGGCGGATGGCGTCACGCACCTCGCGCGGGGCGTGGGTTTCGAAAAAGGCGCTGATCGCGCCGTCATAGGGGAGCTCCATGCCGGGCCTCATTCTTGTGGTGCCCCACTATGGCCGCTCACTCCGGCGGGCGCAATCCGGCGCGGGTGGCGGCGCGGTGGATGGCGGCGGTGACCGCGTCGGGGGCGGCATGGTGGGGCATGTGGCCGATGCCGTCGAGCGTGGTGAGATTTGCCGCGGTGACCTGATCGGCGAGGGGCCGCGAATGGATCGAGACGCCCACCGTCGTGTCAGCCGTCCCGTGGACGATCTCGACCGGCACCGTGATTTCGTCGAAACGGGGGTGGAGCGCCTCGATTTCGCCCAGCAGGTTGGCGCGTTGCAGGGCGTTGGCGCGCATGCTGTGCCGCCGCAGGGTCAGCCCTGCGCCGATATGGGCGAGATAGCCCTCGGGGGGCTGCTGCGGGGTGAAAATCTCTGACACCGCCTGTTCGACGCGGGTATCATCGACGTAAGCCGTGATGAACGGGATCACCAGCGGGCCGAGCACCGGATGCGAGAGCACGCGGTAATAGGTGGACAGGCCGCTCTCCCACGGCTTGGCGGCCCCCGCCAGATCGACGAGGGCGGCGATGTGATCGGGTTGCGTGACCGCCCAGGCCAGCGCCACCGCGCCGCCGTAGCTGTGGCCTAGCACGATGGGGTTTTCGGCACCGAACTGTGCCGCCGCCTTTTGCAGCAGCGCGGCCTGTTGGGTGATGGTGGCACCGGTGCGGTTGATCCGCTCGGTATAGCCCAGCCCGGGGCGATCCAGCACGATCACGCGGTAGTCAGCCGCGAGGCGCGGGGCGAGATCAAAGGTCATGTCGCGGGTGTTGCCGGAGGCCCCGTGAATGAGCACGAGATCGGGCACCGAGCCGTCATCGGGCCCCATCACCACCCCGTGCACGCGGTGGCCGTCCACCTCGATGATGCGGCCCTCGGGGGGAAAGGCGGCTTCGGCCCGGGCCTCGTGCAGGCGCGCGCGATGTTGCGTCCAGCCCCAGAGGGAGATCATGGCAATCGCGAATATTATCAGTGATTTAACGGCCAATGTTCATCTGCTCGAACGGGGTGGTCTGGTAAATCTGGTTGATCCAGTTGCCATAGAGCAGATGCGCATGGCTGCGCCAGCGGTTCGAGGGCGGGCACGCGGGATCGTCGCCGGGATAGTAATTGCACGGCACGTTTATCGGGGTGCCGCTCGCGATGTCGCGGTCATATTCCTGTTTCAGCGTGTCGCTGTCATATTCGAAATGGTTGAAGATGTAGAGCGCGCCGTGGGCGGTATCCTCGACCAGACAGGGGCCGACCTCGTCGCTGTCGAGAAGGATGCGAAGCCCCGGCACCGCCTCGATCTCGGCGCGCTTCATCTCGGTCCAGCGGCTGACAGGGATCACGCAATCGTCCGAGAAGCCGCGCAGATAGGGCGAGGCCGGGTCCATGTTGCGGTGCCGGAAGCAGCCGAAGGCCTTGTGATCCAGCATATGTTTTTTGACACCGTGGAAATGGTTGATCATCGCCATCCCGCCCCAGCAGACGCCGAAGGTGGAATGCACATGGGTCTGGGTCCACTCGAAAACGCGGGCCAGTTCGTCCCAATAGGTGACGGCGTCGAAATCGAGATGTTCGATCGGCGCGCCGGTGATGATCAGCCCGTCATACTTGTCGCCTGACGCTGCCACCTCCTCGAAAGGGCGGTAGAAGCTTTCCATATGCTCGGCGGCGGTGTTCTTGGTCTGGTGTTCGGACATGCGGATGAGATCGAGTTCGATCTGCAGGGGCGTGGCCCCGATCAGCCGGGCGAACTGGGTCTCGGTCTGGATCTTCTTGGGCATCAGGTTGAGCAGACCGATGCGCAGGGGGCGGATATCCTGCCGCGACGCCTGATCCGGGTCCATCACCATCACCCCCTCGCGCGTGAGCACGGCATAGGCGGGCAGATTGGCGGGCATCTTGATGGGCATGGGCGGGCGTCCTCGCTTGACTGGCGTCAGATAGGCGTATCTGTGCGGCGCTCAAGGGCGGTCGCGATCAGGTGATCGAAATCGGCGCCGTTGCGGACCTGCGCCACCTCGTCGGCGCTGACCGAGATGCCCCATTTGACCATGGCCTCGTAGCGCGGCAGGCGGTGTGCGAGGGCGCGGGCATAGGTCCAACGGATGAAGCTGTTTGGATCAACGTCGTCCTCTGAGCATTTGTTTTCGCGAAGATATTCCGCCCAGGCCACCTCAAGGAATTCGGGCTGGTAGGCCATCGGCTTGGGCGCGCGGTCAAAGCGGCGGATAAGCTCGGCGGTATGCGCGTCGGAGCCTTCGATATAGATCAGCAGGCAGTGGCGGGCGAGTTCGGTCAGCAATGGGTCGTTCGGGTCGTCGCCATCCACCCATTCGCAGATCGACCCGCCGGTGTCGCAGATGAAGTTCGGGTAGCCATAGAGCCGCTCGGCGCGCTCGATGAAATAGCCGGTATCCATCAGCGCGTTGATCTCGGCCTGACGGAATTGCTCCTGTCGGCGGCGATAGTCCTCGATGGGCATGCCGCCCTTCGCCGGATCACCCGGCTTGCCGAGGTAGGTCGAGACCGGGGCGAGATTGTGAAAGGTGATGTTGGAGCCGATATAGATCGAGTCGGACAGCAGCAGGTCGCGCAGGAAGGGCACCTGCATGGCATGCGCCTTGGCGTTGTCGACAATGAGTTCGCCCATGTAGCGGGTGCCGATGCGATAGTCGATGGAGTAGTGGAACCAGCCGCCCTGATCGCGCAGCAGGTTGGAGACATGGGTCTTGCCCAGGCCTGACATGCCGTAGAACAGCACCCGTTTATGCGTCGCGTCACGCCAGTCCTGCGCGGTCTGATAGATCATCGCCTGTCCCCTTTGGTCATGGTGCTACAAAGACCGCGCGGGGGCGTCAAATGCAAACATGAAAAAGCCCCGCCGGAGGACCGGCGGGGCGGATGCGTTTGGTTAGGGGTTGCCTTAGAAGCGCACGCCGAACTTGAGGCCGAAGGCGATGCCGTCGTTGTTTCTGAACGAGGCGACCGAGGTGGTGGCATTGCCGATGTCGATATAGGACAGCCCGCCGGTCACTTCCCAGTTTTCGGTCTCGTGGGTGACGGCCACGGTGTAGCTCATGAAGCCGTCGGTGCCTTCGAGGTTGCCGACCTGGTTGCCGGTCTGCTCTTCGTAGCCCAGAATGAATGCACCGCTCCAGTTCTCGTTGAAGCGGCGACCGATGCCGAGGCGGTAGGTGTAGATGTCCTCGGTGCCGAAGGCGATGGGGGTGGTCACGGGTGCGCCGGTTGCGAACGAAAAGAAGTCCTGCGGGGCGACTTGGAATTCGGACCATTCGCGCCAGCGCACGGAGCCGAAGAGCAGCGTGTCCTTGGCGATGCCGGACTGGGCGTGCAGCGTCCAGGATTCCGGCAGCTTGACCTCGAACGGCGTGCCGGTGTTGTCATCGAACTCGTGTTCGGTCTCGGATTCGTAGGTCAGGGCAACGCGCAGAGCGATATCGGGGATTTCATAGGCGGCACCGAACATGTAGCCGACCTGAAAATCCTTATCCACTGACAGGGAGTAGCGGCCCTCCGTACCTGGTCCGGGGGGCGTCGCGGTGGGGGGAAGGCCGCCGGTGCCGGGTGACACCACCAGCAGGCTGCCGCTCAGGCCGACATAGCTGAGGCCGCCATAGACGCTGAACCGGTTGGTGGCCTTGTACTTCACCATGCCGGTGTAGCGCACCGAGTCGACCGAAGCGGTCGAGGTGCCGAAGAACGAGCCGCCACCGAAGGCGGTCGGAGCGTCATAGGTCACGTCGGCACCCACCGGTTCGTCGATCACGAAGGCGAGCGAAACCTTGTCGTTCAGCTGGTGTTTGTAGCCGAGCGCGTAATTCTGGTAGCGGTCCTGAATGTCGCCTGTGGGAGCGAACGGTGCCCCCCCGGTCCCGGGCCGCGCGACGCCGCTTACGTCGGGATTGACCGAGGTAACACTGAACTCGACATAGTTCTTGCCCTCTTCGAACAGGAGCTGCGACGGGTCTCCGCGCCGCTCGATCCCGCCTGCGTGGGCGGCGCCTGCGAGCAGGGTGAGTCCTGTCGCTGCCAATGCGTAATTCTTCATGGTATCCCTCTCCTCCTGAGTACTTGGCGTCACATTACCGTTACGGGATAGCCGGTCAATCTTTGACGCGGCGTCACGGATGCTCAGGATTTGGGCGGTGGCGAGATGAACACAGTTTTTACAAGAATCCGTGTAAAATCAGTAACGTTTTCGTGTTTCAAACCAGAGATTGAGGTAATTCGCCCCGAAAATGACGGCTGCGCCGAGCAGGGTGAAGGCATCTATCGCCTCGCCATAGACCATGAGGCCGATCACCGCGATCAGCGGCAGGCGCAGGAAATCGACGGGCGTTATCACGGTGGCGGGCGCGATGGAAAGCGCGGTGGTCAGGCACACATGCGCCATCAGCCCGGCGCAGCCGATCACGATCAGCCACGGGGCCGAGGCGGGCGAGGGCAGGGCGATATCGCCGTCGATCCCGGCGCATATGAGGCCGAAGACGATCTGTGTCGCTGTCATCCAGAAGAGGATGCAGGTCAGCGTCTCGGTGCGGGTGAGCCGCTTGGTGGCGAGGATCGAGCCGGCAAAGCCGATGGCGGCAGCGGCAGCGGCC
>Ga0209947_1002010_pt1 | contig 11881 bp, 10 predicted proteins | sample SalPonR2_B_D2_MG_FD_185706 | JGI IMG/M metagenome (GOLD analysis project Ga0209947, IMG submission 185706) | Salt pond soil microbial communities from South San Francisco under conditions of wetland restoration - Salt Pond MetaG R2_B_D2_MG... ... | reverse complement strand
TGATGGCGAAGATCGCCGTCTCTGACCGCGAGATCGATCGCTGGCTCGAACAGTACGAAGCTACCCGCGGCAGCCAGCTGGACTACGACATTTCGCAGATCCTGCTCGCGCTCCCGCAGGATCCCACGCGCGAGCAGCTGGCCGAGATCGAGCGTCGCGCCGGCGAGATCCACGCGCGCCTGGCCGGGGGCGCCGATTTTGCCGAACTGGCGGTGGCCGAATCCGACGGCCAGCAGGCGCTATCCGGGGGGCGGCTCGGCTGGCGGCGCGGTTCGCGCCTGCCGCCGCAGTTCTCCGACGCGATCCAGTCACTGGATGCGGGCGAATTCTCCGAGCCCGTTCGCAGCAACAGCGGCTTCCACATATTCCTCGTGAACGATGTGCGCGGTGGCGACGACAAGGTCGTCCAGGTCCAGACCAAGGCGCGGCACATCCTCCTGAAGACCAACGAAGTACTGGACGACGCAACGGTGCGCGCGCGGCTGGAAGAGTTCCGCGAGCGGGTGCTGGCGGGCGAATCCTTTGACGACATCGCCAGGCTGGAATCGGAAGACCCGGGTTCGGCGGCGCGCGGCGGCGCGCTGGGATGGAATCCGCCCGGCACCTTCGTGCCGCAGTTCGAGGCAGTGCTGGCGGCGCTGGAACCCGGCGAAATCAGCGAGCCTTTCCAGTCCCCCTTCGGCTGGCACATCATCCTCCTCGAGGACCGGGCCGAGCGCGACACCACCGACGAGATCAAGCGCAGGCGTGCCGTCGAGGCGATCCGGCAAAGCAAGCTCGAGCAGGAAACGGAACTCTGGCTCCGCCAGCTGCGGGACGAAGCCTGGGTCGAGATGCGCGGCGGCTAGCCGCGCGGGCCCGCCATGAAAACGCTGCCGGCCATCGCGTTGACCGCCGGCGAGCCTGCCGGCATCGGCCCTGAACTGTGCCTGTCGATCGCCGCGCGCGCCTGGCCGGCACGGCTTGCCGTGGTCGGCTCGCTGGAACAGCTCCGCTCGCTGTCGCTCGGCCTGGGCGTCGGCATGACGCTGCGGGCGGTCGAAACGCCGCAGCCGCACCGCGCCGGCGAGTTGCAGGTCATCGATGTGCCGCTGGCCGTCCCCGCCGTGGCCGGCCGCCTGGACCCGCGCAATGCCGACGCCGTGCTGGAAACCCTGCGCGTGGCGGCGCGCGGTTGCCTGGCGCAGCGCTTCGACGGCATGGTCACGGCGCCGGTGCACAAGGCCGTGATCAACGAGGCCGGCCACGCCTTCTCCGGCCACACCGAGTTCCTCGCGGAACTGGCCGGCGGCCACCCGGTCATGATGCTGGCGGCCGGCGACCTGCGCGTCGCGCTGGCCACCACCCACCTGCCGTTGCGCGCGGTTCCCGGCGCAATCACGGCGGAGCGACTCGAGCGGGTGCTGCGCGTGCTGCACGGCGAGTTGCGCGCTCGCTTCGGCATCTCCGCGCCGCGCATCCTGGTCGCGGGACTGAACCCGCATGCCGGCGAAAACGGCCACCTGGGAGACGAGGAAATCCGCGTGATCACGCCGGCGCTCCAGGCGCTGCGAGCAGAAGGGCTGCAGCTGGAGGGCCCGTTGCCCGCCGACACGCTCTTCACGCCCGCCCGGCTGGCCGGCGCAGACGCGGTGCTGGCGATGTACCACGACCAGGGCCTGCCGGTCCTCAAGTACGCCGGCTTCGGCCGCGCGGTCAACATCACGCTCGGCTTGCCGCTGGTCAGGACATCGGTGGACCACGGCACTGCGCTGGACCTGGCCGGCACGGGCCGCGCGGATGCAGGCAGCCTGGAAGCGGCGCTCGAGATGGCGCTGCAGATGGCCGGCGGCGGCGCCACGCGCTGATGCAGCACCGCCCCCGCAAGCGTTTCGGCCAGCACTTTCTGCACGACCCTGCCGTCATCGAGCACATCATCGCCGCGGTGGCGCCACAAGCCGGCGAACGGCTGGTGGAGATCGGCCCCGGCGAGGGCGCGCTGACCTTTCCGCTGCTGGCGCGCGGCGCGCGCCTCACCGTGATAGAACTGGACCGCGAGCTGGCGGAACGGCTGCAAAAGAGCCCCGCCGCCGCCGACGCGCTCACCGTGATCCAGGGCGACGCACTGAAGCTGGACCTGGCCGGGCTGGCCGAGCCGGGTGAACGCCTGCGCCTGGTCGGCAATCTGCCCTACAACGTATCGACACCGCTGCTGTTCCGCTTCATCGAGCAGGCGGGCGTCATCCGCGACATGCATTTCATGCTGCAACGCGAAGTGGTCAAGCGCATGGCCGCGGCGCCGGGATCGAAGAGCTATGGGCGCCTGACCGTCATGCTGGCCGCGAGCTGCCGCGTCGAAGCGCTGTTCGACATCGGTCCGGGCGCCTTCAGGCCGCCGCCCAAGGTATGGTCCTCGGTGGTCCGGCTCGAACCCTGGCGGGAGCCCCCCTTCGCAATCGATGACCCCGCCCGTTTCAGGGAAGTTGTCCGGCGGGCCTTCGGCCAGCGCCGCAAGACCCTGCGAAACGCGCTCTCGGGACTGGTGAGCGAGGCGGGCATCCGCGCGGCGGGCTGCGACCCGGGGGCGCGCGCCGAGACCCTGCCGCCGGACGCTTTCGCGCGGCTGGCGGCGCAGAGCCCCTGACCTTCCAGCCAGGCGCGCATCTGGGACTATAATCGGTGCAAGGGCACAACGGGAGCACGCACATGGACTACAAGCGAATCCTCGCCGCAATGGACCTCGGCGAACACAGCAAGCTGGTGCTGACGCGCGCCCGGGACATCGCGAGCACCGCCGGCGCGGAACTGAAGCTGCTGCACGTCGTCGAGTACGTGCCGGTGGAACCGATGGGCGAAGCCCTGCTGCCTGCCGTGAACATAGAAGAGGAACTCGTCTCCGGCGCGCGCACCCGGCTGGAGGAACTCGCCAGGGCGAGCGGGCTGGAACACGTGGAACGCAGCGTCATCGCCGGCACCATCAAGAGCGAGGTGCTGAGGGAGGCGGGTGACTGGTCCGCCGACCTGGTGGTGATCGGCAGTCGCGAGCGCCACGGCCTCGCGCTGATGGTGAACCTCACCGAGGACGCCATCCTGCATGCTGCGCCCTGCGACGTGCTGGCGGTCCGCCTGCCGAGCTGACGCGGATGCTCGTGTAGAATCCGGGGCCTCACTCGTTTATCTCGTGCAGGGAGTCCCATGGACGCATCCGCGATACGGATCGAGGTGGAAACCGAGTACCTGGACCAGCAGTCCGACCCCGAGCAAGGCCGCTACGCCTTCGCCTATCGCATCACTATCGGCAACCAGGGCACTCGGTCCGCGCAACTGGTCTCGCGCCACTGGATCATCACCGACGCCGACGGGGGCGTACAGGAAGTGCGCGGCGAAGGCGTGGTGGGAGAACAGCCCACGATCCAGCCCGGCGAGGGTTTTAGATACTCGAGCGGCGCGGTGCTGCCCACGCCGGTGGGCTCCATGCGCGGCACCTACCAGATGAGCGACGAATCGGGCCGGCGCTTCGAAGTGCCCATCCCGGCCTTCACGCTGGCCCGGCCCGGCGCCCTCCACTGATGGCGGTCTACGCCGTCGGCGACCTCCAGGGCTGCCTGGACCCGTTGAAGAGGCTGCTGGACCGGATTCGCTTCGACCCGGCCGAGGATCGGCTCTGGTTCGTCGGAGACCTCGTCAACCGGGGGCCGGCATCGCTGGAGACGCTGCGCTTCGTGCACGGGCTGGGCGACCGCGCCGTCACGGTGCTGGGCAACCACGACCTGCACTTGCTGGCCACCGCATGGGCTGACGGCCGCCCGCTGAAAAAACGCGACACCATCGAGGATATCCTGGCGGCGCCGGACCGCGAAATTTTGCTGGAATGGCTGCGCCGGCAGCCGCTGCTGCACGACGACCGCGCGCTGGATTTCACCATGGTGCATGCGGGCCTGCCACCCCAGTGGGGCCTGGACGACGCGCGCGCGGCCGCCGCCGAACTCGAGGCGGTGCTGCGCAGCGATCGCTTCGTGGATTTCCTGCGCCAGATGTACGGCGACCGGCCGGACCGCTGGGACCCCGCGCTGGCCGGCATGGAAAGGCTGCGCTTCATCGTCAATGCCTTTACCCGCATGCGTTACCTGCGCCCCGACGGGAGCCTCGATTTCAGCAACAAGGGCGCCGCCCGGCGTGCCGGCGAAGGACTCGTCCCCTGGTTCCGTTATCCCGCGCGGCGCAGTGCCGGCATGCGAATCGTGTTCGGCCACTGGTCGACGCTGGGCGCGATCGAGCACCAGGGCGTCTTCAGCACCGATACCGGCTGCGTGTGGGGCGGACGCTTGACGGCGCTGCGCCTGGACGACGCCGCCCGCATCCACGTGGAGTGCGGTCCCGGGCTGCGCCCGGAGGAGACGACATCATGAGCCATGCTGCCCAACTGGATGCGCGCGACCCGCTGGCCGGATTCCGCGACCGTTTCCACCTGCCCCAGCACGGTGACGCGCCCTGCATCTATTTCTGCGGCAACTCGCTGGGTCTGCAACCCAGGTCCGCCGCGGGTCTCGTGGAGGAAGAGCTGGACACCTGGCGACGCATGGGCATCGGCGGGCACTTCAACGGTCCCCGGCCGTGGAAGGACTATCACCAGAACTTCGATGCCGCGCTGGCCAGGCTGGCGGGCGCGCACGAGGACGAAGTGGTCTGCATGAACGGCCTGACCGTCAACCTGCACCTGCTCATGGTCAGCTTCTTCCGTCCCACGCCGGAGCGTCACAAGCTGCTCATCGAGCGCTCGGCTTTCCCGTCGGATCGTTATGCCGCGGTTTCCCAGCTGGAGTTTCACGGGCTCGACCCGGCCGAATCGCTGATCGAGGTGGGCCCGCGGCCGGGCGAGTCGCTGTTGCGCGAAGAAGACCTGGCGGCCGCGATCCATGAAACGGGCGAAAGCCTCGCGCTGGTGCTGCTGCCCGGCGTGCAATATTTGACCGGGCAGGCCCTGGACATCGCCCGGCTCAGCGCGGAGGCGCACGCGGTGGGCGCCCTGGCCGGCTGGGACCTGGCACATGCCTTCGGCAACCTGCCGATGGCGCTGCACGACTGGGACGCGGATTTCGCGGCCTGGTGCAGCTACAAGTATCTCAACGGCGGCCCGGGCTGCGCCTCCGGCGCCTTCGTGCACGCGCGCCACGCCGCGGACGAGGGATTACCGCGCTTCGCGGGCTGGTGGGGACACGACAAGGCTGCGCGCTTCCGCATGGAACCCGATTTCGTGCCCATGCCCGGCGCGGACGGCTGGCAGATCTCGAACTCGCCCGTGCTCAGCATGGCGCCGCTGCTCGCCTCGCTGCAGATCTTCGAGGAAGCCGGGATGGACCGGCTGCGCGCCAAGTCGATCGCCCTGACGGGCTTCCTGGAACACTTGCTCGACGAGCGGCTGGCGGCCGAGGTGGAAATCGTCAGCCCGCGCGATTCCGCGCTGCGCGGCTGCCAGCTTTCGCTGCGCCTGCGCGACGGCGCAGCGGCCGGGCGGGAGGCATTCGCGCGGCTGGGCGCGGCGGGCGTCGTCTGCGACTGGCGCGAGCCGGACGTGATCCGCGCGGCGCCGACGCCGCTGTACAACACCTACGGCGAGGTGGAACGCTTTGCTGCGCTGCTGGAGAATGCGCTTAAATAGCACGGGGCACAGCACAGGAGCCCACGCAGATGCCAGCGCCGACGTTCTCCCGCCTGACGCCCTTCGAGCGGATGCTGCAGCTGTTCACCTCGCTGCGCCCCGGCGAGGGACGCATCGTCTTCCTCATGCTGGCGCAGGTCTTCCTGCTGCTGCACGGCTATTACCTCATCCGGCTGGTGCGCGAGACGCTGATCCTCGTGGAGGGCTCGCCCGAAATCCGCGCCTACGCCAACGGCGCCATCGCCGCCACCCTGATTTTTCTCATCCCGCTTTACAAGCTGCTGTTCGATTACCTCAAGCAAGGGGGCGACAAGTCGGCCGTGCTGCGCTGGGTGGGCGGCTTCTTCGCTTCCAACCTGCTGATCTTCGCCTTCCTGTTCTGGCTGGGCATCCCGGTCGCCGTGCCGTTTTTCATCTGGGTCGGCGTGTACAGCGTCATGGTCGTGGCGCAGTTCTGGGCTTTCGCCGCCGACCTGCTCAATATCAAGACCGGCCAGCGGCTGTTCGCGCTGATCATGGTGGGGGCGGCGCTCGGCGCGCTGACCGGCAGCCAGGTGGCCGGCCGGCTCTACGAAGTGGTCGGCGTGACCGCGCTGATGCTGCTGTCGGCCGCCATGCTGGTCTGCGTGCTGTTGCTCGGGCGTGTCGCCGAGCGCGCCGTGCCCGCAGGCTCGCGTGCCGCCCACGTGGAGGAAGAACCCGCCCCCGGAAACGTGATCGCCCAGCTGGCCGGCGGATTTGGCACCGTGCTGCGCAGCAGTTACCTGTTGCGCATCGCCGTCTTCGTGCTGCTGCTCAACCTGGTGAACACCAACGGCACCTATATCCTGGCCGCCTTCCTCACCGGTCATGCGGAACAGCTGGTTGCCGCCAGCAATGTCGGCCTGACGGCAGGCGCCGTCATATCGCAGTTCTACGGCGACTTCTACGCCACCATCACCACCCTGCAGATCCTCATCCAGCTGTTCCTGGTGTCGCGCATCTTCCGCTGGTTCGGCGTGCGCGGGGCCATCCTGATCCTGCCCGCCGTCATGCTGCTGAATTACGGGCTCATCCTGTTCTTCCCGGTCTTCGCGCTGGTCCGCGTGCTGATGATCATCGAGATGACCACCAACTACTCGATCCAGAACACCACCAACCACACGCTCTACCTGCCGGTCACGCGTGAAGAGAAGTACGTCGGCAAGACCACCATCGACACCTTCTTCGTGCGCTTCGGCGACCTTCTGCAGGCCATGCTGGTGTTCCTGGTGGCGCAGGTGCTCGGGCTGGAAATCGGCTGGATCATCGGTATCAACCTGTGCCTCGCGGCCGTGTTGTTCGCCCTCGGCAATGCCATCGGCCGCCATCATCACGGCGAGATCCGCCACCACCTGGAGAATATGCCGCCCGAGATCCAGGCGCCGCTGCCCGACGTGTACGTGCCGGCGGGCCAGGTGCTGGTGTTCAGCGTGCCGGACCAGGCTTTCATGGATCCGGACCCGGGCGACACCCTGCGCTACGAGGCGAAGTCCGGCGACGGCGGCCCGCTGCCGGGCTGGATCCGGTTCGATCGACACAACCAGACGTTCACGCTGCAGCCGCCGCGCGGCGCCGCCGGGGGCCAGACCGTGATGCTGACCGCCACGGATTTCGAGGGCCTAAGCGTGCATGCGGAGTTCCGGGTCGACTTCGGCCCGGATCCGGTGCCGCGCTTCAGCGCAGCCGCTGCAGCTGCCTCGCCCGGGTCACGAGCGCTTCCAGCTGGCGCGGATGAAGATAGGCCGATAGTGGCGCCAGGTTCTCCGCAGTAATCGCCCCGAGCGCCTCGATCATCTGGGGCGTCAGCGCCAGGTCCGCGTTGCGCAGCATCGCCCGGACGTCGCTGGCCAGCCCGAAGGCGCCCGACTGGTCGGTCAGCCAGAGCCGCCAGTCTTCGTCGTAGCGCAGCGTGCCCAGGTCATGCTCGGCATTCAGGATGAGCACGTCGAAAGCGCTCATCAGCTGGTACTGCCCCGCCAGGTCGCAATGCCCGGTGAACGGAACCTGCTCCGCCTGGCGCTGCGCCTCGGAGAAGGACGACGGAATCCGCAAGCGCAACGAGCCGCGCTCGTCCCCAATGCGGCGCTCGACCGTGACCGGCACCATGCCGAGTTCCAGCAGGCGATCGACCTCGTAAGCCGCGATCTCGTAGCCAAAGCGCTCCGCGCGCTCGCTCGCGCGACGCCAGCGGCGCGACTCCAGCCCGGGCGCGGTATCCACCGTGTTGAACACGGCCTCCAGGCGGCGCCCGTCCTGTTCCAGCACGACGCGCTGCACGCCGCTTTCGCCGGTCGCCGCGATCTCGCTCACGTCGGCAGTGCGCAAAAAGGCTGCGATATCGGCATCGCTCATGCCGTAGGGGCGATCCCACTCGCGATGCGGCGCAGGCTCGATTGCCGCGTCGCCCTCGCCGGCATACCAGGCATGCGCCACGCCGTCCTCCAGCACCAGTGCCGCCGGGCGCCCCTTGTAGGCCTCGACGTTCATGCCGGTATCCACCCGCAACACGTGGCCGTCCAGGCGGCTGGTGATCCTGCGACCGCGGGTGGGTGTGTGGCCCACCGCCACGCGGGCGGCGCCGAACTGCTCCAAGACGCGGACCGTGGGCTCGGTCTCGAGATAGGCGTGGCAAAGCGAGTTGCCGCGGTACCACAGCGGCCCGCCCGGCACGAAAGGCAGACCTTCGGCAGCCGAAGTGATCGCGTCCGCCGCCGCGCGCGCTTCCGGCGGGGCGTCTTCCCCGAGCGCGGCGGCGCGCTCGATGATCTCCCGGAAGCCGTCCTCGTCGCTCACCAGGCCGGCTTCCAGCAAAGCGTGCCAGCCTTGCGCGAAGCGCCGCAGGTCAGCGCGCGCCCGCTGGTTGAGGCTTTCCAGCGAAAGCCCCTCCAGCATCGGGGAGACGCCGCCGTGAACGTACAAGGTGTCGTTGACCACGACGGCCACAGGCAATTGCAGCAGCCAGGCGCCGTATTCGCCCTCCGGGGCCAGCGCCTCGCGACGCCCGAAAAAACCGGCTGGAAGATCGCCGGCGCTTTGCGTGCCGAACTGCGCGTAATCGCCGTCGCTGACGTAGCGAAGGTCCCCGGAAAGATTCATCGCCTCGTGGTTGCCATGCACGATATGCACCGCGCCTCCGGCCGCCGCTGCTTCCCCGCCCAGGCGCATCAGCAGGTCCATCACCTGCTTGCCGTAATCGCCGCGGTCCAGCAGGTCGCCGAGCGACACCAGGTGCGATTCGCCGCCCGTCCAGCGGAGCTCCCCGTCAACCAGCCCGGTGCCCTGCAGCAGCGTCACCAGCTCCTCATAGGCGCCATGGATGTCGCCGACCACGACCACGCGTTCGACACCTTCAAAACGATAGGTCCCGGCCGCGAGCTGCTGCGCCGGCAGCAGCAGGCAGAGCCCCAGCAGCCAGAGTGTAAAAAATATTTGCCGGTGGATCATGCGCAACATTATTGTCCTCCTGGTTCTGCCACAGGCGTCACCACGGTGCTGAACAAGCCGAGGCCGATGTATTTCTGGCAAACGAACTCAGCATAGCGCGCGGAAAAAAAGCTGCCGGCGGAGAACACGCGCCCGCCTCGCAGCATCTTTTCCTCCCGCCCGGGCAACAGCGTGCGCACGGCCTCGACCTGCGATTCGCTCTGCGGCACGATCAGCACCTCGTGCATGTTCAGCTCGGCGTCTTCCCCCGCCACGTACTCGCGCAGCATGCCATCGACCTCTTCAAGCGCCACCGATTCCTGCCAGGTGATTTGGGCGTCGGATTCGACCAATGCCTGCAGCACGTCGCTCAGGTCGCCGACCTGCGTGGCCGGCGGGTGCAGGTTCAGGTAGTCGGCAATGCTCTTGCGCAGGCTGATCAGGTCCCCCGAAGCCTCGCTCGCGCCGTCCTCCGGCGTTGCCAGGCGCCATTCGCGCGCAAAATGGCGGATGATGCTGGCCTCGCGTTCATCAATATGACCGTCCACCGAGGCCAGCTGGTGCAGCACGCGGAGGATCTGCGCGGCGCCCTTGGGCTGCACCAGGCGCTTGAGCAGGTCGGCGGATTCCTTGCGCTCCAGGTTCAGCGCGCGCAGGAACAGGCTGCGAAAACCGCGCTTGCGGAACTCCGCCACCCACAGTCCGCTGCCGATGAGCACGAAAATCACCGCGGTGACGATGCCGATGGTGGTCTTGGTGGCTGCGGCCGGGTTCGGGTTGATGAGCAGGAACATCACCAGGAACGGGATGCCATTGAACAGGCCGAGCAGCGCGGCGGCGATCGAGACGCTCTCCGTGACTTCCCTCACCATGCGTCGTTTCCACAGCTTGTTGATGATCAGGTAGTTCGTGACCAGGGTCACGATGATGCCGATCGCCACCAGGAACTCGACGAAGGTGAGAAAAAAATTCACGGCCGGGCGGCTCCCAGGCACGCCAGCCCGAGCGTGTCTTCCGTATCCTCGACTGTGCGTATCCGGCCCTGCTCTACCGCGTCCAGCAAGTCGTCGATGCGCTGGCGCACGCCCCGTATCTCGGTCCTGGTGAGACCGAACTGGACGCGGCCGCGCGCGCCCCGCAGGCCGCGCCTGTTCGCAAGGTTCTCGCCCGGCGGCTCCGCCGGAATGAGCGCGCCGTCTTTCATCCGGAATTCCGCAACCACGCCGAGCGCCCGGTCGAGGTCCGCATCGCTGATTTCGCGCAGTCGGTCCACTGTTTGCCGCGGCAGCCTGTCCACCAGCAGCGGGCTCCAGGCATCCCCCTGGTCGCTGGCACGATCGTCGAAGGCGACGTCGTTGTCGACGGCGAACAGGCGCGGATCATCGGGGTGCGTGGACACCAGCAGGTTGCCGTAATTGGCGTCCTTGTGATCGATCAGGTGCGTGAGGATGTTCAGGTTGCCCCAGTGGCGCGCGTAGCGCTGATCCGCCTCGAAGCGAGCCTGATCCCAGGGATCGTCCGGCGACACGTCCGAAAGCCAGTAGGACAGCAGGAACAGCACCGAGCCGGTGGTGCGCACGCTCACCGGGGCCTCGCTGCGCAGCCGCTTGTACTCGTCGACAGGCAAGGAACGCATCACCACCGGCGGCACGACATATTCGCACTCGTCGAGAAACAGCGCTTGCAGGCGATACGCGGCCAGGGCGTAGCGCGGCTGATTGTTGTAACCCTCGCCCGGCGGACTCACGGGCTTCCACAGCACCTCCATGCCGGGCTCGCCCTCGGGGCCGGCGAGCACCACGCGCGCCGAGCGGTCCCCCTCGACGCTCGGCCTGGCCTGCTTCGCCTCGAGGATCTCCAGCGGGCCGCGCAGACGACTCTCGATGTAAGCCACCGGGAACAGGATATTCGGCCCGGTCTGCGCGCCTGCGGGCTGCGGCAAAATTGCCAGCAGCAGCAACGCTAAAGGCACGAAAACGGACAAGCGCTCAAACACAACGCGCATCGCTGAGTCTCCCCCGCTACGCTGCACCACGACGGGTTGCAACAAGAGCTGAATCAATTGCACGTGAAATCCTCCTCGCGCACGGGCCGGCACTGGGCCGGGAAACCATGCTCGCGCCAGTAGTCCAGCACGCCTGCCTGGCGCATGTAGCGGCTGAACTGCGGCGAGCCGCGATAGCGCGCGTATTCCGGATTCCAGAGCAGGAAAAAGACGGGGGTCGCATCATGGTCACCTAGCGGGATGAGCAACGCCTCGACGTAGGAGGCCGGATCCGGCGGCCTGGCACTGAGGAACGCCTTCAGCTCCGCCACCATTTCGCCATGATCGCGGTCAAGGTTGCGGAATGCCTCGTACAGGTCCCCATGACGGTGCCAGCCCGGCAACCACTTGGACTGGTTGGCCAACAGCTTGAATGCCGTCCTCTCCTCGAAATGGGCCAGCATGGCGAAGTTGGCGTACTCGGAGACGACCGCGCCGGCATCCAGCGCCGCCTGCATCCCGTCGTACGCCTCATCCGGTCGGCCCATGGCCCACAGGACGTCGTACTGGTTCTCGCGGCAAGGGCCGAACCGGGGCGCCACCTCGACGCAGCGGCTGAACGTGCGCAGGGCGTCCTCGCTCCGACCCACGAGGCCGAGCGTCATGCCCAGCCAGTTGAGGGCCGAGCTGTTGTGCGGATCGAGCGCCACGGCGCGCTCCAGGTCCCGGATGATAGCGCCGACATCATGTCGTTGGCGCAGGCTGGTCGTCGCACTGAGCCGCAAGTTCGCCAGCGTCGCGAGGGCCATGCCGCT
>Ga0209947_1002009_pt1 | contig 11883 bp, 8 predicted proteins | sample SalPonR2_B_D2_MG_FD_185706 | JGI IMG/M metagenome (GOLD analysis project Ga0209947, IMG submission 185706) | Salt pond soil microbial communities from South San Francisco under conditions of wetland restoration - Salt Pond MetaG R2_B_D2_MG... ... | reverse complement strand
AAAGGCAAAACGGGCCGGGTCCAAACACAGGGCACTTCGCCAACATAGATCGGGCAGTTTCCATGTGCGCTCCTGAGCAGCGGACACATACTGTGCAAAGGATGAGTATGTATAGACCCTGTCGCCTTGGCGAACATTATGTACCCCCGGGCCTACCTGCTCAACATCGCCGCAGATCATATTCCCCACAGTTACCTTAGGTTGGGGGCTAACTGCTTCCTGACTGTGGATGCTTTCTGCTGCCCCTTCATGCAGCTGCAGCTCGCTATTCCACAATCCTCGAGCTGCGGACACCCCTTTGATCATTGAAAACTCAGTGCCGTGTTTGACCGCACCGTAGCGACTGCGAATTAACACCTCACCGGAACCGGGAGAGGGAATCGCTGTCTCCTGCCATTCAAATACTCCAGGAGCTGTTGCTGTAAGCCGACGGTTCATTGGATTATCCTGCATAAATCGCCATGAGCAGCAAGCATTTCATCACATAAAGAGACGATCTGATCGATACTGAGCTCTGCGGCGGTGTGAGGATCTAGCAGGGCTGCCTGGTACAGGGCCTCCCGGCTGCCGCTCAAGGCGGCTTCAATAGTCATCTGCTGGACATTGATAGCCGCTCTGTTGAGGGCGGCACACTGAGTAGGAATACGGCCCGCATATACTCCCTGAACACCGTTACGATCTACCAGACAGGGCAGCTCAACCACTGCATCCGAGGGAAGGTTGGGAATAAGCCCCCGGTTTCGGACATTGGCATGGATCCGTCGAACCTTTCCGGTGGTCACCGAATCCATGATACCGGCGGCGTACTCGTAGGAGTGGCTGTGCTCTATCTTTTTGTTGTGAACTAACTCCTCTCTGCGCTGTTCCCACTCCTGTATCTGCTGTTCACAACGGCGGGGGTATTCATCCAAGGGTATCCGGTACTGCTCAATTAGTTCAGGATATGCCCCTTTTATCCAATAGGGGCTGTATTCAGCATTGTGCTCAGACGATTCGGTTACATAATACCCAAATCGTCGCATGAGCTCTAAACGAAGTTTATCAGGATGGTCCACAAGCTCCCGAGCTCGCTGTCGAATCTGTGGATACAGATCCTCCCCATTATAGCTGATACTCAGCAGCCACGCCATATGATTTATCCCGGCAATGTGCCACTGAACCTCTTCCGGATCGATCTCGAAGCCGGTGTACTTGAGCAGACGAGGCACACACACCTGAACCGAATGACACAAACCGACGGTACTGATGTTGGAGTAATCCAGCAGAGCCCCGGTTACTATGGACATCGGGTTAGCATAATTCAGAAGAATCGCCTTGGGGCATAGCTCTTCCATCTCGCGGATAATGGGAAACATCACCTGCAAGGTGCGAATGCCGCGGAAGATTCCTCCAATTCCGAGGGTATCTCCGATCGTCTGCCGCAGGCCGTAGCGGGCGGGCAGCTCAAAATCTATTTTTGTTGCCGGATCGTAGCCACCGACTTGAATGGCATTGACTACAAAATCTGAACCCCTCAAAGCCTCCCCACGCTGCTCAACACCACAAAACGATCGAATAACCGCCCGACCGGAATTGATGTTCTGGTTAAGATTTTCCAGCAACCGCTGTGAATCCTCTAAGCGCTGGGAATCGATATCATAAAGGTGTATCCCAATTGAATGCAGGGACGGGGTCAAGAGTACATCGCCAAGAATATTCTTTGCAAATATGCTGCTCCCCGCTCCTAAAAATGTTATTTGCATAGTACCTACCCTTCTTTTTTAATGTACTGCCATCTTAGTCAGCCGAAAGTGTCGGGTATATAGCAGAATGTGGACGGGCATGATAATATATGACCATGAAATCCGGGGTTGAGTATTTCAATACAATAGTTCCCTCAGCAGACCTCAACCTTTTATATACCGGCCGGGAACGCTGCCCTCCCGGCAAGCACTGCAGCGGAATTCGTTCGCATTTTCTGCTTCATTATGTGATAGAGGGCTCAGGTTGCATCGGCAGCTCAGATGGCCCCTTAAAGCTGACTTCCGGAGATATATTCTGCTACTTCCCGGAACAATCTATGGACTATACCTCCGACAGCCAAGAGCCCTGGCAGTTTGCCTGGGTAGGTTTTCAGGGAACACGCTCGGATACTATACTGCGGCAGTGCGGCTTTACAGAAGACCGTATAGTGTGCCGGATGCCCTTCTCCGCTCATATTGCCCATCGCTTCACCGATCTTATACAGAATCAATCACAGCGAAAACGGGGTTACGAACTGATAGCCGACGGGCACCTCCTGCAGCTGCTAGGAGAATTGTCCGCAGCAATTCCCCAGGCTTCGGAACTTAAAACGGTTGCTGCCAATCAAACCGAGAGGCAAAATTACTTTGCTCCACAGCATCGGCGACCTCAATTTTATGTGGATGCAATGAAACAGTTCATGCACAGTAACTATCAAAAGCCAATTTCCATTCAACAGGTAATTGAATACATTGGCGTAGACCGCTCTTACGCCTCTCGTATTTTTCATCAGACGGAAAACCGAACGCTCCAACGCTACCTAATTGAACTGCGAATGAGTGAGGCTCGCCAACTACTTGCACAAAAGTATTTATCAATTCAGGCAGTGGCTCACTCAGTCGGGTACAGCGACTATGCCAGCTTTGAACGCCGCTTTCGAAACGAATTTGGTTATCCCCCATCCGAATGCTGACCTCCAAACTTTAGAATTACCCTCCCCGGTACTAAATCGGTACCCAAGTACTATTGTGTGCTGCCCATACCGAAGGTACTATTGCAGTTGGAAACAATATAAAAAGGAGGACAAGAGGCTATGAAAAAGTGCATAGTACTATTTGCTGTTCTGCTTCTTCTCACTACATTTGTGTGGGCAGGTGGACAAGGAGAAGCTGCTGTCGAAGAGGACGCAACAGCCGTGGAGGCTGAAGGACCGGTTTCAATCGACTTCTGGACCACTCAAACCCAGTCGGACCGGATGGCAACTATCCAGGTATTGATTGATACCTTCGAAGCGCTTAATCCAAACATCTCCATCAATCTGGTTGCGGTAGATGAAAACGAAATGGCTACTCAGATTAACACCGCAGCAGCAGCCGGAACTCTACCGGGTATGATAGAGTCTGCAGCGGAAAATGCAGTTGCCTTCGGGTCGGAGGGTCTGTTGAATGAACAGGCGATAACAAAGGTTATCAATGACATCGGTAAAGAAAAGTTCTATGCCGGTACGCTCCGCTTAAACGAAACCGCCTCAAAGGGCAGTTATTATGCGGTTCCTTTCCATGGTTGGGTTCAGGGACTTTGGTACCGGTCCGACTGGTTTGAAGAAGCCGGTTTGAATCCGCCTTCGACCTGGGAGGATATTCGAAAAGCAGCTGAATATTTCTATCAGCCCGATGAAAACCAGTACGGTATTTTGGTTGGAACCAAGGCGGAAGCCTATGCCGAACAGTGCTTTACACAGATTGCAATGGCAAACGGTGCCCAGCTGTTTAACGCCGATGGAAGCCTTATTTTTAATTCTCCTGAGATGCAAGAGGCTGTAGAATACTACACCAAACTTGCAGAATTTACTCCTCCCGGCCCCCAGAGCTGGCGTGCTCGCGATTACTATCTGCAGGGAAAAATGGCAATGTTTTTCTACTCTACCTATATCATGGACGATCTGGCACTTGAAGAAAATGCCGCAGATTCACTTTCAAGTGAGAACTTTGCCGACTTGGAAGGTAAGAGTTTTGATCCCCAGCTTGTACAGAATACCCGTCTTGCAGCTACCATCAGCAACACCCAGGATGCCGGCTATGGAACAATTGTAAGTTTTGGTATTCCCGCACACGGAGACCAACAGAAAATTGATGCAGCTCAGAGATTCATTAAATATCTATTCACCCCCAACGCCTATATTACCTGGCTGCATATGGCTCCCGGCGGAATGAACCCCGTACTAAAAGACATTGCTACCAATGCCCGCTTTCAAAACGATCCCAAGGGCATCTTCCAGCATTACGGGGCGGAGAAAATGGCAGAAATTATTCAGGGCTTAGACGCAATTGAAACTTTCAGTATTGTAGAAGGAAAACGAATGGCCGCCGCCAGCACCATCTATTCAAAGCAAATCATTCCTCAGATGATTTATAAAATCACCCAAGAAGGCATGAGCGTAGAAAAGGCTATGGATTGGGCTGAAAACGAAATGAGAAAGGTAATGTAAGTTTTTAGCGTAATGTGAAGTGTAGTAAGTGGCGGCCTCTTCAACGAGGCCGCCAATATCCTAGTACCAATAAAAAGAAGCAGGCAGCGGCACATGAAGCTATTACAATTAAATACAGCTGAAGGATTAGACTTAAGACAGCGGGAGATACTACTGGGTTGGTCAATGGTAATTCCCTCCGTACTTATTATCCTATCTCTTATCCTCTATCCGATTATGTACAATATATATCTCAGTTTTTTTGATGTTCAACCTCTTGCAGCTAATACTTATATCGGCCTTGAGAATCATAAAAATGTAGTTCTGGACCCTGGGTTTTGGAATGCCCTGGTTACAACCATAATTTATGTGGTTTTTACCACACTGGGAACTACAATGATGGGCCTGTTTGTTGCCCTCGTAATGAATCAGGAGTTTCCTCTTCGGAGTTTGGCGCGGAGTCTGATACTCTTCCCATATATTGCCCCTGTTATATCGGTAGTTTTTTCATGGCAGTTTATTTTTGATCCGGTCAACGGCATTTTTATGGATATCACCTATGAAAGGCTTGGGTTATTCGCCTCCCGTTTCAACCTTATCGGCTCGCCGTCAACGGCGGTATGGGTAGCGGTAGTTTTTAGTATCTGGAAAAACTTCCCCTTCTCGTATCTAATGATATTATCACGACTTCAAGCAATCGATCACAATTTATATGAAGCGGCGGAAATGGACGGAGCCTCCGGATGGCAAAAGTTCCGCTTTATCACCCTGCCGGAAGTATATTTTGTAATGGGTGCAATTATACTGTTACGAATGATCTGGAACTTTAATAAGTTCGAAGAGGTGTTCCTGCTCACAGAAAATGTGCGTGTCCTCTCGGTGTATACCTACTTCAAGGCCTTTGTGGGCACTATGGAACTTGGCCAGGGAGCTTCTTTAGCGGTAATCCAATTTCTACTACTACTTGGCTTCATTCTTTTCTACATTAAAAGGGTACTCAAATGGTAAAACGCAGTACTGCCTCCCGCAAATTTCTCTTTTTCCTGCTTGTAGTACTTATAGTAGGGTTCAGCATTTTTCCTTTTATTCAGATGCTCTCAATTTCTCTTAAATACCCCAGTGAATGGGGAACCCCTAACCTTATACCGGAAAGACTCAATTTTGAAGCGTATAAGGAGTTGCTGAATATTGGCCAAAGGGCTAAGCATATCCCCGAATCGGTCCGTAATCTGCTGAATGAGACGCCCGATCTGACCCAGGAGCAGCGGGAGACTATCCTGAAAAAATATACGAGTACCGGGGATGTGTTCCCCTTCCTCAGATATTTCTATAATTCATTTTTACTCTCCTTCTCGGCTGCCTTCATCACAGTTGTATTTGCAATTTTTGGAGCCTATTCCTTCAGCCGGCTGCGATTTCCCGGACGGTCGATTATACAAAGGGGGGTTTTGTTTGTGTATATGTTTGGTGGAATTTTATTACTCATTCCTTTATACAAAATGTTTGTAGGCATAGGATGGATAAGGATTCCACCGGGAGCTTTTTTAAGTTTGCTCATTATCTACATTGTGCAAACTCTACCCGTCTCACTCTACATGCTGGGAAACTATTTTAGGACCATCCCCTTTTCAATTGAAGAGGCGGCGATGATAGAAGGAGCTTCCCGCTTCGGCACTGTATGGCGTATTATTATCCCCCTCTCCTTCGCGGCAATTGTCACTGTCTTTATTTATTGCTTTATGATTGCCTGGAACGAGTATCTGTTTGCCTCAGTTTTTCTGAAAAACTTCAAGGAGTTGTATACTCTACCGATGGGGCTAAAAGCCCTCTTTACCAGTAAGAACGCCATATGGGACCGCATCATGGCCGCATCCGTATTAACTGCAACTCCCGTAATAATCCTGTTTATGTCAATCCAGCGTAACCTGTCCGGCAGTTTAACAGCTGGGGGGGTAAAAGAGTAAAGGGTTATTCAACTTTACAAGGTAATAAAAAAGCACCCCCGGAGGGATGCTTCTCAAATAGTTCGTTGCAGGACAACGCTTTATTTAATCGGGCTGGGCGGACTCGAACCGCCGACATCTTGATCCCGAACCAAGCGCGCTAGCCACTGCGCTACAGCCCGAATAAGAAAATAATCAAAACAAAAATGTGTCCCTCCGAGCGGCACGATGATGTAAAACAAGGTGACTGAACGGCCGCACGGCTGAACAACAAAAATAGGCGGGAGCGACGGGGATTGAACCCGCGATCTCCGGCTTGACAGGCCGGCGCGATAACCATCTTCGCTACGCCCCCATAGGAACAGGCACACTATACTCAAATAGCTTTACTATGTCAAGCGTGAGGGCCAGACTGATGAGCAAAAAGAGAATCTCCGAATTGACACTTACGGTCTAGCATGGTACTGTTTTTTGCAATCAGGTTAATTTCGTTAACAGTAATTACACTATAGATTAAAAGGAACATACATGCCTTCGAAAGAACAGCGACAAGCAAAAAAAGAAGAAAAAAAGAAAGCTTCTGCACAAAATACAGTTGAAAAGAAGCGGACTCAGCATCCCTTGACATGGGCACTGAGTGTAGTTGTATTGATAATTGTAGTGGTAGCCTTTGTTGTTGCCCCCGCTTTAGGTGGTATGGGCCAACAGAGCAGGTTAATCTTCGGTTACTACAACGGTGAACCTATAGAATATAAACCCGACAGCTACTTTGCCCGGCAGCGGGATGCCTATGCTGAGCGAATCGAACAACAGTCGGACCAGAATTCCGACAACTTCCAGTGGCAGGCGCTTCAGGTCTGGAAGGGTGCATTTGATACGACGGTAGTACACACCGCCATTTTACAGCAGGCCGAAAAAAGCGGCTTGGTAATCTCGGGAAAGAAACTCGATCGTAATATTGCACAGTACGGGCCTTACCGTGAAAACGGTAAGTTCAGCGCCGAGCTGTACCGGAATGCATCCAATGCAGAAAAAGTCGCTACCCGCGAGCTTTTCAATGAAAACCTAATCCACGATCAATGGACCCAGGATATTTCCAATATTCCCTCTCCGGAAGCAGAAAAAGAGTTTATGCTGGGCATGACCAGTCCCGAGCGTAAGTTTCGGTATGTCGACTTTTCACTGAACAGCTTTCCTGACCAAAGGGTGATCGACTTTGCCGAAGAAAACAGCCGGCTGTTTCAGAAGATGAATCTCAGCCGGATATCCCTGCGCATGGACGAGGCCGAGGCTAAACAGATCTATCAGCAACTGGAGGAATCTCCCGGCCGGTTTGAAGAACTTGCCCAGAACCACTCCTCCGACGAGAACGCCGAGAAGGGCGGTGATATGGGCTGGGTACGCTACCATGAGCTGGCCGGTATGTTTGAAGACAGCAGCAAAGCCGAGCCGATCTTTGCACTTGAAAGGGGTGAGATTTCCGGTTTGGTAGAAACATCCTTCGGATGGGCGATTTACCGAAGCGACGAGGAAGCTATGGTACCCGATTTTACCGATGAAGATGAGATCGCGGCAGCACGCTCCTATTTAATCCGCAACGAACGGGGTGAGGTTGAGGACTACTTTATCAGCCGTGCCAATAGTTTTGTAGCAAATGCGGAAGAATCGGGTTTCTCAACCGCTGCAACGGCAGCCAATCTTTCACCGACCGAAACTAAATACTTTCCAATAAACTATGGAGAGAGCTTCTTCCTAAAACCGATTCAAATTGAAAATGAAAATGGGAGTGGTATCCTACAGCGAGCACAGTCGAACCAGCGGATACTTACCAGTCTTTTTTCCGTGGGGCAGAACGATTTTACAGAACCCTTTGTGCTGGGTAACTCGGTAGTCGTAGCCCAACTGCTTGAAGAACGCCAAGCACCGGAAGAAGAAGTAGAGCAAATCGCAAATTACCACTCTTATATTATACAGAACTTCCAGCGTGAAGAAATTCAAACTCACTTTCTGCAATCGGACAAACTCGAGGACAACTTTATGCAGGTGTTCTCTAAGCATTTCCTTAGTTCTTAGTAGCACGTGAACATGCAAGGACAAGCCCCCCTGTTGACCGAGGTGAGCGGGGGGACTTCGATTGTATTTAAAAATAAAGAACTCTACAGCCGCAGTTCACCTCGCCCACGGGCCGAAGAACGGGCGGCGGCTTTTGAACTTGAATCCCACACCCTTTATATCCTGGCCTCGCCGCTGCTGTGGTACGGGGCTTCAATCCTGCTTAAAAAACTTCCCCCAAGCTCACACATTATTGCTGTTGAACAAGAGCCTCAACTTGCCGCACTTAGCATATCACACCAGCCTCTTGAGCTCAGCCGGAACGAGCAGCTGGACATAGGATTTTATCCGGAGGGCGGGCTTGAAGCTGACGCTCCCGCTAGTAACAATCCTGAATCCGGCAGATCTGAAACAGAAGGCCATGCAACTGGCGGCGCTGAAGCCAAGGCTTCTGAATCTATCGCCCCCGGGGATATTTTTAAGTCGATACCGGCACTGGTTAAAAAGCTCGGTATTGAACGCTTCCGGCGGGTACGTTTACTGACCCTTAACGGGGGGTATCGTCTGAACAGCCGCCGCTACACAGAGCTGGTACAGCTTTTAGAAGAGGAGGTTCAGCAGTTCTGGCATAACAAGTACACCCTCATGCATATGCTGCCCCTCTGGATAAAGAATATTTTATGCAACCTTTCCCTGTGTACTTTCCCGTCAGACACCCCAGTCACAAAACCTGAAACAAAACCTGAAACAAAGCGACCTCATTTGGCAAGCTGTCCCCGGTTCGGGCTGCCGAAGACCTCCCTTCCGGTCCTGGTCGCCGGGGCAGGCCCCAGCCTCGACACACACATCGACTTTATCCGCAGCTATCGCGATACTCTATATCTATTAACCGTGGACACCGCCTACTCTGTGCTGCTGCAGCACGGTATTCAACCCGACATGGTGGTGGTGCAGGAGTCTCAGTTCTACAATCTGTACGACTTCATTTATCAGCCCCGGATCGAAGCCGACATTCTGGCGGATATCAGCAGCTACCCCCAGGTCATTCGCCTCGGCGCCGGCGACATCTATTTATACGCCACCGAGTTTGTACATACTCAACTATTCAGCCGTCTGCAGGAGGCCGAACTGCTGCCCCCTCGGATTCCCCCGTTGGGTTCGGTCGGTACTACCGCTGTCCATGCCGCCCTCTCTATCACCGACTCAACGGTAATTCTGGCGGGCATCGACTTCGCCTTTCCCCCGGGCCAGACCCATGCCCGCGGCGCCCCACGCCATCAACTGAACCTGCAGCACAGCCACCGCTTTCTGGGAATCGAAGATATGTGGCCGCGCACCACCAAGGGTGTGACAACTACTCCGGATGCCTCGGATGCTTTTGGAGTTCCAATGCGCACTACCCCAAGCCTCAGGCGCTATGCAGATAATTTTGCACGTGTATTTAATTCTTTGGATCGGATGCTCTTGTTAAAGCCCCGGGGCTTACCCTTAGGTATACCGGAGCTCACGCAAGCTGAACTTACCCCATATCTCTCGTCGGTAGAAAAACGGGTAATTCCCCATCCTTCTCCATCCCTGCCCGCCATGGGCGATAGTGAGGCTGTGCAAGGCTTTCTACAGCGCGAACAGAAGCTGCTGCGTTCAATCTACAGCCAAGGCTTAGCCTTTCTTGAGGGCCGGCTGTCGGAGGTAGAACTTTCGAAGCTTTCCTCGGATATACAGCGCTGCGAGTATCTGTTTCTGCATTTTCCTGAAACAGGTCCAAGACTACGCACGCTGGAGCCGGCCTTGATAAAACGGGTAATGGTTACCGTCGGCCACTACATTCGGGTAATCGAAGAGGCGCTGGAGCTTATTCCTCGCTCTTAAGTACCGAGACAAATGCCGACTGTGGCAGTTCTACGTTACCTACCATCTTCATCCGCTTTTTACCTTCTTTCTGTTTTTCCAACAGCTTGCGCTTACGGCTGATATCTCCGCCGTAGCACTTGGAGGTTACATCTTTGCGGAGGGCATTTATAGTCTCGCGGGCAATAACGGTATTCCCGATAGTTCCCTGCAGAGGAATTTTGAACTGCTGGCGGGGTATCTCGTCCTTCAGTTTTCTGCAAATAGTACGCGCCCGGGAAACAGCATTGTCCTTATGCACCAGTTGACTCAAGGCATCAACCGGTTCGCCGTTCACCAGAATATCGAGTTTTACCAGCTCGGTTCGCATATAGGGGCCGATTTCGTAATCGAACGATGCAAAGCCACGGCTTACCGATTTAAGCTTGTCGTAAAAGTCGAATAGTACCTCCGCCAGGGGCATCTCATAGGTTACCTCAACCCGTTTTTCATCCAGATAGTTCATCCCCTTCTGAAGGCCCCGTTTCTCCAGGCAAATCTGAATTATATTGCCCAAATATTCCGAGGGAGTAATAATGGCAGCGTCAATATAGGGCTCTTCGGCATACTCAACCTTGGTGCTATCCGGATACTCAAGGGGATTATCCACATCTATTACCTCGCCGCTGTTCAGATGAACCTTGTAGCGAACCGAAGGTGCGGTAAGAATAATTGAAAGGTCAAACTCCCGTTCAATCCGCTCCTGCACTACCTCAAGGTGCAGTAGCCCTAAAAAGCCGCAGCGAAAGCCAAAGCCAAGGGCTGCGGAGGAATCCTTCTCGTAGATAAGGGAGGCATCGTTCAGTTTCAGTTTATCGATGGCTGTTCGCAGCTCTTCGTAGTCGTTTGTGTCAATTGGATAAATAGATGAGAAGACCACCGGTTTGACCTCTTTGAAGCCCTTCTGTGGTTCGGCACAGGGGCGCTTGTCGTTCGTTACAGTGTCACCTATGCGAACATCTTCAATATTTTTTATTCCGGCAATCAGATAGCCCACTTGTCCTGCATTGAGATTCTCACCCTTCTCCAGTCCAAGCCTGAAGATTCCGGTCTCTTCTATTGTATAGGTGGTGTTGTTCCACCACAGACGAATCACGTCGCCGGCCTTCATTGTTCCTTCAAACACACGGACGTGAATAATTACCCCGCGGTAGGCATCATACTTGGAGTCAAAAATCAGTGCTTTCAATGGCTGGTCGTCGGTTCCGGAGGGTGCCGGTATATGATGAACGAGAGCCTCCAGCAGGTCATTGACCCCCTCACCAGATTTTGCCGATACCAGCACCGCATCATTCGGGTCCAGCCCCAGGTCGTGCTCGATTTCCCGTTTTACCATTTCTACGTCGGCACTGGGCAGGTCAATTTTATTGATTACCGGTATTACTTCCAGGTCCAGTTCCACGGCCATGTACATATTAGCAAAGGTCTGCGCCTCAACCCCCTGGCTGGCGTCAATTAACAGCAGCGCCCCCTCGCAGGAAGAGATAGCCCGTGATACTTCGTAGGCAAAATCGACATGCCCGGGAGTATCAACCAGGTTCAGTTCGTAGATATTCCCGTCCTCCGCCTCATAGGGCATGGTAATCGCCTGGGATTTGATGGTAATACCCCGCTCACGTTCAATATCCATACTATCGAGGTATTGGTCCTTAAAATTACGGGCCTCAACTATCTTGGCTTTTTCGATAAACCGATCGGCTAGAGTAGATTTCCCATGATCTATATGGGCTATTATGCAGAAGTTGCGGATAAATTCTTTTGGTGTATTCATTGGATTTACTATAGCTTAATATTCGATCTTCATCAACAAAG
>Ga0209947_1002000_pt1 | contig 11907 bp, 15 predicted proteins | sample SalPonR2_B_D2_MG_FD_185706 | JGI IMG/M metagenome (GOLD analysis project Ga0209947, IMG submission 185706) | Salt pond soil microbial communities from South San Francisco under conditions of wetland restoration - Salt Pond MetaG R2_B_D2_MG... ... | reverse complement strand
CCCGAGGCGTGGAACTGGTATAACGACAACGTCGGCCAGGGCCGCTGTCCCATCGTCGACACCTGGTGGCAGACCGAAACCGGCGGCCACCTCCTGACCCCCCTGCCCGGCGCCATCGCCACCAAACCCGGCAGTGCCACACTGCCCTTCTTCGGCATCGAGCCGGTGGTCCTGGAGACCGAGTCCGGCAAGGAAATCACCGAGACCGAAGCCTCCGGCGTGCTTGCCCTCAAGGACAGCTGGCCGGGGCAGATGCGCACCGTCTGGGGCGATCACGCCCGGTTCGAGGCGACGTATTTCCAGCAATACAAGGGCTATTACTTCTCCGGCGACGGCTGCAAACGCGATGCCGACGGCTATTACTGGATCACCGGGCGCGTCGATGACGTGATCAACGTCTCGGGCCACCGCATGGGCACCGCCGAGGTCGAAAGCGCCCTCGTCGCCCACGCCAAGGTCGCCGAAGCGGCGGTGGTAGGCTATCCGCATGACATCAAGGGGCAGGGCATCTATGCCTATGTAACCCTGATGAACGACGTGGAGCCGACCGAGGAGTTGCGCAAGGAACTGGAAACCTGGGTCCGCACCGAGATCGGCCCGATCGCCAAGCCCGACCTCATCCAATGGGCCCCCGGCCTGCCGAAAACCCGCTCCGGCAAAATCATGCGCCGCATCCTGCGCAAGATCGCCGAGGACGATTACAGCTCACTCGGCGACACCTCGACCCTGGCCGATCCGGGCGTCGTGGACGAGTTGATCGAGAACCGGATGAATCGCGCCTAATACGATTTACTGTGCCGAGTATCGCCCCGCAGGCCCCCGCCTGCGGGGTTTTTCGTGCTTTTGTCGCTATCGGACATGAAAGTCGCAATCGGCTCCTGTAGCCCGCCCATAGTGGCCACCGCGCCCACCCCCGACAGACCAATGAAAGACCGCTTATGGCGATGTTGTCCGCGCATCCCGCCCCGGTGCCGTCCCGTGCGCTTCAGGGCATTCTTTGTGTCGAGATCGGCATGCTGCTCTTTGTCGGGCAGGATGCGATGATGAAATCGCTGCTCGCCATATACCCGGTCTGGATGCTGATCTTTGTCCGCTCCGTGGTGACGGTGCTGGTGCTGACGCCGCTGATCCTCATGCTAGGCGGGCCGCACCGGCTGCTCACCCCGCTCTGGCCGCTTCACATGGCGCGCGCCTTCCTTTTCGCCTCAGGCTTTTCGATGTTCTATGCGGCCTTTCCGTTCATGGGGCTGGCCGAGGTCTCGACCATCTTCTTCTCGGCCCCGCTGATCACCGCGCTCTTTGCCGCGCTCTTTCTGGGTGAGACCATCGGCCCCCACCGGACGGCGGCGCTGGTGGTGGGCTTTGTCGGCGTGCTGATCGCGATGAACCCGGCGGGCGAAAATTTCTCATGGGTCGCGATCCTGCCGTTCTTCTGCGCCGTCACCTACGCGCTGTCGCAGATCATCGCGCGGCGCATCGGCGAGCGTGAAAGCACGCTCACCGTGGGGCTCTACACGCTCAGCTTCGCCGGGTTGATGATCCTGCCGATGGGCTGGGCCGTGTCACAGCTGCTCCCCCTTGGCCCTGAGACGTATCACCTGCGGTGGGACATGTCGGTGGCAGGCACCGGCGCGCTGCCACAACTGGCGCTCTTGGGCCTTGTCGGCATGGCGGGTTACATGCTTCTGTCGCGTGCATATCAGATCGCCAATGCCTCGCTGATCGCCCCCTTCGACTATACCTACCTGCCCTTCGCCGCCGTGCTGGCCTACCTGCTCTGGGATGAGCGCCCGGCGCTGAGCACGCTGGCGGGCATGACGTTGATCATCGGCGCGGGGCTCTACCTCGGCTGGCGCGAATTGCGCGCCGCACGGCGCAGCGACGACACGCCCTACACCGCCGAGGCGATCTTTGCCCCCGGCAGCCCCCTGCCCGCGCAAATCCCCGAGGACGAGGCCCTCAAGTGACCCTCGCCGTCCCCCTGCCCGAGCGCGACCTGCGCGGCTATGTGCTGGTGTTCTTCGCGGGCGTCCTGTGGTCCACCGTGGGTCTCGGCATCCGCCTGATTGACGAGGCACAGGTCTGGCAGATCCTGTTCTACCGCTCGATCTCGATGAGCCTGCTGCTTTTCATCGTGATCCGCCTGCGCACGGGCACGAGCCCGATCACCCTTGCTCTGCGCATGGGCTGGCCGGGCGTGATCGGCGGGCTGTCGCTGGTCGCGGCCTATACCGGCGGCATCTACTCGGTGCAGACCACATCCGTCGCCAACGCGATGATGCTCTTTGCCTCGGCCCCATTGATGGCCGCAATCCTCGGCCGCTTGATCCTGCGCGAAAGCGTCCGGCCCGCCACCTGGGTGGCCATCGCCTTGGCCAGCATCGGTATCGCGATCATGGTCTGGGACAAATCCTCCGGCGCGGCACTCAGGGGCAATCTCGCTGCGATCGGCTCGGCCCTTGGGTTTGCCTGCTTCACCATCACGCTCCGCTGGGGTAAGGCGACCGAGATGATGCCGGCGGTGTTTCTCTCGGGCCTCTTCGCGATTGTCATCATGGGGGCGATCTGCCTCGCGCTCGGGCTCGGGTTTACGCTCTCGCCCAACGATACCGGGATTTCCCTGGGCATGGGGGTGTTTCAGGTCGGCGCGGGGCTTATCCTCTACACCATCGGCTCGAAAACCGTGCCCGCCGCCGAACTGACACTGCTGTCGCTGGCCGAGGTGGTGCTTGGGCCGGTCTGGGTCTGGCTGGTGCTGGGCGAGACAGCGACGCCCAACACACTCATCGGTGGCGCGGTGCTGCTGACGGCCATCGCGGGCAATGCACTCTCGGGCGCGCGGCGCAGACCGCCGCCGCCAATGGTCTGACCGCTCGCACTCGGCAATCCCTTGCCGAGCCGCGTTTTTCATCGGGGATGAATCGCCCTATCCTCACGATGCGTTTATAGAAAACAACCGAGGAAGGAGCCATTCATGACACGCAGCCTTATCCTAGCCAGTATCACAAGCCTGACCCTTGCTGGCTGTATTGACACCACGGACAATCGCGAAGTCACGGGTGCCGCACTCGGTGCAGGCGCAGGCCTGATTGGGGCGGCTGTCTTCGATGCCAATGCCGGATGGACCGTGCTCTCGACTCTCGCAGGAGCCGCCGCCGGGACGCTGATCGCGCGCAACACCCGGACCGACCAGTGCGCCTATTCCAACGGTGATGGCACCTATCGGACGGTGCCTTGCTGATCGGGTCGAGACTGGGTTGATGCCCCCGGGCGATGCGCCACTTATGTTACCGCTTGCCTCACCCATCAATCCACATTGCCCCGATATAGCGCGGCAATGCAGCACTGGACCTTTGCCGTCAAATCCGCCATATCGGGTGAGGATAACGCCGGAGGGTCTGATGGGTATTCTCAACACGCTTTTGCGCGCCGTGACTTGGTGGCACGGGCAGACGCTCAACACGCAGTTCTACACTTGGCGCAAAGGCGTCAAGGTGGGCGAGGACGCGCAGGGCAACATGTTTTATCGCACCCATGACGGCAAGCGCCGCTGGGTGATCTTCAACGGCGAGGCCGAAGCAAGCCGCGTTGATCCCGACTGGCACGGCTGGCTGCACCACACCTACAAGGAACCGCCGACCGAGCGCCCGCTCACGCACAAGCCGTGGGAAAAGCCGCATAGCGAGAACTTGACCGGCACACCTCTGGCCTATGCGCCCGCAGGCTCCATCCGCCGTCCCGAACCGGTCGAACGGCGCGACTACGAAGCCTGGACCCCGGAATAAAGGCTGCCTCCATGTCCGAAAGCAAAACCGAAGTTCTGGTTGGCGGAATCGTTCTGGCCGTGGCCGTCGGCTTTCTCGTTTATGCGGGCAAGACCACCGGCATGACACGGGCCGGCGACGAATACATGCTAAACGCCAGTTTCCGCAGCGCCGACGGTGTCAGCATTGGCACCGATGTGCGCCTTGCAGGGGTCAAGGTGGGCCGGGTGGCCGATATCGTGCTCGATCCCGGCACCTACCGCGCCAAGGCGATCTTTACCGTGCAGGAGGGTATCGAGGTGCCCGATGACAGCGCGGTGGCTATTTCCTCCGAGGGGCTTCTTGGCGGCAATTATGTCGAGATTATGCCCGGCGGCTCACCGTTCTATTTCGAACCCGGCGACGAGATCGAATTTACCCAAGGGTCGGTCAGCCTGGTGTCGCTGCTGATGAAGTTCGTCTCGGGCGGCGAGGAAGAGACGGCGCAATGATCCGCGCGCTGACCGCCTCGGTCCTTATCGCCGTCGCCTCGGCCAGCCCGGCTCAGGAGGCGGCGGTACAGGGCGAGGGTGCGGTCCTGCGCGGGCTCGACAAGGTCAACGGACAGGCCAGCGACCTCAATCTGAACAACGGGGCCGCGACCGAATTCGGCAGTCTCACCGTGGAGTTGGCTGAATGCCGCTACCCGGTGGAAAACCCCGACGGGGACGCCTACGCCTTTCTCACGATTCGCGAAACCGAGCGCAATCGCGAGATCTTCTCGGGCTGGATGCTGGCCTCCTCGCCCGCCCTCAACCCGCTGGAACATGCCCGCTACGACATCTGGGTCCTGCGTTGCAAAATCTGAGCGGGGTCGCTCGAAAACGGCTCTGCATGGATATCCGCATCAAGCATAAGCGCCTGCCGCAATAGCCCGCGATACTCCGCACGCGGAATTTCGACCGCACCGAGCCGCACCAGATGCGGCGTGATGAACTGCGTGTCGAACAGGATGAACCCGCAGCGCCACAGGTGGTCCGTCAGATGCGCCAGCGCCAGTTTCGAGGCATCTGTGCAGCGCGAAAACATGCTCTCGCCGAAGAATGCGCCGCCAAGCGCCACGCCATAGACGCCACCAACCAACGCGCCCTCCTGCCGGATTTCCAGCGAATGCGCCTGCCCCGCACGGTGCAGGGCCATGTAAGCCGCGTGAATAGGCCCACTGATCCAAGTGTCGCCGCGATCGGCACAGCCCTGCAAGACGCCCCCGAAATCGGCGTCAAGCGTCGCAACGTAACCGCCCCGCCGCATCCGCCGCGCCAGGCTGCGTGAGATATGAAACCCGTCGAGCGGCAGAACACCGCGCATGTGCGGATCGACCCAGAACACCTCCGGATCGTCGCGATGCTCGGCCATCGGAAACACTCCCGCCGCATAGGCCTGAAGCAACAGCGCGGGGGTCAGGGCCTGCGACATGGTCAGGCTTGCAGGTTGGTTTCCAGCCAGTGTTCCAGCCAGTGGATATTGTAATTGCCGGTCTGGATGTCCTCTTCCTGCAACAGCGCATGAAAGAGTGGAACGGTGGTATCGACACCATCGACGATAAGTTCCCCAAGCGCCCGCGCCAGACGGTTCAGCGCGCTTGGCCGGTCCTTACCGTGGACGATCAGCTTGGCGATCAGGCTGTCGTAATAGGGGGGAATCTTGTAGCCGTCATAAAGCGCGCTGTCCATCCGCACGCCCAGACCGCCCGGTGCGTGAAATTGCGTGATCGTGCCAGGGCGCGGCGCAAAATCGGGCAGTTTCTCGGCAGTGATGCGCACCTCGATGGCATGGCCGTTGATCAGCAGATCCTCTTGCGTGAAGGACATCGGCAGGCCCTCGGCCACACGGATTTGCTCCTGCACCAGATCGACGCCGAAAATCGCCTCGGTGACGGGATGCTCCACCTGCAACCGGGTGTTCATCTCGATAAAGAAGAACTCGCCGTTCTCGTAGAGAAACTCGATGGTGCCCGCACCGCGATAGTTGATATTGGCGCAGGCATCGGCGCAGATTTTGCCGATCCGCGCACGCTCTTCCTCGGTGATGCAGGGGCCCGGCGCCTCCTCGAGAACCTTCTGGTGACGGCGCTGGAGCGAGCAGTCGCGCTCGCCCAGATGCACGGCGCGGCCTTTGCCATCGCCAAAGACCTGGATCTCGATATGGCGCGGCGTGGTCAGGTATTTCTCGATATAGACCTCGTCATTGCCAAAGGCAGCCTTGGCCTCGGACCGCGCAGTCAGGAACGCGCGTTCCAGTTCGTCTGCGTCGCGCGCCACCTTCATGCCGCGCCCGCCGCCGCCCGCCGTGGCCTTGACGATCACCGGAAAACCGATCTCGTCGCAAAGCGCCTTGGCCGCAGCCACATCGGCGATGCCACCCTCCGATCCGGGCACGCATGGCACGCCAAGCTCCTTCATCGTGTCCTTGGCGGTGATCTTGTCGCCCATGATCCGGATATGCTCGGCCGAGGGGCCGATGAAGGTCAGATCGTGATCCTCGACAATCTGCACGAAATTGGCGTTCTCGCTGAGAAATCCGTAGCCGGGGTGAATGGCCTGCGCACCAGTCACCTCGCAGGCGGCGATAATCGCAGGGATCGACAGGTAGCTCTCGGATGAGGACGGCGGGCCGATACAGACCGACTCATCAGCCATACGCACATGCATCGCATCGGCATCTGCGGTCGAATGCACCGCCACCGTCGCGATCCCCATCTCACGCGCGGCGCGGATGACGCGGAGGGCGATCTCGCCCCGGTTGGCGATCAGGATTTTCTCGAACATGCGCGTGAGCCTTATTCGATGATCATGAGCGGCGCGCCATATTCCACCGCTGCGCCATCCTCAATCAGGATGCGCATGACGGTCCCTGCGCGCGGCGCGGGAATGTGGTTCATCGTTTTCATCGCCTCGATGATCAGCAGCGTGTCACCCTCGGCCACTTGCTGACCGACGCTTACGAAGGACGGTGCGCCGGGTTCAGCCTGCATATAGACGGTGCCAACCATCGGTGAGGTTACGGCACCGGGGTGGCTGGCGGGGTCCTCGGCGGGTTCCGACGGTGCGGCAACAGCCGGGGCCGCTGCTGGCGCGGCGGCATAAGCGGGGGCCGGAGCAACGCTCGCCTGCGTGGTCACCGTCTCGCCCCGGCGGCTCACCCGAACGTTCAGCGCGTCGTCTTCGCCGTATTCGCGCTTGACCGAAAGTTCGGTCAGATCGTTCTCGTTCAACAGTTCCGCAAGCGCCTTGATGAAGGCCACATCCGATTCATGGGATTTGTTCGACATAAGATTCCTCGACCACAGCAATGATGCCCGCGCGCGGGCCCATGGCGTTTGTTTTCGCCGCTTATAGGGCAAGCCAAAGCCTGAGAAAAGCGGCCATTGCCTTGCAACTTGGGGTTTGGCGGGCAAATTTGCGAGGATTACGCGCCTCAAAGTGGCATGCCCGACAGTTTCGCCACCAGTTCCGCCAGCTTGCGGGCGTGGAATTTCTCCAGCAGGCGGGCGCGGTACACCTCGACGGTGCGATAGCTCAGTCCCAGTTCCAGCCCGATTTCCTTGGAGGTCAGACCCCGGCAGGTCAGGATGGCCACCTCGCGCTCGCGTTGTGTCAATGCTACCAGCGGGCGTTCCTCCGACAGATCGGAAAACGACCAGATACCGCGCTGAAACGGGGCCTCGGGCGTAAGCGATTGCCCCCTCACCCGGCACCAGAACAGCGTGCCGTCCCGCCGCTTCATCACCCGTTCATCCGAATACCGCCCGGTCTTGCGCATAACCGCCAGCGCGTCGGCTCCGATGCGGCGGTAATCCTCGATCGAGGGATAATAACGCGCCAGCGGAATGTCGGTGTAATCGGCGGGGGTGTCGCCGAAGATCGCGGCGAATTGCAGATTGCAGGCCCGGATGATGCGATGCTCCAGCAGGGCCAGCCCCACGGGCGCGTGATCAAAGGCGAGGTGTCCGATGTCCATGCCCGACCTTATGCCGCGCCGCCCGCGCCGCGCCAAGCGCTTTGCGTAGATATATGGAATTGTGCGCGGGGTCTGCAGGTGCTTTTCTGCGCGTCGGGAGGACCGCCAATGAATATCGGTATCTGGCTGGAACGCACGGCACAGGCCATGCCCGACCGCGCCGCGCTCTTTCTGGGCCGCGATCAGGTCATGGACTACGCGGGTTTCAATCACGCCGCCCGCGAGGTCGCGGGCGCGCTTGTGGAGCAGGGCGTAGAGCCGGGCGACCGGGTCGCGCTCTTCATGGGCAATGCGCCCGAGTATCTGCTGGCGCTCTGTGGCATATGGTATGCCGGGGCCGCCGCCGTGCCGATCAATGCCAAGCTGCACGGCGCCGAGGCCGCCTGGATCATCGAGAATGCCGCCGCGCGCCTGACCTTCGCCGACAGCACCGGGCAGGCGGCGCTTGCCGCGCAGGGCGTCGCGGCGCAGCCCGTGTCGCGCGGCCCGGTCGTGGCACGCCTCACCGCCCGCGCGCCCGACGATCTGGCCTGGCTCTTCTACACCTCCGGCACCACCGGACGGCCCAAGGGCGTGCGCATCACGCACCGCATGCTGATCGCCATGTCGCTCAGCTATCTGGCCGATGTGGACGAGGTCAGAGCCGAGGACGCCACGCTCTACGCCGCCCCGATGAGCCACGGCGCGGGGCTCTACGCGATGATCCATGTGCTGCGCGGCGCGCGCCATGTCTGCCCGGCCTCGGGCGGGTTCGAGCCGGGCGAGATCCTCGATCTGGCGCAGCATCACGACCGACTGCACATGTTCGCCGCGCCGACCATGGTCAAACGCCTGACCGCCCATGCCCGCGCCACCGGCACGTCCGGCACGGGGCTGCGCAGCGTGGTTTACGCAGGCGGGCCGATGTATCTTGCGGATATCCTCGAGGCGGTCGAGACCTTCGGTCCGGTGTTCATTCAAATCTACGGGCAGGGCGAATGCCCGATGGCGATCACCGCCCTGACGCGCGCCGACGTGGCAGACCGCAGCCATCCCGACTGGCGCGCACGCCTCGCGTCAGTGGGCCGCACCCAATCTGTCGTTGAGGTACATATCGCCGACGAGACCGGGGCGGAGGTGCCTGTGGGCACGATCGGCGAAATCTTGGTGCGCGGCGACGCGGTGATGCCGGGCTATTGGCAGAACGCGCAAGCCAGCGCTGCCGTGCTGCGCGGCGGCTGGCTCTGGACCGGCGATCTGGGGCGGATGGACGCGCAGGGCTATGTCACGTTGCAGGATCGCTCGAAGGATATGATCATCTCGGGTGGCTCCAACATCTATCCACGCGAGGTCGAGGAGGTGCTGCTCACCCATTCCTCGGTCTCCGAGGTGGCCGTGGTTGGCGCGCCCGATCCGGAATGGGGCGAAATCGTGGTCGCCTTCGTGGTCAGCGATGGCCCCCTCGACGCGGCCGCCCTCGACGCCCATTGCCGCGCCCATATCGCCCGGTTCAAACGCCCGAAACGCTATATCGCCGCCGAAAACCTACCCAAGAACAATTATGGCAAGGTGCTCAAGACCGATCTGCGCGCCCGCCTCGACGCCTGACCGAAATCGTTTTCGAAAACGATTGCAAGGCGCGTCCAAAGGCCCTTGCAAGGGCCTTCCCCACCAAACGACACTTGTTCTTGCATGCCAAAGGCGCTAGACGCGCGCCCAAGCGGTCGCAGCCTACCCGCTTTAAAAAACAAGGACGACACCATGAAGACGATAGTTATCTGCTCGGGCGGGCTCGATTCTGTGTCGCTCGCCCACAAGACCGCCGCCGAGCATGATCTCGCGGGGCTGGTGAGCTTCGATTACGGACAGCGCCACGTCAAGGAGGTGGAATACGCCGCCGCTTGCGCGCGCCGTCTGGGTGTGCCGCATAAGGTGGTGGATATTCGCCAGATCGGTGCCGCGCTCTCGGGTTCGGCGCTGACCGATGACGTGGACGTGCCCGACGGCCATTATGCCGAGGACACGATGAAGATCACCATCGTGCCCAACCGCAACGCCATCATGCTGACCATCGCCTTCGGCATGGCCGCATCCGAGAAGGCCGAGGCCGTGGCCACCGCCGTGCATGGCGGCGACCACTTCATCTATCCAGATTGCCGCCCCGGCTTCATCGACGCGTTTCAGGCGATGCAGGATGCCGCGCTCGAGGGTTATGCCGACATCCGACTCTACACCCCCTATCTGCACGGCTCCAAGGCCGATATCGTGGCCGACGGCGCACGCCACGGCACGCCCTTCGCCGAGACATGGTCCTGCTACAAGGGCGGTGCGCGGCATTGCGGGCGCTGCGGCACTTGTGTGGAGCGGCGCGAGGCGTTTCATCTGGCGGGTGTCGATGATCCGACCGATTACGCCGATCCCGACTATTGGCTCACCGCCCTGGCGAAAGGAGGCGCATGATGTACCGGATCACCAAGGAATTCCATTTCTCCGCCTCGCATCAGTTGCACGGCCTGCCACCGGAGCACCAATGCGCCCGGCTGCACGGGCATAACTATATCGTCGTGGTCGAACTCACCGCCGCCGATCTCAACCCGCATGGCTTCGTGCGCGACTATCTCGATCTGGCCGCGCTGAAACGCTATATCGACGACGAATTGGATCACCGGCATCTGAATGACGTGCTGGGTGACGGTTGCGTCACCGCCGAACGCATGGCGAAGCATTTCTATGACTGGTGCCATGCCCGCTGGCCCGAAGTGACGGCGATCAAGGTCAGCGAGACGCCCAAGACATGGGCGGAATACCGGCCGTGAGCGAGGCGATCCGAATCTCCGAGATTTTCGGCCCCACTATTCAGGGCGAGGGCGCGCTGATCGGTGAGCCAACGGTCTTTGTGCGCACCGGCGGCTGTGATTACCGCTGTTCGTGGTGCGACAGTCTGCATGCGGTCGATGCGGAGTATCGCGCCACATGGGCGTCCATGCCACCCCGCGAGGTGATGGCAGACGTGGCGCGCCTCTCGGGCGACCGACCCCTGATGGTCACGCTCTCGGGCGGCAATCCGGCCATTCAACCGCTTGGGCCATTGATCGAGATGGGCAAGGCACAAGGCTACCGCTTCGCCATGGAGACGCAGGGCTCTGTCGCGCGCGACTGGTTCGCGGCGCTCGACATGCTGGTGCTTAGCCCCAAGCCGCCTTCGTCGGGCATGACGGTCGATTGGCCCGTGTTCGAGGACTGTGTGACGGCGGCTAGGAACGCCCCGACCGTGCTGAAGATCGTGATCTTCGACGAGGTGGATTACCTCTGGGCGCGAGATGCGGCAGCGCGCTACCCGGCGCTGCCGCTCTATCTGCAACCGGGCAACCACACCCCGCCACCGCCCGAGGATGACAGCGCGGTCGTGGATCAGGACGGCATCGATGCCCGCATGCGCTGGCTGGTGGATCGGGTCATCGGCGATAGCTGGTTCGCGGCAAAGGTGCTGCCGCAATTGCATGTCATGCTCTGGGGCAACAAGCGCGGGGTTTGAAGGAGAACGACGATGAGCGACGATATCTACAAGAATCTCAAACAGTTAGGCGGCACAACGCAGGTGCCGCAACACCCCGAAGCGGCGGTGCTGGAACGGGTGTCGAACCCGCAGGCCGATGTGACCTATAACGTGCGCTTCACCGCGCCGGAATTCACCTCGCTCTGCCCGATGACCGGCCAGCCCGATTTCGCCCATCTGGTGATCGACTATGTGCCAGGCGACTGGCTGGTCGAGAGCAAATCGCTGAAGCTCTATCTCACCTCGTTCCGCAATCACGGCGCGTTCCACGAGGATTGCACGCTCACCATTGCCCGGCGGCTGGTCGAGTTTCTCGAGCCCCGATGGCTGCGCATCGGCGGCTACTGGTACCCGCGCGGCGGCATCCCGATCGACGTCTTCTGGCAAACTGGGCCGATACCCGACGGCGTATGGATCCCCGATCAGGGCGTGCCGCCTTATCGAGGGCGAGGATAAGGGCGGGCGCTGCGCGGCTTAGCTAGTACTACAGTTGCGTATTTTGGCGTGTTTTTCGATGCGCGATGGCGGCGGCGACTTGATGCTCGCGTCGCCATCGCGACCAGCTCCATATGAAGGCGGCGGTGAGTATGGGGCGCGGCAGAAGGCGTG
>Ga0209947_1001997_pt1 | contig 11915 bp, 13 predicted proteins | sample SalPonR2_B_D2_MG_FD_185706 | JGI IMG/M metagenome (GOLD analysis project Ga0209947, IMG submission 185706) | Salt pond soil microbial communities from South San Francisco under conditions of wetland restoration - Salt Pond MetaG R2_B_D2_MG... ... | reverse complement strand
CCCCGAGGAAGAAATCCCCGAGGAAGAAATTCCCGAGGAAGAAATTCCCGAGGAAGAAATCCCCGAGGAAGAAATTCCCGAGGAAGAAATTCCCGAGGAAGAAATTCCCGAGGAAGAAATCCCCGAGGAAGAAATTCCCGAGGAAGAAATTCCCGAGCGCGAATCCGCGCCGACTGCCGGTGCCACGGTCGAATTCGAGGAATGGCCGGAAGCGGAAACCGCCGATCAGGTCGAGACCGAAGCCATCGGCGTGGCTGCCGGTGTCCCCGCCGGCATGATCGAGATTGATTACGACGAGTTGGACGCGGAACTGCTGGAGCTTTTCATCGAGGAAGGCCAGGAGCTTCTGGAGCATTCGGATGGGCTGCTGCAGCAATGGCGCGAAGATCCCGAGGATCGTCAACTGGTGACCGCGCTGCAGCGAGACATCCACACCGTCAAGGGCAGCGCCCGTATGGCTGGTCTGAACCCGGTCGGTGAAGTAGCGCATGTGCTCGAAGATCTGCTCGAGAACATTGCGGGCGGCCGGCAGCAGGCTACAGCCGTCAGCATCGACACGCTGGAGGCCGGCTGCGACCATCTGCATGCAATGCTCGATGCGGTTGAAAAGCGTCAGCTGCTTCCAGCCCGAGCCGAGCTCGAAGCGCTTGCGGCCGAAGAACAAGAACTGGTCGAGGAGGCGCCGAGTGCCACCCGGGCCGATCTGGAAGAAGCCGGCGCTGAACGCACCGGGCGAAGCAGCACGATTCGACTGGCCTCCGAGCAAGTCGAGGAGCTGCTCAATTTTGCCGGGGAGGTCAGTATTTTCCGCTCGCGCATCGAGCAGGAGATCGGGTCGTTCCGCGGCAATATCGGTGAAGTCGAACAGACAGTCACGCGCCTGCGCGAACAGCTTCGCAAGCTCGAGCAGGAGACCGAGGCCCAGATCCTGTCGCGCTATGAGCGCGAGCACGGGTCATCGGATTCGACATTCGACCCGCTGGAACTCGATCGGTATTCGACCATTCAGCAGTTGTCGCGTGCCCTGGCCGAGAGTGTCAGCGACTTGAACAGCCTGACCGAGCTGATGGATGATGCCGGCCGTCAGTCCGAGACCCTGTTGATGCAGCAGGCCAGGGTCAATACCGAGCTCCAGGAAGGCCTGATGCAGGCGCGCATGGTCTCGTTCAACACGCTGGCGCCGCGGCTGCGCCGAGTGGTTCGCAACGCTGCACGCGATCTCGGCCGCAAGGCGAATCTCGAGATCTTGCTTGAAGGCGAGGGTGAATTGGACCGCAACGTGCTCGACCGCATTACGGCGCCCATCGAGCACATCCTGCGCAATGCCATCGCGCACGGCATCGAGCCGTCGACCGAGCGCCTCGCCGCCGGCAAAAGCGAAGCCGGTACGATCTCGATTACTATCGATCGCGAGGCAACCGAACTGCTCATACGCATCGTCGACGACGGTGCCGGGTTGAACCTCGATCGGATCCGCGAACGAGCGCTCGAAATGGATCTTCTGACGTCCGAACAGGCGAACGATCCCGAGCAGTTGTCGCAGATCATCTTCCAGACGGGATTCTCCACGGCCGCGGAAGTCAGCGAACTTTCGGGCCGCGGCGTCGGGATGGACGTTGTTTCAAGTGAAGTGCGCCAGATCGGCGGACGCATCGCGGTCACTTCCGAGCCGGGCCGGGGGACGCGTTTCACTTTGCGCATTCCGCTCAGTCTGGCCGTGATGCAGGCCATTTTCGTGTACGCCGGGGAACGCCTGTTCTCGATCCCGTTGCAGGCGGTTCGCGGGGTTGCGCGCATCCGGCCCGCCGAGTGGCGCGACGCCCTCGATGCCGACGGCACCTACCGCTACGGCGGCGAGGACTACCCGCTGATCGAACTCGATCCGCAACTCGGCTTCGAAACGATGGAAGTAGGCGACGAGAGTCTTTCGCTGCTGATGATTTCAACCGGTGACGAACGCGCCGCGGTCCGCGTTGCCGAGATCCAGGGCCACCGCGAAGTCGTCCTCAAGCCGGTCGGACCTCAGATAAGCTCGATTCCGGGCATTCTCGGCGGCACCATCATGGGCGACGGTCAGGTGATCGTTTTGCTCGACATGGCGCCGCTGATCGAGCGCGCGCGTAACGAGCGCCTGCTTCCGGGCATGGTTGAAGTCGAGGCGGTGGAGACCAGTGAAGAGGAAGTCAAGCGCACACCGCTGGTCATGGTGATCGACGACTCGATCACGATGCGCCGCGTGACTGCCCGGATCCTGGAACACTACGGTCTGGAGGTGATTACCGCGCGCGACGGCGTCGAGGCCGTGGACATGCTGTTCGAACGCGTGCCCGATCTGATGCTGCTCGATATCGAGATGCCTCGCATGGACGGGTTCGAGCTCGCCACCTACGTGCGCGACGACACGCGTCTTTCGCATGTGCCAATCATGATGATCACTTCGCGCTCCGGCGACAAGCACCGCCAGCACGCCAAGGAGCTTGGCGTCGACCGCTACCTGATCAAACCGTACCAGGAAACCAATATGGTGCGTAACGTGTTTGAAATGCTCGAGATGCCGGTGCCCGGAGAAGAGGATTAGCGATGTCCGAAACTGAAATCCGAAGCGTGCTGGTACCGGTGACCGACGCAGAGTTGCTGATGCCGAATGCATCAATCGCCGAGATCGTCGGTTACACCTCGCCGGAGCCGATCGAGCAGGCCCCCGAGTGGTTGCTGGGCAATATCCTGTGGCACGGGTGGCAAGTGCCGGTGGTGTCGTTCGGCATGCTGACCGAGCAGCTGGAAACCGAATCGGCGGAAGGCGCGAAAATCTGCGTCAGCAAGAGTCTCATCAGCAACGAGCGCATGCCGTACATCGGCATCCTGGCGCAGGGGTTTCCGCGCCTGGTGACGGTGACCGAAAGCGCTCTGAGCGAAGTGCCGGATTCAAGCACGCATATCGCGATCGCCGGCAAGGCGATCATTGGCGATCGCGAAGCCTGGGTGCCGGATCTCGATCGAATCGGCCAGCTCGTGGCGCACGCCGCCTTCGGCGCGCTCCCGATTTCAGGTTGAACCGATTCCGGGATCAATTTCAGGTTGCCCGGCACCCAAGATCGCCGTAAAGCACCTGGACTGCTGCGATCGCCGCGATGCCTGCGGTCTCGGTCCGCAATATCCGGGGCCCGAACATCACGCTTCTGAAACCCTTGTGACCGAACAGCGCCAGGTCCTGCTTGCTGAGTCCGCCTTCGGGACCGATTGCGATCGAAATCCTGTTGTCGGCAGGTCGGCAATCGGCAAGGCCCGTGGTCGACTCCGGATCCAGCACCAGCCGCGTCGAAGCGCTGGCGGTCATCTCGTCAATCGCTATGGGTGCATGGATTCTGGGCAAGTGCGCGCGCCCGGACTGTTCGCACGCGCCGATCACGATTTCGTGCCAGCGAGATAGACGTGATGCCGTACTCTTGTCCGGTCTGACTTCGCTGCGCTCGGTAATGACCGGCCGGATCGCCGCCACGCCCAGCTCCGCGGCCTTCTGAATTACCAGGTCCATCTTGTCGCCGCGGCTCAGGCCCGGCAACAACTCGATTTCGAGCGGCGATTCACGGGAGATCTCGACGGTCGCGATAACGCGCACGCTGCAACCGTGTCGTCGGTGCGTCGTGATAATTTCGGCCACTGCTTCCCGCCCTTTTCCGTCGAACAGTCTTACTCGGTCGCCGACACGATGCCGGAGCACCTTGACCAGGTGACGCGCCGCGCGTTCGGAAAGCACCAGTTCGGCCCCGGCGTGCAGCTCCGAGTCGGCGTAGATGCGATAAATTCTCATTTCATACCTCCCCGCCCGTCGTTTCTGCAAGCCAATCGCGGGTAAGGTGCGCCGGGTGGGCGCGCGTATGGAGATAAACGAGGAAACGTCTTCGTCGCGGCACAACCGTTGTAGAGCGCCAGGCACGCGGGTGCGCGGGTCAGCACCGTAAAAAGCGGCAGGCATGTTGCGGCCAGGCATTTCGAAAGCCCAAACAGGTCGCGTGCTTGCCCTTCAGGTTTGTTCATGCGTTTCGCTGTCCGGGTCGTCGAGCAGCCGATGGTAGTCTATACGAATGCGCTTGACCGACATTGAATCCCTGTCGTTTTGCTATGATCATCCACATGTTTCTCCTGCAGCTAGCCCGATGAAATCCAGTTTGCCTTCCAAGAGCTCGGTGCGGTCGCGTTTCGCCGCGAATGCCGGTTTTACGCTGATCGAGGTGCTGGTCGTTGTCGTGATCATCGGGATTCTCGCCGCCGTGGTTGTGCCGCGCTTCATGGACGAGCCCGACAAGGCGCGTGCGGTCAAGGCTCGCCAGGATATTCAGGCGCTGGTGACGGCGCTGAACATGTACCGGCTCGACAATCAGGTCTATCCGTCGACCAACCAGGGCCTGTCCGCGCTCGTCGACGAGCCTTCGGGTCGACCCGAGCCGACCAACTGGAAGGCCGGCGGCTATATCGAGCGCCTGCCAAAAGATCCCTGGGGCCGCGATTACCTATACCTCAATCCCGGTGTCCATGCAGATATCGATGTCTGGACCAACGGCGCCGACGGTCAGCCCGGCGGCGAAGGCATCAATGCCGAAATTGGCAACTGGAGCGAATAGCATTGCGGCCGCGCCGCGTGTTCCGCGCGGATTCACCCTTGTCGAAGTGCTGGTCGTGGTCATCATCGCCGGCATCCTGACCGGCGCAGTGCTTCTGGTGCTGGGGCAATCCGGCCCGGCGCAGGCCAACAAGCGCGAGATGGCTCGGCTGAACGCCTCGCTTGAAGTGATGTGCGATCAGGCGCTGCTCGGCGGGTCTGCCCGCGGGCTCCGGTTCCATGTCGAAGGCTACGATTTCTGGCAGTACCGGGCCGGCGCATGGTTACCGCTGCCGAGCGATTCGCGACCGCACCCGGTGCGCTGGCCGGAAGGGGTACGCCCGCGGGTGCAGATCGAAAATCTGGTCCTTCGCCCGACGCGCAATCAGCGGTTGCCCCAGATCATCTGCACCGGTATCGAGCCACCGACGCCGTTCTCGATAGAGATCGGCAGCGGCGAATATCGACGAACCATGAATTGGCCGAAATGATCCGGCGTCTCGGGCACCGCCGCACCAGCGGATTCACCCTGATCGAGGTACTGGTCGCGTTGTTCGTCGTTGCCACGGCACTGGCCGCGCTCGGGTTCGCCGGGGCACAGGCGCTCAAGAACCAGACCCTGTTGGAGACGCGCACGCTCGCCTTGTGGGCGGCCGACAATCAGCTCGCCGAGACGCGGTTGCAGCGTTCGTTCCAGCCCGGCACCAGCCGTGGAAGCGTGCGCATCGGTAACCGCGACTGGCGCTGGCGGCGCCAGATCCAGCTTGCACCAGGCGGGCAGCTCTGGCGCATCGACGTGACCGTTCTGGATGCCGAGGACCAGCCGATCTACACCCACACCGGCTTCGAGCAGCGATGAGCACGCAGTTCCCAAAGAGCTCGTCGGGCTTCACGCTGATCGAACTGCTGGTCGCGGTGCTGATATTCGGCCTGCTCGCGGCTTCGACCTACGGCGGACTCAATGCGCTGTCGGCAGCCGTCGGCGCCCAGCGCGATCGTTCGCTGGCCTTCGCTGATCTGCAGCGGGCCGTGGCCACGCTGGATAGCGACCTGAGACAGTTGGTGAGCCGGCGCGGCCGCGACCGGGAGGGGCGGTTGTTGCCGGTTCTGGGCGGAAATTCTCAAGTGCTTTTGGGCCGCCGGGCCGGTCGGCTGAATCCGGCCGAAATGCCGCGCAGCCAGCTACAGCAGTTTGAATGGCGGCTGGAGCAGAACGCGCTGGTTCGCCGCACCTGGCCCGAAGTCGATAGCGCGCCCGATTCGCCGCCGACCGGTCGCGCGGCCTTCGATCAGGTCACCGCCATCGAGTTTCGCTTTCGCGATGCATCTGGCGCATGGCATCGACAGTGGCCGGCTTCGAGCGCGCCGCAGTTGTTGCCCTCGGCGGTCGAGTATGTACTCGACACGCCGGTTTTCGGCACGGTTCGACGGGTGGTGGCCCTGTGAAGGGCGTGCCGTGCTTCGCATCGGGTCGATTCGCTCGCCAGCGCGGTGCGGCGCTGCTGATTGCACTTTTGGCCGTCGCCCTGGCCGTGTTGCTTGCGACCGAGCTGGTCGAACGCAGTCAGCGTGACGTGGCCCGGACCACCGCCGTCGTCGATGCTGAAAGGGCCTGGCAATTTGCCGAAGGCGTCGAGGGCCTGGCGCGCGACTGGATTCGGCGCCAACGCCAGGCCGGTCCGCGAGGCCAGCTGCCGGACGGTCGATGGTCGGAGCCGTTTCCGGTTCCAGGGGGTTCGGTGCGCGGTCGGATGTTCGCCCGCGACGGCCGCTTCAACCTGAACGCGCTGGCCGGCCGGGATCCGGCAAGCGCAGCCGCCGCTCGCCGGGCATTGCTTCGATTACTGGCGCTGTTGAATGTCGACCCTGCTCTGGGTGAAAGCATCGTTGCAATGTACGGCGGCGCGAGGTTGCCTGCGCCGACACGGGTTCATTTGAGCGAACTCAATCGACTGGAGCGGTTTACCCCTGAGATTCGCAGGCGGTTGGAGCCTTACCTGGCGCTATTGCCCGACGCCGATGCTCGGATCAACGTCAACCGCGCATTACCGGAGGTCCTGGCGGCGGTCATCGATGGACTGTCGATCGAGTCGGCGCGCAGCCTGATAGCGCGTGCGCCTTTCGAATCGCTCGACGAAGTCGTCGGTCAACCGGAATTTGCCGCCCTCAATCCAGTGGCGATACGGGACCGGCTGGACGTCGAGAGTGAGTGGTTCCTGGTCCAGGCCCAGGTGGTGCTGGACGGCGTGGTCAGAGACTACTTCCGGCTCGTGGGCGCTTCCGGCAGCAGGTATGATTTCCGCTATCTCAGCCAGGGGGTTCCCTGACCGGCATGGCCAGAAGCGAGCGCTATAGATTGATCCACGTCGTTACCGGCGAAGTGGCTGTTTTCGCCGGGATCGACGGCCACATCGGGCCCGCGCAAGACGCCGGTGCAGAGGCTGATCTCGTCGCCCTTGTGCCGGCCGATCGCTGCAGCCTGGTGCGGGTGGATCTGCCCGAAATGAGCGGGTCCCGCATGTCGCAGGCGCTGCGCTGGGCGGTCGAGGATTCGATCGCAGGCGATCCCGAGCAGCAGCACGTCGTGCCCGTTCGGCGCGCAGGCGACGGTCGATTGCTGTGCCTGGTCGTGGCGCGCGACGACATGGATCAATGGCTGGCCGCATTGCCCGAGCGCCCGTCGCGCCTCGTCCCGGATGCGGCATGCCTGCCGCGTGCCGATGACGAAGTGGTGCTCATGCAGCTGGGCGACTTCGTGCTGGCGCACGGCGGCAATGACATGTTCGACCGCATCGAGCCCGAACTGCTCGACAGCCTGGTGCCGGAATTCACCGAGAGTGTCGGCGCCCAGGGTCGCCTGGTGTGGCTGGGTGACAAGCCGCCGGCCGAGATCGACCGCTTCGCGCCCGAGAAGCGTTCGGGCGGGGCGTCTGCCCTGGCATTGCTGGCGCCCGCCGCGCTTGGATCGTCCGGCGCAGCGTTCAACCTTCTCCAGGGCGAGTACGCCGAACGCGATCGCGCTTCCGCCGCCCGCCAATGGCGCCTGACGGGCTGGCTGGCCGGTCTGGCGGCATTCCTGCTGCTGACCGGGGCACTGGCCGAATACACCATGCTCAAGCGCGAACAACTGCGGCTGGAACAGGCGGTAGAGGCGCGCTTTGCCGAGTTGTTTCCCGATATTTCCGCAATCGTGCGACCCAGGGCTCAGGCAGAGCGCGCCCTGGCAGAGCTGCGTGGCGGCAGCCGCGACCGGTTCGTCCAGTTGCTGGGCGCGGTCAGCCCGCTGTTCAGCGGTGCTCGTGGCATCGAGGTGACCTCGATCAGCTATATCGACGGTACGCTCGAGCTGGAACTGGAGACCTCTTCGCTGGCCGACCTTGAGGCGCTGCAGCGCCAGCTTCGAGCCCAAGGCATCGGTGCAACGCTGCAGAATATCGAGGTCCTGAGCGGAAGCACGCGTGCTCGAATCCGGATCTCGGGGGACAGCACATGATTGCGCACTGGCGCCGGTTACAGGTCCGCGAGCGCCGAATCATTGGTCTGGCCGTGGTCGTGATTGCGCTTGTCCTGGGTTGGACGATCATCTGGGAACCGCTGCGCGATGCACGCGCCGAGCTGACCGGGCAGCTGGCCGGCCAGCGCGCGCTGATCGACTGGCTGGATCGCGTCGCGCCCGAAGTCCAGCGGCTGCGCGGCGAGCGCGCGCCCGAACGAACGCTGGCCGGCCAGTCGACACTGGCGGTGATCGATCAGGGCGCACGCGCGGCCGGGCTGGCCGGTGCGCTCAAGCGCATCGAGCCCGGCACCGGCGATGAGGTGCGCGTGGTGTTCGAGCAAGCATCTTTCCCGGACCTGATGCGCTGGCTCGCGGCGACTGTGGCAGAGCGCCCCCTGGCCGTCACGCGCCTGACGGCCGACCGGACCGGGCCCGGACGGATTGACAGCGTCGTGGTCCTCCGGCGTACCGACATCGGCAGCGAATGACCCTCTTTGTTAGAGTCGATGTTTAGCGATGCCGGGTTCGCGCAAGCCTGCGGCCATGGTTCGCGGCCCATCAATATCGAGGACCCGAATGACTTCCGATCCCGTTGATCTCGACCTGGCGCTGAAGGTGGCGCGGCAGGCTGCTCGCAACGCAAGCGAAATCGCCATGAAGTATTTCAGGCGCCCGATGGAAATCGAGCGCAAGGACGACGCCAGCCCGGTCACGGTGGCAGATCGCGAGTGCGAAACGGAAATCCGGCGCGTCATCGAAGCCGCGTTTCCCGATCATGCCGTGTTCGGAGAGGAATACGGCCGATCCGGCGAGCACCGATGCCTCTGGCTCATCGACCCCATCGACGGCACCCGCAGCTTCATTCGAGGCCTCGAGTTCTGGTCGGTACAGATTGCCCTGATGGTCGACGGCGCGCTGGTGCTGGGCGTATCGGCAGCGCCGCCTTTCGACGAGACGGCGTGGGCGCTGGCGGATCGTGGCGCCTGGCTCGACGGCGGGCCGCTCAAGTGCGCCGACACCGATAGCCTGGAGCAGATGGACTTGTCGTTGGGCAACGTGCGCACGCTGGCGCGGTCAACCGAGTGGCAGAAGGTCGGCAAGCTCGTGGAAACCGCCGCGCGCACCCGCGGCTACGGCGACTTCTACCCGTATCATCGCCTTGCCGCCGGCGGGCTGGACGCGGTGGTCGAGAGCGATATCAACATCCTCGACATCGCCGCGCTCACCGTCATCGTGCGCGAAGCCGGCGGTATGGTGACCGAGCTCGGCGGCGCGGACATCGGGCTGGACAGCACCACCATTCTCGCCGCGACACCGGCGCTGCACGGACGGCTGGTATCATTTTTGAATGATTGACGAGATTCCAAAACTGCCGATCATCCACAAGCGCGTAGAGCGGCCCGAAAAGAGTCTGTTCCGGGTCGAGGCGCTCGATCTCGAATTTTCCAACGGAGAGCAGCGCACCTACGAACGGCTGATCAGCCGAGGCGTCGGCGCGGTCATTATCGTTGCGATGCCCGATCCGGATACGGTGCTGCTGGTGCGCGAATACGCCTGCGGCGTGCATCGCTACGAGGTCGGCCTGCCAAAGGGACGCCTGGAGCCGGGCGAAAGCCACGTCGAGGGCGCCAACCGCGAGCTTCAGGAAGAGGTCGGTTACGGCGCGCGTGATCTGCAGGTGCTCGGCCAGCTCACGCTTGCCCCCGGTTACATGACGCACGCCACCCAGGTGGTCCTGGCGCGCGACCTTTACGCGTCGAAATTGCCCGGCGACGAGCCGGAGGAACTGCAGGTGATCGAATGGCCGATCGCCAACCTGGCCGAGCTGGTGCTGCGCGATGATTGCACCGAGGGCCGGACCATAGCTGCGCTCTATATGGCCCGAGACTTGAAGGAAACAATGTGAGCAGTTTTGAAAACCGGCTTTTGCCGAGCGTGCTGCAGGCCTGCGGCGACGCGACGGACGCCATCCTGGATATCTACCAGCGCGATGATTTCGAAGTCGAGACCAAGCAGGACAAGAGTCCGCTGACCGAAGCCGACATGGCCAGCCACCACACCCTGGTGGCGGCATTGAAAAAGCTGACGCCCGAGATTCCCATCCTGAGCGAGGAGTCGGCCGAAATAGGTTTCGAGGAGCGCCGTCACTGGGACCGGCTCTGGGTAGTTGATCCGCTGGACGGCACCCGGGAATTCATCAAGCGCAACGGCGAATTCACCATCAACGTCGCACTCGTCGTCGACCATGTCCCCATTCTCGGCGTCATTGCGGTACCGGTTTCGAGAACCGCGTATACCGGTATCGTCGGCGAAGGCGCCCAGCGCTGGCGCAATTTCCACGACCCTGAGCCGATTCGGACGCGCCGGCCCTGCGCGCAGCCACCGGTGGTGTTGGGCAGCCGATCGCACGCCAATCCGCGCACCGTCGAATATTTCGAAATGATCGGTGAACATGAGCAGGCCAGTCGCGGCAGCGCATTGAAGTTCTGTGCCGTGGCCGAAGGTTCGGCTGATTTCTACCCACGCCTGGGCCCGACCAGCGAGTGGGACACCGCGGCCGGAGAAGCGATCGTGACCGCCGCCGGCGGAAGGGTATGGAAGCCCGACGGCAAGGCGCTGCTGTACAACGCCCGGCAGACCACGCTCAACGGCGATTTCCTGGTGGCCGGCGACCCCGACGCCGAATGGCCCGTCCCGCCACCGGTCGACTAATCCGGGGCCGACACTATTAACCATCCCAACATTATTAATCGGCCATCCAGGAGTCGCTTCAAAACGTAGCGTGCGGGCGGCTGACGATGGCCGCCGGAGCGCAGGAACCGCAGTGTATATGCGAATACATGAGGATTCCGAGCACCGCCGAACGCCGTCAGGCGCACGCGCAGTAGTGTTGAGGCGGCTTCTAAAACGGTTTTAGTACTGCCAGCAGCACGATCGCAACCAGCAGCAGCGCCGGCGCCTCGTTGAACCACCGGTACCAGACGTGGTTTCTGTGGTTCCGGCCTTCCCGGAACATCAGCACGATACGCCAGCACCACAAGTGGTAGCCGATCAGCAGCGCCACCAGCACCAGCTTGGCGTGCAGCCAGCCGAGACCAAGATAGTAGCCTGGGGCGGTCAGGATCACCGCCAGGCCGAACAAGACTGCCAGTGCGCCCCCGATGTGCGTGATGCCCAGAAGTTTGCGCTGCATCACGTTGAATACCGACTGAATTTCCGGCCCCGGATGGGTGGCGGCGTAGACGAACAGTCGGGGAAGGTAAAACAGCCCGGCGAACCAGGTGACGACGAAAATGATATGGAATGCCAGGAGCCAGGTCATTGTTTCCCGGGCCGGTGTTTCCGGCCGATGTGGTCAGGCGACCATTGTCCTCGCAACCGTTGCGCGGCTCAAGTGTCAGGAGGGCTGCGGACGCCGGCGCCAAGAAATTTCGCCATCGCTGTTGACAGATCCGGAAACGTCCCTATAATTCGTCGGCTAGTCACGGTGCAATGTGACCTGGCCGAAAAAAGATTTGACGGGAAGCTTGACAGTCTCGATAATCTCCGTATAATTCATCGGCTCGGCAACACAAAATCTGGCCCCGGCAAAACAGCAAATTTTTTCGGGACCAAGTGTTGACGGAACCAGTTTTCGAGTTACAATACTCGGCCTGCTTCGGCGAAATGCCTTGAAGCCTGAACGCAAGACCGTTCATTAAAAATTGATGCAGATAACTTGTGTGGGCGTCCCGGTTGGGCCATTAGTGGTGCCAATTGGAACGTCCCGCCCTGAAAGAAATTTCAGAGTGGGATCAGTTCTGTAGTTCGAAAGCTTTA
>Ga0209947_1001996_pt1 | contig 11915 bp, 10 predicted proteins | sample SalPonR2_B_D2_MG_FD_185706 | JGI IMG/M metagenome (GOLD analysis project Ga0209947, IMG submission 185706) | Salt pond soil microbial communities from South San Francisco under conditions of wetland restoration - Salt Pond MetaG R2_B_D2_MG... ... | reverse complement strand
ATTCGGCCTGCTGAAGCGAAAGAGAGGCTCTTTCCCTAGCCGCTTCCAATCTATCAACTGCAGAAGCTTTTTCAGAATGAGATAATTTGGAGTGTATATCCAAATGTCGCCAGCTACCCTGCACTTCCACCCAATGATCGTCGAGGACCTGTTGATCTCCGATAATGTATTTGAGTTGTTTTAGTAAAGCCTGCGGTTGATAGGTTATATGCAAAGGATGGTAAACAGCTGGCCATTGAATATTCTTCAATCGACGAGCCCACGCTGTGGCAAAGCAACTCCCCGCTAAGTATATCGAGGAAGCACCCGCTATGGAAAAGTCAGGTCTTGCGGGTTCAAAATCAATAGACCACTTCATCAAAGATTATTTTATAGGATTCCATGCAGATAATTGCAAATATTGTATAACTTTATGAATTCGAGGCAGCGAAACCCGCCTTAATGATCTCTTTTAAACAATAATAAAAAGAAAAACTCTTTAAAGTAATATGCAAGCTGGGTGAAATAATCACCTTTTTTTTAAGGAGTTTTTCTAAAAAGTCATTATGGTTCGTATATTGTCACTGAAACACATGAAGAATACCAAGCAGATGAAAAGAATTCGACATTTCCTTATCCTGTCAACCTTATTTTTAGGCTGGGCAAGCACGTCCTTTGGTCAGGACATTCACTTTTCCCAGTTTTATCAATCGCCATTGAATCTCAATCCCGCCATGACCGGGGTCATGAATTGCAATGTTCGGTTCGTAGCTAACTACAGAAACCAATGGGCATCCGTGCTTAGAGCGAATGCATTTAATACGTATTCGGTTTCGTATGACCAAAAATTTACTGCGTTTCGAAGAGATTATTTTGGTGTAGGCGCCACCTTTTGGGGCGACCGTGCCGGCGAGGTGAGTTTTAGCACTTTGCAGGGAAGAATCAGCGGATCCTTTTCTAAGTACTTAGGTGGCGGCCGAACTCAAGCCCACTACCTTGTGGTAGGTGTCGATGGGGGATTAGCCCAACGAAGTATTGACTTCGCGAATGCGCGCTACGGAAATCAAAATATAAATGGTGTCTTTGACGGATCCATTGCCAGTGGTGAGGAAGGTACCTTTGAGCGAAACAATTTCTTATTCGGTGACCTGTCGGCAGGTATTCTTTGGTTTAGTAATTGGGGCGACAATCGTTCCTTCTATGCCGGAGGTGCTTATCACCATATCAATAGCCCCAATCAGTCCTTTACCGAGGACCAGGAAGTATTTCTATATAGCCGTTATACCTTGCACGCAGGTGGTGAATTCCCCATTAGTCGAAACACGAGCTTAATCCCGGGACTTGTTACCTTTTTTCAAGGACCTTCATGGCAGCTAAACGGTGGAACCTCGATGAGATTTCAACTTGGGAGCTCGCGTTATGATAATCAATCTTTCCAATTTGGAGCATGGGTTCGTTTAGTGAATCAATACCAATGGAGCTCAGAAATGATCGAAGATTACTCTCTTGGAGCTGATGCCATTATTTTATCTACACGATTTCAGTACAATAGCTTTGACTTCGGTTTTAGCTATGATGTAAACGTATCCCCTCTTCGTACAGGTGCAAACGGAAATGGAGCCTTTGAGTTTTCCATGATTTATACCATTTGCGGACCGGAAAGACGAGGCGTCTACTGCCCAGTATTTTAACATCTACTAAGGAAAGGTAACTACATGTTTGGAAGTAAGGAAAACGGCTCAGCTAAAAAGAATAGCTCAGCTGGAGCTTCAGGGACGAATATCATCGTTGAAGGAACAGTCATTACTGGCAATATTCAATCCCAAAGTGATACCCGCATAGATGGTAAGCTCGAAGGGGACTTAAGCTGTAAAGCCCGCTTACTCCTTGGAGAAAAGGGCTATGTATTAGGCAATATCGACAGTAAAGAAGCCATTATTGAAGGGGAAATTCAAGGTGATATTTCGATTTCCGGGATTTTAACCTTAAAATCCAATGCGCAGATTACAGGAGACATTTACACAAAAAAGCTAATTGTGGAAAACGGTGCCATAATAAATGGCCAGTGCTCTATGAACGAGGATGCTCAGCAGAAGTCAGGCGATGGAAAACAAAAAGGAAAATCAACCGGAAAACAAGAAAAAGCTGCCGGATAAGTTTCGAGCTTTTGCCACTTATTCCAATATTGCCTTCTCATTGGTTGGGGCTGCCCTTCTGGGATATCTCATCGGAAGTCTTTTAGATCGATATTTTGCAACCGAAAACTCCATTTGGACAGGTATTATGGTTGCATTTTTCACCCTTCTGTATTTGACCAAGGTCATTATTGAACTCATCAGGTCATGAATATACGCTATTACGCTTACGGATTGGGTATCACTCTATTATTAGCGCTTATCACCTTATGGATTGCTGCCTCAAACCCCATATTTTCGCCTCATCTCCTATTTTACGGAATTTGTCTTTTGTCCTTTTTGGTATTTGCCGTCATGGGAATAGCTATTGGCTTAAAAACGAATAATCATAGAGATCCGGGATTGTTTGGAACTTCAGTATTGTCAATCATGACTTTCAAAATGATGATCTCCATTTTTCTTGTGGTGATTTACGTTAGGCTATACGCGGATCCGGATAAGTGGTTCGTACTTCCGTTTTTTTTGATGTATCTTTATTTTACCATTTTTGAAGCCTGGGCTCTAATTCGGATAGGCCGCACGGCAAAAACTAAATAAATATGGCTACAGCTGACTTTTTATACCATTTGACTGTCAATGAAAGGAGTGAATTTGAGCTGAATGGTGCAGATTTGAAAGAATTTGATTTAGTGGAGGTAGGCCCGAATACTTACCACCTCATTTTTCAGGATAAAAACTATCATATCGAGGTGGATCAGGTCCGGTTTGAAAAAGGGCAAATTCATCTGAGAGTGAATGGAAGTGTCCACCATGTTCAGGTTGAAACCCCTTTAGAGCGTAAAATAAAAGCACTTGGGATTAATGAATTAAACGCAGGCGATGGAGAAATTATTCAAGCTCCCATGCCCGGAAAAGTTCTCTCTGTCCTCATCAAGGAAGGTGAAAAAGTGGAAGCGGGACAGGACCTTCTGATCTTAGAGGCCATGAAAATGGAAAATGTAATCAAAAGTACTCAAGAAGGTGTCGTGGATAAAGTACATATCAGCGACAATGACACGGTGGATAAAAACCAAACTCTAGTAGAGACGTCAGCGCTAGAAACAGATGCAGCAGATGCTGATTAATTATTTCCTATCCTTTAATTTGCCATCCTGGACTCATGAATATCAGTCCGTGCGTAGATAGTACTCTTCAAAGAAAGGCCGATACCCTTCAATGGTTCGTTGTTTGAGAATCACCCGATAATTTCGTTGTGTAGCTGCAAATAAGTCATATTTAGCTTTTTCCGGTAAAAAGTTTTCGCTCTCCTGTTTGACCGTCTGATAGTATTTCATCGCATCCGATTTGTTTTCAAAACTTCGGACAATTATGAGAGGAATGCCAGAATTTAAGTCCAAAAATATATTAGATACAGCGAGCTTCTTGAGATCATAATATTCTCTATTGAAATCGGATACGCTTATTTTACATTGATTCATATCCAGATCACGGCTATTGTATAAAACGGCAAGCACATAATGTAACTTATCGTTTTCAAGCTTGAAATCCCCCATCTGACCCTCGGTTTGGACAAAGGCTGTTCCAGAGCCACCCAGGAATCGGATAATTTCACGAGCCCGTGCCGCTTCATCAGACCGTTCATAAGTTTTAACTAGTTCGGTTAATTCTCGGGTATAGGCTTCTCTTCCCTCTACTTTTCCGGCGGTCATCGCCTTTATCATCATAAACTTAGGCATGTAGCTCTCATCGGTGACATTCATTCGGAGACCCTGTTCAGATAAGCTTCGGGCTCTTTCGTAATTGCCACTCTCAAACGATAAGTATGCTTTGCGATAGTGGTTTTCCAATTTCTGCTCCTCCTGCTGAAGTTCATTAATAAAATCAGGATCCTGTACGATTCGAGCAAATTTGGATTGTGGATATCGATTTACAAGCATAGAACGGTATTCTTCTTCCTTTTCTTTATTCCCTATATCGCGATAGGCCAGTATCAAAGAATAAAGAGCCTCAATTTCCTTCGTAGATCGAGGAAACCGTCGGACTAAATCCTCCAGTAAATTAACAGCTAAATCAGAACGTTGTAAACGCTCTCTGTAGGTGACGGCCAGCGTATACATCGCATCCACCAATTCCTGACGCACAGCCGCCTTTTCAACCTGCGTTTTGGGGAAGTCCCCCAGAAGTTCCTCATCTGCCAACTTTCCGTCCTTTAAGGCAGGGGATTCTTTACTGTTTTCGAGAGCCAGATCCGTTTCGTTTTTCCCTTCCTTACTTTCAGATTGGGAGTTTCGTCGCCGCCAATCATCCTGCAGGTCTCTATCGCCCCAGGTTCGTTGGAAATCGAATAGTCCCCTTTGTACTTTCTGTTGGTCATAGGCAAAGAACGAAGAAGGCTTACTTCCGGCAACTGGACCTGTACTGCCCGGCTTCACAGCTTGCGAGCTTTCAGCTTTCGCCTGTTCTTGCCGCTCCTTTTCTTTTTGCTGCTGTGCTCTTCGCTTTTCTATTAAAGCTGCCCGCTCTGAGACTGTCATTTCAGCAATGATCAATGAAGAATCATTTAGAGCGATAATCTGCTGCTGCTCGTCAATAATTTCTAAGCTCTTATGTCTTTTCCTCGTCATGACATATCTGGGGTCAGATTTAGGTATGACTTGCATTATGCTATCGTGATACAACTTTGCTTCCCGAAAATCATCTATTTCAAAATAGTAGGAGCCCAAAGTATAGTAAGCTTCAAGAACGATGGTTTTATTTCCGGTATTATTCTCCAAAGCCTTTGCTAAAAATGCGCGAGCCTCATCCATATCGCCGGCCTGTTTGGCTATTTGAGCTTTTGCATAATAAAGCTGGTCGGCATATTCGTAGTTTTTGGAATCAGACAACATCTTATCAATTCGATCGTAACTGTCAGGCCGAGTTTCCATGCCATTAAAGTATTCATTCAGGATTTGATTCACCTTGGCGGCAAACTCCATTTCGTAACGATTACTTAATTTCCCAGCTTCCTGATAATATTCGCCCGATTTTCTCGTATTTCCGGTCAATTGATAAAGTTGACCTAATAAATAGGCGTAGCGCGCATTCTGGTTCCTGTTTCCACCCACATTAAGCGCATCTTCAAGATGGGGAATAGCTAAACCATACTCTCGCTGCTCCAGAAACATTTCAGCCATCGAGCTGTGCGTGAGTTCAACAATATCTCGGTCGAGCTTCTCATCATACAGCAACCGCTTTAATAAATTCTTAGCTGCATTAAAATTATCACGTGCAATGTACGTCCTGGCCAGCCACAGTTGCCCTTCTTTGAAAGCGGGCTCATGCCCCCACTTCGTATACTCATCAGAATCAAATGAGGGTTCATACAGTGCGTTACGTACCTCATCTTTATCTGACTCCACCTTTTCGCTTAACTGAGCAAGCTCTTCATTCTCTTTCTCTTTCGGAGTCTTCGATCGCTCAACTCTTTTTCCTTTCTTCCGAGCTCTTTTTCTCCGCTTTCGCTCCTTTTTTCGTTCCTTTCGTTCTTGCTCTCTTGCCTTTTTCTCTGCCTTTTTCTTTTCTCGTCGTTTCTTTCGTGCCTCCTTTTTCTCTTCCCGCTTTTCTTTTCGGATTTCATCCTGGCGGAACTCCCAAAAGCGACTGGATGGATTTGTCGGGTCGAATTCATTGACTAAATACTCAAGTGTGCGCTCCGCCTCCTCATAATCCCGTTTGATATAATGTGCCTTTCCCGCCAGCAAGTAGCAATCATCTGTCCACTTGGCTTCGGTATGCAGGGAAACTACAACTGAAACCTTTTTTATTGCTGTATCCAGCGTGGAATATTGCCGTTCAATTTGGGGAGCTGCCGTCCATTTATAAATAGGAATCAATTGGTTATAATTATCCTCATAACTATTTTCCAATTGAGTTAAAGACTCATCTATCAATTCGTTTGCATTAAAATACCCATTGTATTTTGCCGTCGTATTGTGATAGAATTTTTTGATCTTGGAAACCTCTCCTTTTCGCTTTGTAGTAGTACAAGAAAAGGACCCCAGGATCAGAGATAATATTAAGATTAGTATTGATAGAGCACGCATCAAACAATGGTTTTTAATCAAACTGTAACTATAACAGACTTGAGTTGGATATTATTTCGTTATTTGTTTTTTGAGTAGTCGTGCCGCTATAGATCAAGATTTTGATTCTCCTAGGAATGGTAAACGAAAAATTGAATTCAAAAAGTATTACATTTGTTTCAGGGTGTAAAGATATTACTTTTTATTTGACTAGTCACAGAAAGTATGTCTGAAACTCCCCTCTAAAATTCTCTTCGTGTATTTATGGACAAAACTAAAGGAAATAATAAGTGGTTAGAAAAATTTCGTCTGATTTTACTTCGGGATGAAAATCTTGAAAAAATAAAGACGCTTCGATTTTCTTTACTTCAGTTTATCCTTCTTTGCTTTTTGGCCATTATTCTTACGGTAATTGCAACCACAGCTTTGATTAGCTTTACACCGATAAAAAGAGCTATTCCTGGATATGCAGACATAAAAGAGAATAGAGTGTATATTGATCTCCTCACAACAGTACAGCGGCTAGAAAGGGAAGCTGAGGAAAACACCGTCTACATTCAAAAAATGCAAAACTTGCTTAGCGGTGACCACTTATTGGATAATGATACGGTCTCAATGGGTAATCGCGATTCTGTTAATGCCTCTTCCATCGTGGCTCGCATAGAGGAAGATGAACTATTACGGAAAAAAGTATCTCCACCTACAAATAGTGGACTGGCCCTACCGAGAGTAATGAAAGGTACCCGATCGAACGTAAAAACTTTAGAAGGGCGAACCTTAATAGCTCCACTTAAAGGAGTCATTAGTGCCCCTTTTCAAAGTGCGAAAGAACATTATGGAATTGATATTCTTGCCCCTGCACTTAGTCCCATAAAATCGGTAGATAATGGTATCGTTATTTCTGCAGATTGGACCATGGAAACCGGATATACTATTGGAATTCAGCACGAGGACAACCTAATCTCATACTACAAGCACAATTCCGCTCTATTAAAAAAAACAGGGGAATCCGTTTCTGCCGGTGAAGCTATCGCTATTATTGGCAATACGGGGCACCTGACCAGCGGGCCGCACCTTCATTTTGAACTTTGGTATAAAGGGCGATCTTTAGATCCTTCCCAATTCGTAGAGTTCGAAAATTAAGGCTTTCCCAAAAATAGAGCAAAACACTTAGTCAAATAGTTCTCTCCCGGCCTCCGTAAGAGTGGGATATTCAAATGTAAAGCCCGTCTGTTGAAGCTTTTGAATATCCAGTCTGACACTATTTAAAAGTACATCAGCCATTTCTCCTAAGCCAATACGCAAAGCAAAGGAGGGAACGGGTACGATCCAGGGGCTTTTTGGGTACACTTCCACTAATTCGCTTATCCATTCTTTCATGGGAAGAGGTTTTGGGGCCGCCGCATTATAGGCCCCATTCATATCCTCAGAATCAATTGCATAAGCAAACATCCGAACAACATCCTGAATATGAATCCAGGAATAAAATTGCCTACCCGACCCGAAGTAATTTGCCACACCGTATTTCATAGGGCCTTCAATTTTAGGTAAAGCTCCTCCCTCCATTGATAAAACCACACTAATGCGAAGCCAAACCGCACGCAAACCAACGGATGCGACTTTACGAATGGATTTTTCCCAATCTCTGCATATTTCAACTAAAAAATCATTTCCCTCAATATTGTCATCCTCTTTACACCAATCATGACCTCTGTTTCCATAAATTCCCATAGCAGCAGAAGAAATAAATGACTTTACCTTACCCGCATCTTCTTCCAAAAGCTGGGCTAGTGCAATATTACCATCCACGCGCGATGACCGAAGAACCTCTTTTCGAGATGTAGTCCAACGTTTATCTGCTATGCCGGCGCCAGCTAGATTCACAATTACATCCGCAGAACGGATGGCTGTTGAGGGCAGATCTCCCTGAGCCGGATTCCAGGCATGAACGGGGACAGGCCCTGAACTTCCGGAATGGCTCAGCCACTCCACTTTATGGCCTCGGTTTAATAAATACGTGGTTAATGCACTCCCAATCATTCCACTTCCTCCCGCTATTATGATCCTTTTTCCTTTCATATAAATATAACTTCTTCAAATACCTTTTAGTTCGAAAATTCCGTCGAGTTTATAGCCCTCCGTTTTCTTTTTTTAAGGTAACAATTGCAGAGAAGAGCTGAACTAAAAACTTTTCGTTACCAAATAAAATAAGTAATTTTAGGAAATGAGGAATTCATTTCAATCCAGCTTACTTTTGGCAATACTTCTGTTTGGATTTCTATCCTGCACTACTGAGGATAAAGAATCCGCTCAGGTAGAATCAATCCGCGTTCGCATTCAAGAGGAACCTGACCGACTCCACCCCATACTATCCAAAACAGGTATAAGTCAGCAAATCGAGTCTCGAATATTTCTCCCTTTAATGGCTCCCCACCCAGACAATTTTTCACTTCAACCTATCCTAATAGAAAAGTATCCAGATATAAAAGAAAAAGAGGATGGAGGGATGCAAATTGATTTCACTTTGCGAAATAATCTTCGCTGGCCTGATCAATCCGCTATTACTGTAAAAGATGTAGACTTTACATTGAAATCTATATTTGCGCCGGGAATGGAGGAAAGTAACCTGAGAGCTTACTTTGACGGTGTAGATTCCATTTCGTTTTATCCAGACGACTCCCTTTCCTTTTCTTTTCACTTAAGCCAATCTTATATTCTTGCTCTACCCGCTACCGGAGGGTTAAATATAATGCCGGCTTATCAATATGACCCGGACAACCAACTGACCAATTATACACTGCAGGAATTGAAATCTATAGATTCCAGCTCTGCGGGACTCAATATGTGGTCCGAAAAAATGAAATCTCCTGCTCTAAGCCGCACCAAAATACACGGCAGCGGCCCCTATGCTCTCGAGTCCTGGGAAACCGGACGATTTATACACCTTAAAAAGAAAAAAAACTGGTGGGGAGAAGATCACCCCATCGATAATCCCATCCTTACAGCGCACCCTAAAGACATATATTATCAGATCATTCCAGACGAATCTACAGCCATTCAGTTATTGAAATCCGGCCAGCTTGATATCATAAGTGATCTGAGTCCTCTTCAGGTAAAAGAATTTATTGAAACTGAGGCTCTGGCTCAAGAATTTAACGTACATTTTTCTAATGTTTTGAATCAATATGTCATCCTCTTAAATACAAAAGATAAGGTTCTTCAGGATCGGTCGGTACGCCGCGCTTTGGCTCATCTGATAGACGTGGATCAGTTTATTGAAGAAGTCCTGCAAGGGTATGGAAGCCTTGCCCGCTCCCCTATTCACCCGGCAAAACCTTTTTTTGATTCCACTATCCAGGCCACTCCCTTCAATCCCCAAAAGGCCGCTGATATACTGGAAGAGAATGGCTGGCTGGATTTAGAAAACTCCGGAGTGCGTGAAAAGCGAGATGCTCAAGGTACATCGCACTCGCTGAAAATCGAATTATTGATTACGGGATCTTCCCTTAGCCAATCCATTGCTCTGAAATTGCAGGAGACAGCCGCTCAGGCAGGCATACAGATAGAAATTTCCACCCTTTCATTCAGAAATATCTTGCAAAAAATGAAAAGCGGAGATTTCCAGATGACCCCCTTATCAATCAGATCCTCTCCATTTCCTTATGATCCCTATCAAACGTGGCATACAAATAATATCGGCGGAGCCGGCAGTAATTACACCCGCTTTGGATCGGATTCCTCTGATGCGGTTATTGAACGAATAAGAAACCATTTGGATCCGTCTAAAGCCCGACCTGACTACGAGAAGTTCCAAAACCTCGTGAATCAAGACTATCCCGTACTTTATTTAGCGGCACCTCTTCAGCCTCTCGTAACGCCAAGGAATATAAAACTACCCCTAACGGCTATGAAACCCGGGTATTTTGAAAATGCCGTAGAAATTTCTGCCGATGATTTACAAAAAAATAATTAAGGGAGGCAGTATCCTGGGAAGTCTGTTATTGAGTTTGATATTCATTCTCAGTATCGCATTTTTTATAAAAAATGCAAGCCATCAATTTCCGGATGAACATAGAGTATCGTATGAGACTGGATTTGCCAATCAGATGTCATTAGCTGACAAAAGAACCCAAGTCATAAAATACGGCAAAAGCCAAAAACTGAACCGCCCTCAATTTTACTTTTCTATCCGACCTTCACATTATCCGAAGATGACTCACAAGATTCTACCCCTACGTGAGCAAAAAGCAGTCCGTAAGCTATTATTGGATAATATCCCCGGGAAGCTCATCCTTTCTTGGAGAGAAAAAGTAATTCACCAACTCGACAGCCTTCCCCAAAATAAGGCCGCATTTCTGATCAACCTATTGCAAAGTTCTTCAAGAAAAGAACTTAGTCAAAACCTCCGGCTCGCCTCAAAAGGAGGAGTCAATTTACCCAGGGAGTCCGAAACCCTGGTAACTGCCAAAGCGGGTTTTACCTTTCCTACCCTCCATTGGCATGGCAGTCAAAACCAGTGGCACTTGGCTGGAAAAAATTTTCTTTTTGGCAATTGGGGTGTCTCCAGAATTGACGGGCAAGCTGTTTCATCAAAAATCTTTTCAGCCCTTCCCTACACTCTTTTCATAAATGGCGCAGCCATTATTTTACTTTTCCTCACCGCAATTCTTCTTGGAAGTTGGTGGGTGCGGTCAAAAAACCGGCCTGGAGTTCAGATCAGTCGTCAAATCGCTTATTTTTTATACGTCATGCCTTTATTTTGGCTTTCGGCTCTGGCCATTGCTTTTCTCACGCAACCCACCGGCATATTCCCATTATCCTCAGGTATGGAAAGTAAACTCGATTACTCTCACTATTTGCTTCCGCTCCTTTGCATATGGCTGAGCAGCTTTGGATATCTAAGCCGAATGTTTGAAGATAAACTCAGAAGTGAATGGAGCAAACCCTATATCCAATTAGCCCAACACCGAGGGATTCCCCAGCGAAAACTCCTTTTCTCCTATGCCCTTCCGAATGCCATTATACCCATAATTACATTACTTGGAGCTGCTTTTCCCGCACTCGTCTCAGGTTCGTTGATCATTGAGGTTCTGTTTAATATTCCCGGAATGGGGCGACTTATATGGTGGTCACTTCAGGAACAGGACTGGCCCGTAGTTTTTAATGTCATCCTCATCATAGGTTTTTTTGCATGGCTGGGCAGATGGGGAGCTGATCAATGGAGTCGATATTTAGATCCGCGTATGAAATGGACAGACCCATAGGAATGAAAAAGAAACTACTTACTGGAATCGGCATTTTATTTTTATTTCTGGCTATGGGTGCAGAGTTTATTGCCAATGATGACCCTATTCTCTATACTTATAAAGGGGAATGGAAGTGCGGGACATGCGCGGAATGGCCCGGAAGACAACAACACCAAACCCCAAAAGAATCCGAAGCTATAATTCAGCCCCTCTTTCGCTTCGATGCTCAAACCCTATCTCAGGAAAGTAAATACCTATCCACACCCTTGAGTTCTGAGGGCTCAGGTACGCATTGGCTAGGCACAGACAGTCAATCCCGGGATGTTCTGGCCGGAATTATCTACGGGACCCGATATGCCCTGCTCATCGGTATCATCAGCGTCTTTTTCGCTATGCTCACAGGAATTATTTTAGGTGGCCTCGCTGCCTATTATAGCGATAACCGCCTTAGAATACCTTATTTTGTTTGGGCTCCTTTCCTTATTTTGTCC
>Ga0209947_1001994_pt1 | contig 11919 bp, 9 predicted proteins | sample SalPonR2_B_D2_MG_FD_185706 | JGI IMG/M metagenome (GOLD analysis project Ga0209947, IMG submission 185706) | Salt pond soil microbial communities from South San Francisco under conditions of wetland restoration - Salt Pond MetaG R2_B_D2_MG... ... | reverse complement strand
CTGTGTAAAATGGTATAATTCCCCTGGGCTTTCAAATACAAAACCTCTTTCAGGTTAAACTTCCTGAAAACACGGGAATTAATGGGTAACATTGCTTTTTGCATATTATAATTATTTTAAACAAAAAAGTATGGCTCTTACCTTTTGTGTACCAAAATAATTGAGATGTTTTTCTGATTGAAATACGAAGATACAAAACATTTCTTAAAAAACAACCTTAAAATGCAGATAACGGATAAGAATGAATGAACTTTTGTTGCATCCTGTTTAATTAAGGAATTCTTCTAATATTTTATTTTATAATAAGTTGTAATATATTTAAAACAGCAAAACAAAATATAAAACTCTACGTATTCTTAGTATTTAAATTAGATAAAATCAATTATTTTTATACCAAATTTTAATGGCACCCTTTTTGATTATTAAAAATTATAAAAACAAAAACAAAACAATATGCTTATGAAAAAGATTATTTACCTTCTTGTATTCTTTCTGATTTCTACTTCGGTATTGGCTCAGAAAGTTTCAAACGTTATTATTTTCGATGACAACGGAAATGAATTTACAGTGTTCTTAAACGGACAACAAAAGAACGAAACACCAACAACAAATGTAAAAGTAACTGGATTAAAAGCAGATGCTTATCAGCTAAAAATTAAATTTAACGATGCTTCCCTTAAATCATTTAAAAAACCTCTTCTTTTGAATGAAAAAGGGAAAGAATACACCTTCAAAATTCATCAAAAAAGAAACGGAAAGTTTACATTACGCCCTGTTAGCCAAAGATATATAAAACAGGTGCAAAAAAAGAAACCAGAAAAAAAACACGTTCGGCATGCAAATCAAAATGCAGCTCAACAAACAACAACTGTAAGTCACTCAGAAACTCATAAAACTAAAAACAATCCAAAATCAAAAGAAAAAGGTGAGTCTGTAAATTTCAAGATGAATATCAACCAGAAGGGCGTAGACATGTCTGTTAATAATGAAAAAGGGGAAACGGCAGATGTCGATGTAAACATCAATGCAGAAACATCTACCTCACAGACTACAACCACAACAACAACAACTACCAATACATTCGGTGAAACTCAACAGGAAAGCGAACAACAAAACAACACTACAGGCAACGGAAATTGCATGAATCCTATGTCTTCCATGGATTTTCAAGAAGCCAAATCATCTATCAAATCGAAAACCTTTTCAGACAGCAAACTTACCATGGCTAAGCAGATTGTGAAAAATGAATGTCTCAAGGCAGGACAGATAAAAGAGATCATGATGCTTTTTGATTATGAAGATACCCGACTGGAGTTTGCCAAATATGCGTATGATTATGTTTTTAATCCACGTAAATATTATAAGGTTAACGATGCTTTTGATTATGAAATGACTATTGAGGAATTAAACGAATATATCAACAATAAATAGGAACTGAATAATCTTTTATCAGTAAAAAGAAAGAGTGCCTCAGGATGAGGTACTCTTTTTATTTTCATAGGAAAAAATAAAAAGATCTATCGCATCAAAACGGTTTCTTAGTTTTACCATAAATTCCTGAACTTGGTCCTGAAATCTTCCATAGCTGCATCAGTGCCCATTACAGTAATAATATCTCCTTCCCTTAAGTAAGTATCACCGTGGGGAATTTCTACCTGCTGACCTCTTCTTACAATAATTATCTCCCCGTCTTTATGAAATGGAACCTCTTTAATTTGTGTCCCACTCATTTTTTTGTTCCGGATTTCAATGTCTTCCACATTATAATTTTCAAAAGTTTCAATCAGGGCCCTGTAAGTAGAGGGCCGAAATATCAGGTTTTCTATTGTGGTAGCCATAATTCTGGTCACATCAAGGTATTCCACCTGCAATTTTTTCAACTGTTGTTCTATAAGTGAGTTAGAAGTTTTGCTGATAATTTTCGGATGGTTAAACATCGTTCTGAACATACGACAAATCTGAACATTTTTATGTTCCGACTCTGTCAGTACCACCACATAATTGGTGGGATGGACATTCAGACGATTGTAAAGGGTTTTATCCAGTCCATTGGCGTGTACTGCATCCAGTCCCTTGGATCGCATTTCAATGTAGCGGACTTTATTGCTCTCCACAATAACCGATTTCTTCCCGTGCATTTTTAGTCTGCGTGCCAGGAGCACTCCCGAACTGCTTCCGCCGATAATGATAACTTTCTCGCCTTTGAGCATATCTTTGGGCGTGAAATAATTATAGGCAACCGGGGAGACAATACAGGTAAGTACAGCCATCAAAACAAATGCTGCATTAATTCCCGGGGTAATAATTCCAAAATCCAGTCCTATTTTTGAAGCAGCAATAATGAGGCTCAGCCTGGAAGCCATAAGAATACCCCCTGAAAGGGCTTTTCGGGTGCCAAACAACCGAACCCACAAAACAGAAGGAATCAGTTTAATCAAATAAAGTACAATAAAAAGCAACACAAGAAACAAAAGTGGAGAGTCTCCCATGCGAGTCAGGGCAGACTCGTCAAAATGCACACCAACCATAATGAAGAAAATGGGAATGAAAAAGCCGTATCCCATTCCATCAAGTTTAAGCAGCAATATAGAACGATTTTTGTTCATGAAAATGGACAACAACAATCCGGCCAGGAAGGCTCCCAGCAGCATCACCTCTGTGCCGATAAACTGGGCCAGTACCACAAATAACAAAATAAGAAAGATGGTTCCCCTGATTTGAATCTGAGAAGCAGCATGCGAAAGCTGATAAGAAAGTTTCTTAATAAAGGTCTTTCTCGTTAGTCGTTGTCCCAACCTGTATAAAATGTAAAACAAAAAGAACAGGGCAAGGATAAGCAACAATTCGGGCTGAAAACCATGTTTCAGAATAAAAGCTGTAAATGAAAATAAAACGATGCTAAAAATATCGGCTATAGCAGCAGCTGTGATTACCATCTGTCCAAAACGCGTGCTTTGTTCATTCTGGTTTTTTAAAATAGGAAGAATTATACCCACAGAGGTAGTTACCATAATAAGGGCAAAGTACCATTTGCTGGCAATATCTACAAAACGACTTAAAAAAACGGCGCTTAAGTAAGACAAGACCAAAGAGATAAGAAAGAAACCTATTCCCACAAGAAAAGGATTTTTCATAAACCGTGATACAGTCAGTCCTCTCCTTGGGAAAGACTGTATAATCTCATTTACATCAATCTCCAGACCTCCAAGAAACATCAGAAACATAAAGCCGGAAAGCGCAAGAAAATCAAGCGACTGAATATGAGCTTCCGGGAATGATGCAATAAGATATTTTCCCACTAAAAACCCAACAACAATCTCTACAATAACTGTTGGCACCCTTCCAAGCTTCACAAGCGACAATAAGATAGGAATTGCAAAAGCCAGAAAAACGACTATCAGCAATGGATAAAATTCAAAATCAAAAGAAATGCTAAGGGGAACAATATCAAATATGGAAACCATGAAATATTTTCTTTAATTTGCACTAAAAATAATAATATTCATTTAAAAGAACAATCACATATTACTGTCTATACTGATGGAAGCTACAATGCCAGGTACAAAACAGGAACCTGGGCCGCATTTATTCTTTTCCCTGAGGGTAAAAAAACACTTACAGGTATCGATAAAAACCTCTCGCAACATGTAATGGAACTAAAAGCTGTGATAGAGTGTATAAAATTTATACAACAAAACACGAATAAGGTTACAAAAATTAATGTATTCACCGACAGCAGCTATGTGAAAAATCTGATTCACAGAAGAGAAAAACTTAAAAAAGCTGGTTTTAAGACCAAAAAAGGAAAAGATATAGCCAACCGGGAATGGGTTGAAACTTTTTACACGCTGCTGGATTTTCAGCCTGTAGAAATCAAAAAAGTAGATTCACACCAGAAAAGAGGTGTTTCGGAAGAGACAGACTATAACCGCCAGGTAGATCAGCTCGCCAGAAAGTTGCTAAAGAAGGAGATAAAAGGATTAAACCGAGGCTGAAATTTATGAAACAGGATATTGGGGCATACATTCAGGTTTCCGGTGTTGTTTTATAGACAATTTCTGAATGAGGCCAAGGCTGAAGCGGGCACAAGCAGGTTTTAGTGGAAGATTTAAGATATCGATCCATTGTTGAATTTTCCAGGTAACCCACGGGGTTGAACACAACAAATTATCAGAATCTCCCAACGAATGGATGCCTCCGGCATCCCACGTTTATAGAAACAAACCGTATACGATGACAACTATTCCGGAGGAATCGAACGTTTGCCGAACCGAATTTTGCGCCGGAGATAATATCAATATTCGACTCCTGCCGGCGTCGGGTTTCATTCGTCATTATAGGTACTATAAACATAGAAACCCTCCGGGTTTGTAATTTTTTTCCTTTGATTGCTTACCTAACCTGGATGCCAATGCCGTAGGCATGAAATATAGGTAGGCCCGGATGTAAATCCGGGTGACAGAATCCATGCAACGTAACGGAATCCATTAGGGATGGTATATTTCAAAAATCCACGCAATAAACATGTCATCCCTCCAGGATTATTTTGGATGGTTGGACCACTAATATCGGGTTTTCTGGAAAACTTAACAACCCTGGTGTAATTCAACCAAAACCCACGGGGTTGAACGACATGAGAATAGCTTCTCCTTCGTAGCCTTACTAAGGAGAAAGAGTAAAAAATACACCAGCCTGCCGGCTTCCACCCACACACCCCACATAAAAAAACGGATCTAAAAAATCCGGCAAATGGAGTTAAGCCGGATTCATAAATTGCATTATATAAATTGGGTTAATAATACAATAGCCAAACCTGAAGGCCCTTATCGCGCATTTCCTGCAATTCTTTAACGGCCTGTGATTTATTTTTGTATGAATTATAACTTACAGCATGCATCCCGTTTCTTTCGCCAATCAGTTCCGAGTTATATCCCTGGTTGATCAGATCCTGGTTAAATTTCTTCGCATATTCAAGATTTCGGAAACTTCCGGCTACAATATAAAACTTTTTCGTCCCTTTATTTGCTTTTTGAACTTGTGTTTTCTCAGGCTTCTGTTTTTTGGGTTTTGTCGTTTCCTGCTGAGTTGTTTTTTCCTTGCTTTTATCAGCTTTCTTCTCCTGTTTCTCTTTTTCTTGCTTTTTCTCAGTTTCCTCTGCTTTCTTTTCCTTTCCAGATTTTGTCTTTTCTGCTATTTGTTCTGTCTTCGTTTCTTTACCGGAAAAAATCTTTTCAACAGTGTCAAAATTAAGCATAGCCCAAACAAACAAAGCTGCCACAGGAACACCTATTACTATCGCCAAAACCAACCCCTTGTTTCCGCCTCCTTTTTTTCCTCCGGAAGTAGTTTTTGCAGCGGATGGTTTTTTCGGCGGAGGAGTTTGTGCCCCTTTCCTGGCCGTGGCCTTAGAAACTGGCTCTTTCCTGGGAGGCTTTTTCTCCTCTTTTGGTTTTTCCTGTGCTTTCTGTGTTTTGTCAGCAGAGGATTTTGCAGGTTCCTCCTTTTTTTCAGAAGCGGTTGTCTCCTTCTTTTTCCCTGCTGCTTTTTCGTTTACAGTGGAAGATTTTTTTGCCTGGGTCGTTTTTTTTGCGGAGGAAGAAGCAGCTTTCGGCTTTTCCTCTTCCTTAGCCTCATCTGAAGCAACTTTAAATTGTATCTTGCCCTGATCATCCTGGTAAAATTCTCCCAATCCTTCTATTTTGTATACACCATCCTTTTTAACTGAATTTTCAATTCCTTTTACGTATTCCCCGATTTTATCCATTGCCTCTTTCTGATTGGTGTTTTCTTTCTTAATGATGTGGTTTACGAGCAATTCATCATTAAATTTCAAAAAAGGACTAAAATATATATCCTGAATTTTCTCTGACAGTTCTTTCTTATTCTTATTCTTGGAGGTAGCTCTTAACAAAAATGCTCCAAAATTTGGAATAATAACACGGTTATTGCTTGCAATCAGCTCTTTAATATAGTCATTCAACATATCAGTGATGGCTTTGGTTTTTAATTATGAATCAAATATAACAAAAAAACAAATTAAATTAAAGTACCTTTGATTAGTTAGTTAGTTATTTTTTAATGATTTTTATACCTTAACTGCAATTTTAATTAAATAATTCACCTGCTTATGATTTCTATAAATTTCATCAAATGCCTGTTTGCTTGCGCCTTATTGTCTTTATCACTGAACATTTACGGACAAAAAAAACAAAATAATTATAACTTTACTGAAATTGTTAAGTTACAAACCACTCCGGTAAAGTTTCAGGGAAAAACAGGTACATGCTGGAGTTTTGCCACAACTTCCTTTATTGAAAGCGAATTAATCAGGATGGGAAAAGAAGAAACAGACCTGTCCGAAATGTTTTTTGTGCGTCAGTCATATATCGATCGTGCCGAATTATATGTCAGGTTTCACGGACACCTGAATTTTACCATGGGAGCCCAGGCCTGGGACGTTATAAATGTCATCAGGGATGATGGAATGGTTCCACAAAAGGCAATGCAGGGAAAAATTGTCGACAAAAAAATGCATAATCATGCAGAAATGGACGGAGCGCTTAAGGTATATATCAACCAGATTATAGAAAATGAAAGCGGTAAACTTTCTCCCGTGTGGATGGATGGTTTCAAGGGAATTCTGAATGCTTACCTGGGTCACTATCCTAAACTTTTCAACTATAAAAATGAAAAATATTCCCCAAAAGAATTTGCAGAAAAAATGGAAATCAGCCCTTCAAATTATATTCCTCTGACAAGTTTTTCAAATCATGAATACTATACATCCTATGTTTTTGAGTCGCCAGACAACTGGTCAATGGAAAAAATTTATAACCTGCCGCTTAAAAAGCTCTCCGAAGTTGTTAAGCATTCTCTAAAGCAAGGTTATACAGTGGCCTGGGCTGCCGATGTCTCCGAAAAAGGCTTTCGAAACGACAGAGGTCTGGCCATTGTACCTGAAGAAAATTGGAGTGAAATGGAAAACGAGGAAAAGGTATTTAATGCACCCGTTCCCCAAAGAAAAATTACTGAAGAAATGAGGCAGATTGATTTTGACAACTATTCAACAACGGATGATCACCTGATGCATATCGTAGGACTTGCCGAAGATCAGTCTGGAACAACTTATTTCATAGTAAAAAATTCATGGGGAAAAGGGAATCCTTACGGAGGTTTTATTTATGTTTCTGAAGCCTATTTTAATTATAAAACCACATCCCTGCTGATGAATAAAAATTCTCTTCCGGAAGAGATCCTTGAAAAATTTCAATATTAATGTTAATGAGATTGGTCCTGGTCATTTTCGGGTTATTAACCGCATTTATTGCCGGTGCCCAGGAAAACAAAAATCCAGCTTTCCTTGGTGTCAAGCCTCAGTATGGTTTTATTATTCCGCATTCAAATAAAATAAGAGACCTGACACATACGAATCCCTTTGGGTTGGAACTGGAATACGGCTGGACCATGCAAAGAGAAGAGAACTGGCGAAGGTGTAATTGTTATTCAAAAGCAGGTTTTTCCCTGCTGCATATTAATTACAACAACCCTGAAATAATTGGTTCTTCCTCTACAATTATTGCTTTTGCCGAACCTATGCTTGATTTCAGGGGTAACTTCAGATCATCCCTTCGAATGGGTGTAGGCATAAGCTATCTTTCAAAGTTTTACGATAAAAATTCCAACCCGGAAAATCTTTTTTTCAGTACTCCTCTGAATTTTTTAGTACACCTTGACATGAACCTTTACTACGAAATAAGCAAAAAGTACCTGGCGATGGGATATTTGAAGTACAATCACATCTCGAACGGAGGAATAGAAAAGCCCAACAAGGGGATGAACTTCCCAACTTTTGGGTTGGGTCTTCAATACTCATTTAAACCTGTTGAGTACAGGGAAATTGAAAAAACGAAATACACAGGAAGAACGATCATCCCCTCAGCAGAAATTTACGGAACAGTTGTAAACACGAGTAAAATCAATAAAACAGATTCCAAATGGCAAATCGTGTATGGTGCTGTTTTAAAAACCCGCTTCAGGGTTGGCAAAATTAACGCCCTGAACATTGGTTTTGATGCCTTATTCGACAAAACAAAACAGGAAAAAGGATATTCACTTTTCCAGGGTTCATTTCTGGCCGGCCATGATTTCGAATTTGGAAAATTTATTTTTTCACAATACTGGGGCACCTATCTTTATGCTCCCTCTGCTGAAAAAAACTTCTATCAGCGATATAGCCTTCTAATGAAAGTATCGGAAAATTTCAGGTTTGGAGTAACTTTGAAAGCACACGCTGAAGTTGCTGAAAACTTTAACCTGCTATTTTCCTATGAATTTTGAAGATAACTGGCTATTGTCCTTATAAATTTATCAGAAGAAATGGGTTTTGGTATAAATTCACTCATGCCGTATTCTCTGGCTTTTTCCTCCTCTTCATTGAAAGAATAAGCTGTTTGTGCAAGAATAGGAACTCCCGGAACCATTTTCCTAATTTCCACGGTTGTCTCAAACCCATCCATGCCGGGCATTTTAAGATCCATTAAAACGAGGTCTACTGAATTGGTTTTTACTTTTTCCACAGCCTCAGTCCCATTATAAGCAGAAATAATGTTAATAAGGGTAGGTTTCAGCAATTCTTCAATATATTTTAAGTTTGCAGGTTCATCTTCCACTATTAAAATTGTTTTTTCTCTCCAGTTAAATTCTTTCGTTGTCAATGCACCCCTGGTCTCTTCGGATTCTTCCTTTTCGTTTGTTTCATAAGGAAGCGTAAAATAAAAAACGGATCCTGCATTTGATTCAGATTCAACCCATATAGATCCTCCGAGATATTCTGTCAGGTATTTAGAAATGGTGAGACCAAGTCCGGCTCCCCTGTATAATTTAGTACTGTTTTGTTCTACTTTACGAAACCGGTTAAAAATTAAACTGGAATATCTTTTTTCGACACCTATTCCTGTATCTTTCACATAAAATAAAAGATGATCATCTTCAGAGATCTTATAACCAAATTTAATCGTGCCCTTTTCTGTAAACTTAGCTGCATTATCAAGCAGATTAGAATAAATTTGTTTAAACCTGTACCTGTCAGTAATAAAAGTTATATCTTTTTTGCATGATTCCTCGTCAATTTCCAGAGCTATATGTTTTTTATTCTTCAGGGCCAGGATCTCCTGGTAATGCTCAAGCAATTCATTTAACACCAGTTTAATTCTGCAAGGCTTTTTCCGCAATACAATCTGATCCGATTCAATTTTAGAAATATCAATAATATCATCCATTAATTTTAACAAGTTGTTTCCACTGTTAAAAATCAATTTAAAATATTGATCTTTTTCTTCTTTTGAAATAGTATTTTCAGGAGCAACAAGCAATTCAGAAAAACCAAGAATAGCATTAAGAGGGGTTCGAATCTCGTGTGACATGTTTGCCAGAAAAGCAGATTTTAACCTGTCTGATTCTTCTGCTTTCTCTTTGGCCTCTATCATATTTTTTTCAGCTTCATCCCTGGCTTTTTGCCTGTGCTGAATCTGGTCCAGCATTTTATTAAACGCATCATATAGATGCCCTAGTTCATCTTTAGATTCTGTTCTTATCCGGAGGGAATAATCATTTGATTTTGCAATTTTACGAGTAAATTTCTCCAGTTTAATAATTGGACGGCTGATTATACGCTGGCCCCAGGCAGCAAGAATAAAAGCCAGAACAAAAAGAACAACCAAACGAATTAACAGCAAAAAAAACTGATCCCGGGTTTTATCCTGAATAATCTCTGTAGTAACATTGATAACCAAAGTACCATATCTTACATCTTTAAAAATAATCGGATGAAATACCTCTATCTGGCTATCCGTAAATTTGTATCTCTCTTCTTTTTTTTGCAATACAGAAGGCAGTTCAATCTTGTCGTCCCTTTTGTAAGATGCAAAAAGAACATTATTCTCATCATACAAGGCTCCGCTTTTAATATAAGAAATAGTATCAAGCCTTGAGAGAATCTCCTCTGCAGCCTCCTGACGATTAAACGAAAGGGGGCCAATACAATACTCTCCTATCAGTTTGGTGTTCATTATTGTATTATTTAGCATCTCTTCCCGGTAAGTATTTTTAAAATTCACCAAAACAAAAACAGAGCCCAGGATAACTGTTATTAAAGAAACAAACAGAATGATCGTAATAATCTTATTTCGTATAGATAATTTGCTTAGTATCATTTTATTTTGATTTTACCGGGTCAACAACTTTAGCCATATTTAACAGAAAAAAGCTCATTTCAAGCGGAGACAAATGCAGAGCAGTTTCATTAATTTCAAATCTTAATTTATTCTTTTTTATATAAAAATTTATAATAACTCCCTTCTTAGCAAAACCTTCCGTGTCACTGATGGTTAAAACAGGTTTTTCTTCAACATATTTGATTATTTCTGTAAGTTCTTCCTCAAAATCTTCCGAGATATAAAGAATATGACAGTCATCAATGTAGCTCAAATCTTTAATTAACTTTACTTCAACTGGTTTTTCATATATTTTCTGAATTGAAAAAATATTGTTGAGGGTTTCTGAAAATTCCTTGTTTCCCAAAACATATATTTTAAAAAATTTTTCTTTGTTTTTTATCTCTGCCTGGGGAGGCCAGTTTGTAAAACGGGTAAACTTTTCAATATAAACCGCCTTGAGTGTATATTCCCTTGACTGGCTATAAAGAATGCACGGAACAGAAAAAAAGAAAATGCAAAACAATAACCCGATTTTTAAGGGTGTTTTTTTTAAGGTAATGTATTTTGACAGTATAATCAAAATAGTGCATTTTCAGGTTAGTCATATATCTTGCTGCTAAATATAAAGAAAAGAATAGATTTTTCATAATTTGAATGCTCTATTTGAACAACCCCTCAGTACAGTTATTGCAAATAGAAATCTGATTTCTGTCGTGAAGTATTTGTTCCCTGAACTTCATAAAATTATTACCCTGCCAGGAGTCCTTAACCGAACTTTGCTTCAGATCACCTGCCGCATATTGAGCATCTTTATCAAAGCAACAGGGTACCATAAAGCCATTCCATGTAACCACTGCCGAACTCCATATTCTGAAACAACGATTTTTCAGCCTGTTTTTTATCTTTACTTCATTATGCCTTTTTATATAGCGTGAATATTTTTTATGATCCGTAATTTTTTCTTTTTTTTCAGCATAATTATAAATCTGTGCCGATTTTAAAACTACCCGGTCAACCCCAAGGTCTTTCCCCAGTTTTTTTATCTCCCCTGTTTGATGCTCATTATGTTTCATCACCAAAAACTGAATCTCGATAAAAGGCTTTTTTGAATTTACATCCTTCTTCATTTCCACAAGCGTTTTTATTCCTTCTACAACCTTGTCAAAATCACCATTTAGCCGGTATGCTGAATAAGTCTTCCTGTCCGTTCCGTCCAGAGAAATAGTAATACGATCGAGTCCTGATGAAATGATCTGTCTGCACTTTTTCTGATCCAAAAAATGACCATTAGTAGAAACATGCACATAAACTGATCTCTTTTTAGCATATTCAATCATAAGGTGAAGATCCGGATGTAAAAAAGATTCACCCTGAAAATAAAGCATTAGCCAGAGCAAGTAAGGAGAGGTTTCATCCAGGATTTTCTCAAACAAGTCAAAACGCATGTAGCCCTGCTGCCTTGTTAAAACATTCATCCCCGTCGGGCATTCAGGACAGTTTAAATTGCACAGATTTGTGGGCTCCAAAGACAGGCTGTAAGGGTAATGATTTATAACTGGTTTGCGAATAACCAGGGAAATCCAGTAATTTAAAAAAACCCTTACAGCATTCCATAAGCGTTTTGCAGTAAGGGTCTTTATAAAGTTTAACCAATCCGTAATCAAAATCAATGCGTATTTAATATTTGAAGCAGTTTCCCTAGTTT
>Ga0209947_1001993_pt1 | contig 11921 bp, 9 predicted proteins | sample SalPonR2_B_D2_MG_FD_185706 | JGI IMG/M metagenome (GOLD analysis project Ga0209947, IMG submission 185706) | Salt pond soil microbial communities from South San Francisco under conditions of wetland restoration - Salt Pond MetaG R2_B_D2_MG... ... | reverse complement strand
CGAGTTGGTGGAGTAGGAGCGGTCTCCAGGCCGCGAATGGTTTTCGGCAATTATCGGTCGATGCCTGGAGACACCTCCTGCGGCCGTATGGACAGGGCCGGGCATTCCGTTCTATGGCGTCCCCTGGCTTTGGGGATTACTGCGCCGCCTGCGGCGGCTGGCCCTTCGGGCTCGCGGGCCTGCGGCCCGTCTCGTGAGCTCGCGCCGCTGGCGCTCGGTTCGAACCAAGGGCGGTGGAGTATGAAGATTTGGGTCGGCGCGGAGCCGGTCGGATGGTTCTAGGTTTGTGCGTGTAGTTTGGGCGGGTTCTCATCCCCGTCGGAACGCGCATAATAAAAAGGCCCGCACAAGGCGGGCCTTCCTATTATGGCGTCCCCTAGGGGATTCGAACCCCTGTCGCCGCCGTGAAAGGGCGGTGTCCTAGGCCTCTAGACGAAGGGGACGTAAAGCGGTTAAGCAATGCGTTTTGGCCCAGGAATTGTCGTACTACTCGAAACCTTTGGTGGAGCCAGGCGGGATCGAACCGCCGACCTCTACAATGCCATTGTAGCGCTCTCCCAGCTGAGCTATGGCCCCGAGAACAAGCGCAGCATGATAGCCCAGAAGATTTTGAGTGTCAATTATAATCGCTGAAATTTCCCGCATTCCGGACCTGAACTCCATGCCCGATCCTGAACCCCGCCCGGAACCGGGATTGCGACCGACTGCGTGGGTGTTGGCCGCCCCCGGGGCGGGCGACAACGGACAGCTTCGGACGCTTGTCGAACTGCTGGGTGCCGACGCGCGCTGGATCGATCAGGTCGACCCGGTCTTCCGGGTACTGCGTGATCGCCTGACCGGGTTTCGAGCCGGCGGCGTGCCTGCCGACAAGCGCGCGACGTGGGCGCCGCCGTGGCCCGACCTGGTGCTGATTGCCGGGGGCAGGGCGGTGATCGATGCGCGGCGGATTCGCAACGCGTCGGGAGGAAAATCACGCGTGGTCTGCCTTGGCCGGCCGTGGGCGCCGTTGGACTGGTTCGACCTGGTCGTCACGACGCCGCAGTACAGGCTTCCGGCAGCCGAAAACGTGCTGACGCTCGATCTGCCGCTCAACCTGCCGCCGCGGGCGCCTGACGAGGTCCTGGCGCGCTGGCGAGGCGAGTTCGAGGACCTGCCGCGACCGATACTGGGCGTGCTGCTGGGCGGTGATTCGGGCAGCTATCGCTTCGACGCCAAATGCGCCGACGCTCTCGCCCGCAACGTCAATGAAATCCTGCGCCAGCGTGGCGGCAGCGCGGTGGTGGTCGGCAGTCCGCGAACGCCTCAAGAGGCAATCGAGCTGCTGACTCAACGACTCGATATCCCCGCCTGTACCTACGCCTGGGGGCCGCATGCGCCCAACCCGTATGCGTCCGTGCTGCAGTTGGCCGACGCGTTGCTGGTGACCGGCGACAGCGCTTCCATGCTGGCCGAGGCCTGTCATACGAACAAGCCGGTCGGGATGTTCGAATTGCGCGAGCGGGCGCGATCGCGCCTGAACCGGAAACTGCGCGACATGGCACCCATGCTGGGAGGCGCGACGGCGAGGCTTGCGGCCGCGGGGCTGTGGATTCCGGCCCGGGACCTGAGCGAACTGCACCGCCGGGTCGCAGCTTCCGGTCGCTTGACCGGTGTCGACGAACTGCCGTCGGGATCGACTCGAACCGGTGGATTCGATGCATCCGTGGATCGGGTGCGCGAACGCGTGTTTGAAATTCTGAAACACCAGCTGCCTTAGATGGCGGCGCCGCTTCGGAGGCCGCATGGTCGTGATACGTTTCGACGAATTCACCGAGCGGCCCGCGAGGGCAACCGATGCGGCACATACATGCCAGAATACACATCGGTCCCTTCATGTCCGCCTGAGAGCGTTTAGCGAAGGCAGGGCGCAAGCGCTTGTATTGGAAGACCAATGGGAGTTTCACAACACGGTATTGTCGGTTCCGCTGCCGAATCCACGGGGCAATCCCCACCGAGAGTGCCGATTCCGGTCATCGTCCTGAACTGGAACGGCGCTGACGACACCATCGAATGCATCGACGCGCTGCTCGCCAACGACGGGGTCGATTTCCGTGTCGTGCTGGTCGACAACGACTCGTCGGGCGATGATTTCGTGCGTCTGAGAACGCGCTTTGGGGCGCTGGAAAGAATCGAGTTGCGGCGAAACCCGGAAAACCTTGGCTTCGCCCGCGGCGTCAATGTCGTTTTGAAGGAGTTGTTGGCCGCTCCCGAAGCGCGTCCGGAATTTGTTGCGCTTCTAAACAACGACGCCATTCCGGAACCGGGGTGGCTTGCCGCTCTGGTAAGCGCAGCCGATTCGACCGGGGCCGGCGCCGTGGCCAGCAAGATGATCCGGCATGACGACCCCGGCAAACTCGACAATGCCGGGCACGTCTTTCTCAACACCGGAGAAATCCTGCCGCGCGGGGCCGGACAACCGCCCGATGATTACTCCGAATCGGCCGCGGTTGCCGGCGTCTGTGGCGGCGCGTGTCTTTTGCGTATCGCCATGCTTGACGATATTGGCATATTCGACGAGTTTTTCACGACTGGCTACGAGGATGCTGAGCTCGGCCTGAGAGCCTTAATGGGGGGATACGACCAGATTTTTGCGCCAGAGGCCGTCGCGCGTCACAGGATCGGCGCCTCGATTGATAAGATACGCGACTTTAGCTACGCGGTTCAGTTGCAGGTCAACATCAACTATACCTATATCAAGCTGGCTCCCTGGCCGGTCGCGATCTGGAACCTGCCCTGGATACTGCTGAAGACGGTAGCATTGCTTACATTGCCGCTGTTTCTCGGTCGATTGCGGCTATTGCGCGTCCAGTGGCTGGCCTTTTGCCGGAGCCTTCGGTTGTTGCCAACCATGATCAGTGCCCGCCGGAAGTTTGCCAGGCGGCGCATTTCGGCTATGGCGTTGATCGGCAGGCAGGAATTCTTTGCGCGCCTTTACGGGGGGTATTTCAGGCGTTTCGTGCTTGGGGGCAAGCCGACCATCTTCGAGCGCTGAGTGATCGGCTGCCCGGTGGTTCACCCGTATTGGATACAAAAGCGAAAAAACAATGGAAAGCAGAAAAGGCATCATTCTCGCCGGCGGCTCGGGCACACGGCTGCACCCGCTGACCAAGGTGATCAGCAAACAGCTCCTGCCGATCTACGACAAGCCCATGATCTATTATCCGTTGAGCACCTTGATGCTGAGCGGAATTCGGGACATCCTGGTTATCACCACCCCGCACGACAAGCCGCTGTTTCAGGAACAGCTCGGTGACGGCAGTCAGTGGGGCATTGCCATCGACTATGCCGAGCAGCCCGAGCCCGGCGGACTGGCCCAGGCTTATCTGATTGCCGCCGACTGGCTGGCCGGCGCACATTCGTGCCTGGTGCTGGGCGACAACATCTTCTACGGCCACGGATTTACAGGCAGCCTCAGAAGCGCCCATGCGCGAACGACCGGCGCCAGTGTTTTCGGTTACTGGGTCAGCGATCCTCAGCGCTACGGGGTGGCCGAATTCGATGCCGAAGGCCGGGTCGCCGGGCTTGAAGAGAAACCACAGCGGCCGAAATCTCACTACGCAGTCACGGGACTTTATTTCTACGATCATCGGGCCACTGAGTTCGCTGCAAGACTGAAGCCATCGGCTCGCGGTGAGCTGGAGATCACCGATCTGAACAAGTGTTACCTGGAAACCGGTGAATTGCATCTTGAAAAACTCGGGCGGGGTATCGCCTGGCTGGACACGGGTACGCACGACTCGCTCAACCAGGCCAGCGCTTTCATCGAGACGATCGAAAAGCGACAGGGGCTCAAGATCGCCTGTCCGGAAGAGATCGCCTATCACGCGGGCTGGATCGACGCCGATGCGCTTGCCAGGCAGGCCGATGTGCTGAAGAAAAGCGGCTACGGCGAATATCTGCTGCAGTTGCTGCGCCAGGACTGAGTCGGGCGGATGGCTACCTGCGGGCACTGGCCGCCGGAACGAATCGCAGCCGGTGTGGTGCTGTATCACCCGCGCGAACAGGCGCGTCGGCTGATCGATGTGCTGGCGGATCAGTTCGAAGCGGTTTTCGCGGTCGAGAACGAGGCCCGAGTCGTCGGTCGGGAATACGACGATCATCCAAACGGCTCCCTGGACACCTCCGACAACGATCGGCGGGCCGTGCATATGCAGCGCAACAGCAAGAACGCCGGCCTGGCTCGGGCGATCAACCAGGTTTGCGAAAGCGCTCGCGCCGAGGGTTTCGAGTGGCTGGTCCTGTTCGACCAGGACAGTGGAGTGCCACCTGACTTCCGGGCCCGATTCGCGCGTCTTTTCCCCACGCTCGCCGAATCCCCTGCGCTTCTTGCAGCGAATTATCACACCGTTTTGTGCGACGAGATGTTTCCCGGCTATCGTCTGGATGGCAACGAGCCGATAGGCGAACGGGTGACCGATCTCAACGCCGGCTCTCTGCTCGATCTGCAAATCCACCGGCAGGTCGGCGGGCACTGCGAGGCATTGTTCGTCGACCACGTCGATCATGAGTACTGTCTTCGGCTGCGTCGAAACGGCTATGCCGTGCTGGCCACGCGCGAACCGCTGTTCACCCACGAGATCGGCAATATCGTGTGCGCGCGCCGGTTCGGCCGCGTCTGGCAAAGCGGCGGGCATCCTCCATCGCGTCGCCGCGAAGCCAGCGAGGCGCTGGTCAGGGTAATCAAGTCGTACTGGCGCTTCGAGCCTCGATGGTGCAGCCGTATGCTGCTTGTCGAGTTGCCGAGAAGCATCGTGGCGATGCTAGTATTGGAGCGCCAGCGGGTCGCGAAACTCTCGGCACTGGCAGCCGGGCTTGCCCGCGGCATCTTCCGGTCCAAATCGAGCGTTCGATGAAGAAGAATCTCTGGGAACTGATCTGGTTCCGCGCCTACGCCGATCTGAAATCGGAGGCCTCGCGCACCTATGTCGGAATCCTGTGGTGGATTCTCGATCCCGTCATGCAGATGGGTATCTTCTACCTGGTGTTCGGTGTCGGTCTGCGCGGGACCGGGCGTACCGAGAACTTCGTCCAGTTTCTTTTGATAGGCATCATCATCTGGCGCTGGTTTGCGACCTCGGTCAACTTTTCCAGCGGTGCAATCATGCAGAACCGCAATCTGGTGCTCAGGCTGGATATCGACAAGTGGGTCTTCCCGGCCACGCTGATTCTGGGCAATGCATTCAAGTTCCTGATTGCCTATGCAATTCTGATCGGTTTCCTGATGTTTTCGGGAATGCCTCTGACCTTGCACTACCTCGAATTGCCGCTGGTGCTCGTCGTACAACTGACGTTCATCTGCGGCATGGCATTCGTTCTCGCCGCGCTGGTGCCGCTGCTCCCGGATCTCAAGAACGTGATCGCGCATTTGCTGCAGCTGACGTTCTTTCTGTCGGGTATTTTCTATGAAGTCGACGACATGCCCGAAAAATTCCAATGGATTTTCGAGATCAATCCCATGGTTCTCCTGATTCAGGCCAATCGCGCGGTGATGCTCGAGGGACAGTCGCCCGATTGGCTGCCGCTGGCGGTGGTGTTCGGCATCGGCTTGGTGCTCGTGTGGGCGGGGGTAGCGCTGATGCGATCGCTCAATGTCGTTTACGCAAAAGCGTTGCAGGCAGCCTGATGGGCGACTTGATCGCAGAAAACGTGAGTGTTCGCTACAGCCTGCGCAAGGGCGTGTTCGCTCGACGGGACAAATGGGCGCTGCGGAACGTCAGCTTCAGGCTGGAGCAGGGCGATTCTTTCGCCGTCATCGGGCGCAACGGGTCTGGAAAAAGCACGCTGCTTCGGGTCCTCAGCGGCGTTTTTTCGCCCGATGAAGGCAAGGTGGTCAACACGCTCGGTGCGGCCTCGCTGCTGACCATCAACCTGGGTTTCGTGCAGCATCTCAGCGGACGCGAAAACGCGATCATGGCCGGATTGCTGCAGGGCAAGCGGCGCCGCGAGGTGCTGTCCAATATCGATGCAATCAAGGAGCTTTCCGGTCTTGGCGATGCGTTCGAAGATCCGATTGCGAGTTATTCGACGGGCATGACCGGCCGCCTGGGCTTTGCCGCGTCGTTTTACAATGACCCGGCATTGCTGCTGATCGACGAGGCATTCTCGGCCGGCGATGACGAGTTCAGGCAAAAAGCGACCGAATTGATGAGCGAAAAACTCAAGTCGGACATGACGTTCGTCTTCGTTTCGCACGCCATCGGTCAGGTGCGCCAGCTATGCAGGCGCGGCATCTGGCTGGAGGACGGGCAGATTGCCGCCGAAGGCGACGTCGACACGATTGCATCCGCCTACCAGGCGTCTCAGCGAAAGCGCGCGGAGCAACGGCGCGAAGCCATTGCGGGAAAAGCGGGCTGAGACGATGTCGACGAACATCCCACATCTATCTTTCCGTGCAACTCGGCGCTCGCTCGCCGGCCGGACCGGAACCTCGGATCAGTGACCATGCCCGACCCCATCCGGAAGCCCGATGATTCCTCTACCGCAGACTCGGAGCGTGACGATTCCGAGGCGCTGCGTCGGCTGGCCGGCCTCCAGGCGGCGGTTCGCAACCTCGATACGATTTCCAGTAGTGTTTTCGCCTCGGTATCGTGGAGCACCGGTCAATGGATTGCCGGCCTGCTGCGACGATTCGGTATGCGCATACCGGTGTCGACGGCCGAAATCGAAACCCGGCGATTGATCGGCGAGCTCAAGCGCATTGCCGAAATGACGGACATGAGCCGGGCGACGGAGCCGGACGATATCGTGCTGGGCAAAAATTTTCGCCTGTCCGACACGTATCCGGGCCGATTTCCCGCCATGCCTCCGGCGCGCCCCGGGCATTGGCGCCTGCGGCCGGAGACGATGGAGAAACTGAAAGCCGAGTTGACCGAATGGGACGCCCGCCCGTTGATCAGCGTCGTGGTGCCGGTTTACAACACCCGGGGCGAGTGGCTCGAGGCGCTGATCGGGTCGATCCGGGCCCAGTTCTACCCCGACTGGCAGCTTGTGCTCGTCGACGATGCCTCGACTCGCGCCGAGACACGCGAAGCGCTCCTGGCCGTGGAATCCGAGCCGGGAATCCGGGTATTGTGGCGCGAGACCGGTGGCGGAATTTCGTCGGCGACCAATGCGGGAATTGCCGAGGCCGAGGGAGGCTATGTCGCGTTTGTCGATCACGACGACCTGCTCGAGCCCGACGCGCTGCTGCAGATCGCGCGCGCGATCGAGCAGACCGGTGCTGATATTGTCTACAGCGACGAGGACAAGATCGACGAGGCCGGCGAGCAGAGATTCGATCCGCATTACAAGCCGGCCTGGTCGCCGGACCTGCTGCTGTCGCAGAACTACGTCTCGCACCTCAGCGTGATTCGAAGGTCGCTCGTCGCGAAGGTCGGCGGCCTGAACTCCGAAGTCGACGGCTCGCAGGATCACGATTTGCTGCTGCGCTGTGTCGAGCACGCCAACGAAATCGTCCATGTGCCGATCGCGCTGTATCACTGGCGCGCGGTCGAAGGTTCCACTGCGCGTGATTTCGGAGAGAAATCATATCCGTGGGAAGCCGGACGAAACGCCGTCGAAAAAGCACTGGCCCGGCGCGAAATCGCCGGAAAGGTCGAGCTGGGCGAGCGCCCAGGCACGTATCGGGTCATCCGCGAAGTGGTCGGCAACCCGAAGGTCAGCATACTGATCCCGTTCCGCGACCAGCCTCGACTGCTGGAACAATGCGTACGATCGATCCTGGAGAAAACCGACTACCGCAATTACGAAATCATCGGCCTGGACAACCAGAGCGAAGAGCCGGCGACGCACGATGTGATGCGAAAACTGGCCGAACGCGACGAACGGGTACGCTTCAAGCACTACGATCATCCCTTCAACTTCTCGGCCATCAACAATTTTGGCTTGAATCTTGCCGAAGGCGAGCATCTGGTGCTGCTCAACAACGACACCGAAGTGCTTTCGCCGGAATGGTTGGGTGCCATGCTGGCCCATTCGCAGCGCGAGGATGTCGGGGCGGTCGGGGCCAAGCTGCTGTACCCCGATGAGCGCATTCAACACGCCGGTGTCATCCTGCGAATTGGCGGTGTGGCCGGGCATTCGCACAAATTCATCGACAACAACGCCAACGGATATTTCTCCCGCCCGCACCTCGCACAGAACGTGAGTGCCGTCACAGGCGCCTGTCTGATGGTCAAGAAGGACCTGTACGAGGAACTTGGTGGCCTGGAGGAACGCTATCTTTCCATTGCCTTCAACGACATCGATTTCTGCATCCGGCTACGCGAGAAGAACCTGCTTAATATCTACGAACCAGCCGCGGTGCTTTATCATCACGAATCGATTTCGCGGGGCTATGAGGATTCAATCGAAAAGCAAAGACGATTCGCCAACGAAGTTGGTTACATGAGGTTCCGTCATGCCTTAACGCTGGCGGAATCCGATCCTTATTTCAGTCCCTGTCTGGCCGAAGATTCCGAAGCATTTGTGCCGCGGTGAGCGGCTTCCATGAAATCTTATATGCCAACCAGTCCTGATACACATCGATTGACGGACATTCTGTCGGTATCAGAACACGAGGATGTTGGTCGAAAACCATTTGTCTGGAAATGTTTCCTAGTTCATTCGAATTTTGCCAGTATTTGTCCATGACTGGCCGTGCCCAAAAATCTTCGGGCATATCAGTTGGTGGCGGACGCTTTTCGCGCCGGCCGGACTTCATGGGCATAGGCGCCCAGAAAGCCGGTACAACCTGGGTCTTCAGCAGGCTTCAGCAGCATCCGGACGTTGTTTTTCCGGCGGGGAAAGAGGTTCACTTCTGGAATCTGCACTACAAGAAGGGGACAAGCTGGTACTTCTCGCGGCTCGGGGCGTCGCCCAGAAAGAAGGTCGGTGATATTACGCCCGCCTATGCCATACTTCCTCGACCCAGAATCGAACAACTCGCCGAGGCATGCCCGGACACGCAGTTTTTCTTCATTCTGAGAAATCCGCTGGAGCGCGCCTGGTCACTTGCCAAGATGAATGCCGGCATCCTGTTCGAGGCAACCCGTGACATCGATTTCGAAGGGCGGCCCGGACTGGAAATCGGTGATCTGTCAGATGCCTGGTGGAAGTCGCAGTTCAGGATGAAGGGCTCGCTCGTACGCGGCATGTATGACAAATGCCTGAATCACTGGCTTTCGGTTGTTGATGGAGATAGGCTGGCGGTGCTCGATTATGAGGAACTGCTCGAAAACCCACGCCGTTTTCTGAATGCAATCGCCATGCATTGCGGTATCGCAACCGACTGGTTCGATGAACAACCGGATTCGTTCTTTGCCGAAAAAGTATTCGACGGGGCACAACAGCCGCTTCCGGAACGGTTCAAGCCGTTTCTTTGCAAGCTTTATGGTGAGTCGATACGAAACCTTTCCACGCGACTGAAGCGTGATTATTCACACTGGCTTGATTGAGAGCGATGAACAAACCTGACAGCGAGCAGATTCGTCCGTTGGTCAACACGGGGTTCGTGTTCGGCAACGAGGATCGCAACGACACCGCGATCGGTTGCACCGTCGTACTGGGCGGGGCGCGCAGCGGCACATCGCTGCTTGCAGGAACGCTTCATCATCTCGGCGTACACATGGGTGACAGGGCAACCCCGCCGGTGTTCGAGGACTTGCGTTTGAGTGGAGCACTGGAGGATCGAAACCTGGATATTGTTCGAGCAACGGTGCGCGCTTACTCGGAATCGCATTCGAACTGGGGCTTCAAGAGGCCCGGCGCGATCGAGTATTTCAAGTTGCTGGAGAGCGAGTTACCCGAGCGCCGCTATATATTCGTCTTCAGGGATATTTTTGCCACTGCAAATCGGAACAGGCTTTCGGTAGGGCTGGATATTCTCAAGGGCCTCGATCGTGCGCTGGACGACAATCGACGGCTGGTAAGGCACGTTCAGTCGACTTCCAGCGCCTGGATGCTGTGTTCCTACGACAAGATCCTGCAGCGGCCCGAAGAATTCGTCGAAGCGTTGATTGCCTATGCACACCTTGATCCCAGCGTCGAGCAAAGGAAGAAAGCGGTTGAATTCATCCGGCCGGACCCGGTCGACTATATCGAGAATTCCCGGAACACGCGGGGAATAGGAACGCTCGATCAAATTTCGGCGCGTGTGGTCGCAGGATGGGCGAAGTACGTCAACCGAGATAGCGATGCTGTCGTGGAGCTGATCATAAACGGCAAGGTTGTCGACAGTCAGAAAGCGGTCGGCGAGCGCGAGGATGTCAAGAATGCCGGCCGGCACCCGACGGGACGATGTGGGTTCAAATTCAGACTGGACGAGCCTCTGCAACCCGGAGATCAGGTCGAAGTCCGCGTCAGCGACGAGATTCGAAGCCTCAACCCCGGGCCGCTGACGTTCAAGCCGTGAATAATGGCGACATCAGTACGCCTTGGGTTCGTCCTAAAGCGGGGCATCGATAAAGCCTTGGCCATTGCCGGGCCGGCGGCGATCTCACGGCGATTCGAATCCGTCACTGAAGATGGCATCGTCGCTAATCCCGGATAGTCGTAGCGCGCCGCCGGCGTATCGCTGGTTGGTATTGATGCCATCCGAAACGATGCCCAGCACCCAGTACTCGCCGGCGCCGAGCCCCAGCGTCGAAAAGTCGAACGGCAGGCTTCCCGAGCCTTGCGCGGCAATCCCTGTGGCGATTACGATCTCGTTGCCGTTCTCGGCATTTCGATCGGGATCGAGCAGCAGATCGATCTCGGTGCCGGGGGCGATGTCCAACGCGCTCCATTCGAGCGTGAATTCAGGTGTGGCGGCGTCGAAAGGCGCCAACGTGATGCTATGCAGACGGAAATCCCGGCATTGTTCCGCGGAGCCGGTAACCGGACACCCGCCCGACAACGGAAATTCATGCGGATCGAGCCGGAACCATTGCTGGATACCCTGCCAGGCTCCGAGGCCGCCGCCCTCGAGTGGAAGGTCTCTCATGTCGCCGATGCAGTATTCGTTCACACCGGCCTGGACAACGATATCCTCGCTGGTGAAGAGATTGCTCAGCGAATCGCCCCAGAACAGGCGCGCGACCGAGCCCGCTCCGATGTCGCGCGGCCCGGCGATCTCAAGCGTGTAGCAGACCACACGATACAGGGCCGTGTCGACGGCGTCCGGCGTGAAGAAAACGACGGAGGGATCGTTGCTGGTCGGGCGGCCGTACAGCGTCCCGCCGGGATTGGAAAAGTCCAGATTCGTGACGTTGATGACCCGGTCGATATCGCCGGAATCGAGTGATTGCCAGTCGTTTCCATTGACGGTCGTCCCGTAGGCCCGGTCCTCGGCCCCGCGTACGTCCGGCTGCTCGAAAACCAGGCGCGGCGGCGTGTTGACGGTCACGAGGCCCGGACTCGGCTGTCTGCCGGTTCCGTCATCGACCTCGATCCTGTAATCGCCCGGCGCCAGGGCCGCCAGGGAGACCGAAGTCGAGCTGCCGCCGACGCCTTGCTCGAGCAACAGTGCGGCGCCGTCGGCATCCACCGCGAAAATGTCCACGGGGTTGGCAGCCCCGGTCCAGGACACGGTCACCGCGGTGTCGATGGCGGGGGACGCGGTCAGCCGCACCCAGTCGATTTCCACGTCCACGCCGGCCAGCCCGGCGGTGGGATCGACGCGAAAGCCCTCGGCCCGGGCAAAGTCCGTCCACAGGACGTTGCTCTGATTGCCGATGCTGTCCGGGTCGGTCAGGTCAATCTCGACGATATGCCACTCATCGTCCGGAAAGGGCGTGAACCGGGTAAAGCCGAAGCGCTCGTCGGGAATTGCGTTCTCGTCCTCGTAGAAGAAAGCGTTCATCTGACGATTCGATCCGGACAGGGTCGACCCGTCGTTCATGCTCAGGCGCATCTTCATGCTCAGG
>Ga0209947_1001992_pt1 | contig 11923 bp, 10 predicted proteins | sample SalPonR2_B_D2_MG_FD_185706 | JGI IMG/M metagenome (GOLD analysis project Ga0209947, IMG submission 185706) | Salt pond soil microbial communities from South San Francisco under conditions of wetland restoration - Salt Pond MetaG R2_B_D2_MG... ... | reverse complement strand
GGCTGGTGCAGCAGCAGGCCCGACGTGGCGCCCGCTCCCGCCAGGTGCAACGTAAGCGCCTCGTGCTGGACGCAGGAGGTAGCCAGGTGCAAGTCGACATGCCGCAGTGGTGTGTCCTCGATGCTCCGGTCGATCGGATCGTGCAGCACTGCAGCGGCCCGCGCGTGAAGGATGCCTAGCGCCCCCTCGTCCAGCCGATCAATTGCGTCCTTGACGAAGACAAAGACTGACCCAGGCGGCTGTCGGCGTGCCCAGAGGCTCCTCATCGCACCGAACCGCATCGTCGGGATTGGCTTCATGGCGTATTCGAAGCGTCCCGATCCATGCTGCTTCAGGATCTCGCAGAGCTGAAAGCCCCGCATCATGGTCGAGCCAAGATAGCGGGAGCTGCGCTTGTAGACGAAGAACACGCTCACCTGCGATTGCGCCATGTCGTGCGTCTCCGTCCGGTCGCGCATCTGCGTATCCCGTAGGCGCCGGCCGGCGCAAGGCCCGCCGCACGGCGCCTCGCAGCGTCAGCAATCGGAAACGGCCGACCCGGATCTGCCTAGGTCCACTTCGCCACCGGCGGCAGGCTCATCAGCACCGCGTTGGCGTCGTGCCCCGTCTCCAGCCCGAATTTCGTCCCCCGATCATAAACCAGGTTGTACTCCGCGTAGAGCCCGCGATGCACCAGTTGCGCCTCGCGGTCGGCCTCCGACCACTCCGTGTGCCGCCGCTTCTCCACGCAAGGCACGAAGGCCGGCAGGAAGGCGCGGCCCACGTCCTGGGTGAAGGCGAAATCCGCCTCCCAGTCGCCGGTGTTCAGGTCGTCGTAGAAGATGCCGCCCACGCCACGGGCGCGGTGGCGGTGGGGGATGTAGAAATACTCGTCCGCCCAGGCCTTGAAGCGGTCGTAATAGTCGGGCTGGTGCCGGTCGCAGTGATCCTTGAGGACGGCATGAAAATGCGCCGTGTCCTCGTCATATTCGATCGCGGGGTTGAGGTCGGACCCGCCGCCGAACCAGTGCGCCACGGGCGTCCAGAACATGCGCGTGTTCATGTGCACCGCAGGGACATGCGGGTTCTGCATGTGGGCGACGAGGCTGATGCCCGAGGCCCAGAAGGTCGGATCGTCCCTCAGCCCTTCCATGTTCTTGCGCGAGGACATGGCGGCCACGGCGCGCTCGCCCAGCTGGCCGTAGACCGTGGAGACGTTGACACCCACTTTCTCGAAGACGCGCCCCCCGCGCATCACGCTCATCAGGCCGCCGCCCGCATCCGATCCGTCCTCGGAGCGGCGCTGCGTCTGCGACACCTCGAACCGGCCGGCGGGCGCGTCGCCGCCCTGGGCATCCTCAAGCGCCTCGAAGGTTGCGACGATGTCGTCGCGAAGGCTCCGGAACCAGGTCGAGGCCCGGGATTTGCGGTCGTCGAAAATATCCTTCATCGGGGGCTTACTCCGTCTCTCGACACGTCTTGCGTTCTCGGCTCGCTACCACTTTTGCGCGAAAAGAACCACGCGGGCAATCGCTCAACCTTGCGCCCACGCGCACGACGACCCCGACCCGATGCCACCGCGCGAAAACGCGCCGGAACCTTGGAGAATCGGCCATGGATTTTCCGCCGAACTTCGCATAAGCTTCGACAAAAGCCGCTTCAGACGGCGACCATTAGGCAGAGCGAGCAGGTTTCGTGACCACACCACGTTTGATGGCGCCCGTCGTGGCGTTGATTGTCCTTTTCTGCGTTGCCCTTTCCACACCGGCGCGCGCGGCCCCCTACGCCGCGATGGTAGTGGATGCCCGAACGGGCGAAGTGCTGCATTCGCGTAATGCGGACACGCGGCTGCATCCTGCGTCCCTGACGAAAATGATGACGCTCTACATCGCGTTCGAGGCCGTGCGGCTGGGCGAGATCGACCTCGACACGGAGGTGCGCATCTCGCGGAATGCCGCGGCGGAGCCGCCGTCGAAGCTGGGCCTGCGCGCCGGGTCCACGATCCGCTTCCGGTTTCTCATCCGCGCCTCCGCCATCCGCTCGGCCAACGATGCCGCCACAGCCATCGCCGAGGCGATCTCCGGCTCGGAGGCCGCCTTCGCGCGGCGCATGAACCGCACCGCCCGTGCGCTCGGCATGACGCGGACGACCTTCCGCAACGCCCATGGACTTACCGAGGACGGCCACATGTCCACCGCGCGCGACATGACGCTCCTAGGGCGACGGATGGTCTACGACTACCCGCAATACTACAACCTTTTCTCCCGCCGGGAGGACAGCGCGGGCATCGCGCAGGTGCGCAACACCAACCGCCACGTGCTGAACGCCTATTCCGGCGCCGACGGGATCAAGACAGGCTATACTCGCGCGGCGGGCTTCAATCTCGTGGCCTCGGCCCAGCGCGGGCAGGAACGGATCATCGCGACCGTGTTCGGCGGACGGTCTGCTGCGTGGCGCAACCAGCGCGTCATGGAGCTTCTGGACATGGGTTTCGCTCGCGCGCCCAGCACCGCCACGATACGTGCACCCGGCCTGCCGCAATACGACGACGACGGCCCCGCCAGCCGGACAGTGCGGCCCACCGGCCTCGTCTCGCGCAGCATGAGGCCCATGCCACGGGGCCTCGCGGCTCCGGAGCCTGCGCTTGTCGCCGCGATCGGCGAGGCCGTGCAGGACGCCGTGGGCGAGGCGCTTCTGGAACCGTCGCCGCGGCCATCGGCGGTCGCGCCCGAGGCTGTCGCACGCGCGCTGACCGAGGCGCTTGACCCCGCGCCGGACGAAACCGTCACGGAACCGCTCGAGGCCACGGCGGCCGTCCCCTTGCCCCGTCCCGAGGCGCAGGCGAGCCTTGTTGCGCCGACGCCAGCGGCCACCGCCGTGGCGGAGGTCGTGACCCGTGCCTCGTCCACCGGCTCGCGTCTTTATGGTGTCTCTCTGGGACGGCAGAATTCGCACCATTCCGCAGAACGGCTTTTGCTGCGCACGGCTCTGGCGGAGCTCGGGACCTTCGACGATGCGCTCAGGCGCGTGGTTCAGCGACAGGGCGGCTACGAGGCGCGTTTCGCCGGGATGACCGAAGATCAAGCCTTGCGCGCCTGCGCACGTCTGGCAGTGCGCAACATCGCCTGCGAGACCTTCGGGCCCTGACACGCGATCACCGCGGCGCCGCGTTCATGACTTGGGTTTATCGTCGTAATCCTCGGTGAGGATGCGGTTCGCGTCGCCCTCGGGGTCCTCGAACTGACCCCGCTTCAGCATCCAGAAGAATGCACCCAACCCCAGAAGGCCCAGAAACAGGCTGACAGGGATCAGGATGCCGAGGATGTCCATACGTGCCTCACTTCAATCGCAGGGCGTTGAGAGAGACCGTAATGGAAGACATCGACATCGCCAAGGCGGCGATCAGAGGCGTGGCAAGACCGGCAATGGCCAGCGGAACGGCCAGCACGTTGTAGACGGTCGCGATGGTGAAGTTCTCGCGGATGCGCCGCGCGGCCGAGGTCGAGGTCGTGTAGGCATCCGCGATAGGTGCAAGGCTACGGCCCATCAGAACCATGTCCGAGGCCGTCCGCGCGGCATCCAGAGCGGAGGCCGGAGAAATCGAGACATGGGCGGCGGCCAGTGCGGCAGTGTCGTTCAGCCCGTCGCCCACCATCAGAACCCGCGCACCCTCCTCGGAAAGCTGCGCGACCAGCGCGGCCTTTTCCTGCGGCAGCGCCTCGGCGATGACCTCCTCGATGCCGATCCGGTCCGCGAAGGACTGCACGGCACCGCGTGTGTCGCCCGACAGGAGGATCACGCGGCGGCCCGAGGCCTTGAGCGCGGCGACCGTTTCGGCCGCGCCCTCGCGCAATGTGTCGGTGAAGCGGATCGCGCGCGGCGGCTCGCCGCCCAGACTGAGGAAAGTCGCCGTGACGTCGGGGGCCTCCGCGCCGACCCAGGCCGCGCGGCCAAGGCGCACCGGCTTGCCGCGCCAAATTCCTTCGACGCCGTATCCCGGCACCTCCGTCGCGCCCTCGATGCGGGCAGCGCGCAGGCCGCGCGCGCGCAGGGCCCCGGACAGCGCCTCGGCCAGCGGGTGCGAGGACGCCTCGGCCAGAGCCAGCGCAACGCCCATCGCCTCGTCGGGATGGCTGTCGAGGCCCACGGGTTCCGGCGCGCCGGTGGTCAGCGTACCGGTCTTGTCGAAAACGACCGTGTCGGCCTCCGACATCCGCTCCAGCGCGGTGCCGTCCTTGATCAGGAGCCCCTTGCGGAACAAACGCCCAGAGGCCGCCGTCGTCACCGCGGGCACGGCAAGGCCCAGCGCGCAGGGGCAGGTGATGATCAGCACCGCCGCCGCGATGTTGAGCGAGATGCGCAGATCCTGCGTGTAGATCCACCAACCGACCGCCGCGACAACGGCAAGGATATGGACGCCCGGCGCGTAGAGCTTGGCGGCCTGATCGGCAAGCGAGTTGTAATTCGCGCGCCCGGATTCCGCCACGGCCACCAGGTCGGCGATCCGGTGCAGCGACGTGTCCCGCCCCGCCGCGCGCACCTCCACCATCAGCGGCCCGGTCAGGTTGACCTCGCCCGCGCTGACCTCAGTGCCGGGACCGGCATAGACCGGAAGGCTTTCGCCCGTCATCAGCGACCGGTCGAGCTCGGACTGGCCCTCGGTCACGATGCCGTCCACGGGAATGCGCCCCCCGGGCTTGACCCGGACGATATCGCCCACGGCAAGCTCGGCCGCCGGGACGGTCTCCTCGCCCACCGTCGTCACGCGAAGGGCCCGCGGCACCTCCAGAGCGGCCAGTTCCTGCGCCGCCGACCGCGCCGAGGCGCGGGTGCGATGGTCGAGATACCGCCCGCCCAGCAGGAAGAAGCACAGCATGATCGCGGCGTCGAAATAGGCGTGATGCCCCGACATCATCGTCTCGTAGAGCGACGTGCCCACCGCCAGCACGATGGCCAGCGTGATCGGCACGTCCATGTTGAGCCGCCCGCCCCTCAGCGCGCCCCAGGCCGAGACGTAGAAGGGCCGGCCCGAGAACACGACCGCCGGGATCGCGATGGCCGCGCTGATCCAGTGCATCATGTCGCGGGTGACGCCCTCAGCCCCGGCCCAGACGGCCACGGACAGAAGCATCACGTTCATCATCGCGAAGAACGCCACGGCCAGACGCATCAGCAGGTCGCGCCCCTGCCGGTCGGCCTCGGTCGTGGCAAGGACGCCCGGGTCGAGTTCGTGCGCCTCGTAGCCGGCGCGCTCCAGAAGCTGCGTGAGGTCTTGGGCCGTGACATCCGGTGCAGCCTCGACGGCGGCGCGCCGCAGCGTCAGGTTCACCCGCGCCGAACGCACGCCGGGAAACGCCTTCAGCGCCTTCTCGACGCCCGAGATGCAGCCCGCGCAATGGATACCGGGCAGCGACAGCATCAGGGTCGCGTCCTTCGGCAACTCGGCCAGATGCTCGGCCGCCGGTGCGACGTTGCAGGCCGCGCAGGCGCCGGGCTTGGCGTGTTCGAAGGTGGCGGTCATGCGCGCGCCATCGGGACCCTAGCCCCGAAGCTCGAAGGTGATGTTGCGCCGGTACTCGGTGCCGTCGCGCGCCATGCCGGTCAGTCGCAGGCGCCAGCGCCCCTCGCTGACCGAGACCGGCGCGGTGAGCGTGCCATTCGGCCCGCGTGTGAGCACGAGCTGCTGATCCTCGAGCCGGCTTGTGGGACGGGTCAGAAGCGCATCAAGCTCCGCCGGGTAGACCGGGCGCCCGTAATCGTCGACCAGCGTCAGGACAAGCGTGTCGCCGTCCAGCCCCACGGACGCGTCCCAGCCCAGCGCCTCCTGCGCGTCGCGGCGGATGTCGAAGGTCTGGCTGTCGGCATAGCTCGACGAGACTTCCATACCGGGGAAAGTGGAAATGGCATTGTAGGCCATGAACAGGTTCACCCCGATGATGGTGCCGAACATGGCCACGAAAATCGCGAGAACCTTCTTGCCGGTCAGTTCGCGCCCCCCTTTGGGCGACTCCGCTTCGCTGCTCATTCCAGATCCCTCCCGAAGAATGTGGTGTCCTGATGGGTGCGCGTCGTGGTGCTCAGGTCCTCGACCCAGAACCTGAAGTTCGTGAGGTTGCTGACGGCCGGCTCGCTGCCCGGGGGCGCGATCACGTAGACCCGCTGCAGATGCGTGCTGTCGGCGGGCACGTTGACGATATTGCCCTCCTGTCCCTCAAGCTCGACCTCGAAGGGCTGGTCCGAGGCCAGCGTGATCTCGAAATCGGTCGGCTGGTGGGTCATGTTGCGGATCCGCACGTCATAGGTGTTGCGGATCGACCCATCCGACAGCGTCACGAATTGCGGGTTGCGCACCGGTGCGACGGTCATGTCGATATCCGACCGCACGAACAGCGCCACCACGAGGCCCACGCCAACCGCGGACCAGAGCGCGGTGTAGATGATCGTGCGCAGACGGAAGACATGCTTCCAGACCGGCTTTTTCGGGTTGCCGGCGCGTTCGTTCGCCTCGTCGGTCAGCGCCATGTAGTCGATCAGGCCACGCGGCTTGCCGATCTTGTCCATGATCTCGTCGCAGGCGTCGATGCACAGCGCGCAGGTGATGCATTCCAGCTGCTGGCCGTCGCGGATGTCGATGCCCACGGGGCACACGTTCACGCAAGCCATGCAGTCGATGCAATCGCCAAGCTCATCCGTGCCAGTGCGGCTCGCCGACGTGTCACCCGGTTCAAGGCCGTCGGCGCGCGATCCCGCAGCATAGCTGGTGGCGATGGCGTTTTCGGCCTTTTCGCGGCGGCGCTTGCCTTTTCCGCGCGGCTCTCCGCGCCACTCGCGATAGGCCACGGTGATCGTGTCCTCGTCCATCATGGCCGCCTGGATGCGCGGCCAGGGGCAGGCATAGATACAGATCTGCTCGCGCATGAAGCCGCCGAAGACAAAGGTCGTGGCGGTGAGAATTCCAACCGTCACATAGGCGACCAGGGCGGCCTGACCGGTCACCAGATCAACCAGAAGCGTGGGCGCGTCGGCAAAGTAGAAGACCCAGGCGCCGCCGGTGGCCAGCGCGATCACGAACCATGCAAGGTATTTCGTGACCCTCAACCGGACTTTCTTGAAATCCCAGTCCGCGCGCCACAGGCGCAGGCGCGCGTTACGGTCGCCCTCGATCCAGCGCTCCACGGTGAAGAAGAGGTCTGTCCAGACGGTCTGCGGGCAGGTATAGCCGCACCAGACCCGGCCCAGCGCCGAGGTGAAGAGGAAAAGCCCGAGCCCGGCCATGATCAGAAGGCCCGCGACGAAATAGAACTCATGCGGCCAGATCTCGATCCAGAAGAAGAAGAAGCGCCGGTTCGCGAGGTCCAGAAGCACCGCCTGGTCGGGCAGGTTCGGGCCACGGTCCCAGCGGATCCAGGGCGTCACGTAGTAGATACCCAAGGTCACGATCATGATGATCCACTTGAGGTTCCGGAACGTGCCGCTGACCCGCTTGGGGAAAACGGGCTCGCGTGAAACGTAGAGCTTCTGCGGCTCTTCGGTCGTGCTCATCGTGGAATCACCCTTGGGTTGAATAGTGTCCGTTCTGCGCAGGGTCGGTTGTAGGATGCGCGTCCCGCCAGTCTCTTTGACGTGGATCAACCGGGGCGCCCGCACAATTGGCTGCGACAATTAATCCGGAACGAAAACCGCCCCGCCTCGGCGTCGAGGCAGGGCGGAGAATGAATGGCACCGGTCCCGTAGGAAACGCGCGAACAGGACCGGGACCGGTGCCAGTCCGGCGACCGGGAGGGGCCGCCGGAACCTTGGGACGGGGGCTACTGGCCGCCGCCCAGACTGTGAACGTAGACGGAGACCGCGCGGACCTCCGGCTCGGAAAGACGCCCCGCCTCGGAGGCCTCAGCCGACCACGGCGGCATCACGCCGAAGCGGGAGTAGCGCACGGTGTGTTCGATGGCGTCTTCCGACCCGCCATAAAGCCAGATCGCATCCGTCAGGTTGGGCGCGCCGAGGAACTGATCGCCTGTGCCGTCATCCATGTGGCACGACGCGCAGTTGTCGTAGAAGACCTGCCCGCCGAGCTCGACCACGGACCCGTCATGGTCCTGGCCCGAGATGTTGCGGACGTACTGCACGACCGCCGTTATCTCTTCGTCGGTCAGGATGTCGTCGAACGCCGTCATCTCCGAGTAGCGGGAGTTCATGTCATCCTCGTTCCGGATGCCATGGCTGATCGTAAGATGAATATCCTCGATCGTGCCGCCCCAGAGCCAGTCGTCGTCGAGCAGGTTCGGGTAACCCGAGGCCTGAACCCCGGCCGCGCCCGACCCGTGGCATTGCGAGCACCAGGTCGCGAAGGTCGCAGCCCCACCCTGGATCGCGTAGTTGTAGAGATCCGGGTTGTCGTTGGGATTGATCGCGGCCAGTTCGACCTCGGCGATGCGCGTCCGGATATCGGCGTTCATCTCCTCGAAACTCTGGATGTCCTCGGCCACGTTGGCCCGCGTCGAGAAGCCCAGCAGGCCGGGCGTGGCGCCGTTGACCAGCGGCCATGCGGGATAGAGTACCGTATATCCGATACCCCAGATGATCGTGGCGTAGAAGGTCCACAGCCACCAGCGCGGCAGCGGGTTGTTGAACTCCTTGATCCCGTCCCAGACATGTCCTGTCGTTTCGGGGTCACCCTTCATGAGTTGCTGCTCGTCAGGATGCTTATTCTTGTCGTTGCTCATTGCCGCGCCTCCTCGAACTGGCGGGTCTGGGCCGTCTCCTCGTCGGAGGCCGGCCGATCGTCGTAGCGAAAAGGGATATTCGCGGTGTCGCGGTGGATCTTGCGGCTGCCGGGTCGCAGCGTGAACAGGATCACCCCGAGGAAACTGAGCAGGAGGAACATCATCCCCCAGCTGCCCGCGAAGACCCGCATGATGGTGTAGGTGTCTTCCATCGTCGAGGTCCTCCCTTACCGGCTCACCAAGGCTTCTTCTTCGGAGAAGGTCGAGAAATCGACCAGCGTTCCGAGCATCTGGAGATAGGCGATGATCGCGTCCATTTCCGTCACTTGCGGGTTCCCGTCGAAATCGCGCTGCTGCGCGCCGGGGTAGCGTTCGACAATGCCGCCGTCGCCGAAATCGGTCGCCTGCTGGACGAAGTCGAAGCGGGCATTCTCGATCATCTCGTCGGTATAGGGCACGCCGACCATCCGGTGCGTGCTCATCAGGTCGGTGATGTATTCCCCGTCAAGCTCGCGGTCGGCGAAATACGCGTAGGAGGGCATCACCGACTCCGGCACCACCGACTGCGGGTCGATGAAGTGGTCGTAGTGCCATTCATCCGAGTAACGGCCGCCGACGCGGGCGAGGTCGGGCCCCGTCCGCTTGGAGCCCCACTGGAACGGATGGTCGTACTGGCTCTCGGCCGCGAGGGAGTAGTGCCCGTAGCGCTCCACCTCGTCCCGCATGGGCCGGATCATCTGGGAGTGGCAGACATAGCAGCCCTCCCGGATGTAGATCTCGCGGCCGGCGAGTTCGAGCGGAGAGTAGGGGCGCATGCCCTCCACGTCCTCGATCGTGTTCTCCAGGTAGAAGAGCGGCGCGATCTCCACGATACCCCCCACCGTGACGACCAGAAAGCTGAGCGCCAGAAGGAGGGTCGCGTTCGTCTCGATCTTCTTGTGACCTTCGAAATTAGCCATCTCTCAGACCCTCCTTATTCTGCGGGTGCCGCGATGGGGGCATCCTTGCGGATTTCGCCCCTCTTCACGGTCATCCAGAGGTTCCAGCACATGATCAGCGCGCCGGTGAGGAACATCACACCGCCCAGACCTCGGACCACGTACATCGGGAATTTCGCGGCGACGGTGTCGGCGAAGGAGTTCACGAGGAACCCTTGCGCATCCACTTCCCGCCACATCAGGCCTTCCATGATACCGGTGACCCACATCGACGCGGCATAGAGCACGATGCCGATGGTGGCGAGCCAGTAGTGCCAGGACACGGCCTTGAGGCTGTAGAGACGCTGACGGTTCCACAGTTTCGGGAAGAGGTAATAGAGCATCCCGAATGTGATCATGCCGTTCCAGCCCAGCGCACCGGAATGCACGTGACCGATGGTCCAGTCCGTGTAGTGCGACAGCGAGTTGACCGCGCGGATCGACATCATCGGGCCTTCGAAGGTCGACATGCCGTAGAAGGCGACGGAGGTCACCATCATCCGCAGGACCGGGTCGGTCCTGAGTTTGTCCCACGCCCCCGACAGCGTCATCAGGCCGTTGATCATGCCGCCCCAGGACGGCATCCAGAGGATGATCGAGAACACCATGCCCAGCGTCGACGCCCAGTCGGGCAGCGCGGTGTAGTGCAGGTGGTGCGGACCCGCCCAGATATACAGGAAGATCAGCGCCCAGAAGTGGATGATCGACAGCTTGTAGCTGTAGACCGGCCGCTCGGCCTGCTTGGGGATGAAGTAGTACATCATGCCCAGGAAGCCCGCCGTCAGGAAGAAGCCCACGGCGTTGTGGCCATACCACCACTGGGTCATGGCGCTCTGGACACCGGACATCACATGGACCGAACGCGATCCGAAGATCGAAACCGGGATCGTGAGGTTGTTGACCACATGCAGCATCGCCACGGTGACGATGAAGCTCAGCAGGAACCAGTTGGCGACGTAGATATGCGGCTCCTTGCGCTTCAGGAGCGTGCCGACGAAGACCGCGAGGAACGCGACCCAGACGATCGTCAGCCACAGGTCGGTGTGCCACTCGGGCTCGGCGTATTCCATGCTCTGCGTCGCGCCGAGCAGGTAGCCCGTGGCCGCCATGACGATGAAGAGCTGGTAGCCCCAGAAGACGAACCACGTGAGATTGCCGCCCCAAAGCCGCGCGGCGGAGGTCCGCTGCACGATGTAGAAGGAGGCCGCCAGAAGCGCGTTGCCGCCGAAGGCGAAAATCACCGCCGAAGTGTGAAGGGGACGAAGACGCCCGAAGTTCAGATAGCCCTGCGCCCAATCGAAGTTGAGCGCCGGAAACGCCAGCTGGAAGGCGATGTAGACGCCGACCAGAAAACCCACGACACCCCAGAAAGCCGTGGCGATCGCGGCGGCGCGAACGGGGCCGTCCATGTATTCATGTGTCGGCACCGGCGCTGCCGGTTCGCCCATGTGCCGGAGCGTGTACAGAAAAAGGCCGCCCGCCACTGCCATGAACAACAGCATGTGGACCAGGTATGCCGCGTCCCGAGCGTAGTTGGCGGCGATAGCGGCACACACAACGACGAGGCCCAGGATCACGAGCTTAAGGTAATCAAGCATTGATCGTCCCTTCGCGATGCTCCGGTTCAGGTGGACCCGATGCGACTCGGGCACAGCCTTCCGGAACTGTTCCATCTGATCCCCACATCGCGGATGAAACGGACCGAAGCCTTGATCCATGTCAAAACCTCAGGTTCAGCGCTTGACGCAGGTCAAGGTGCCGCAGTGGACGGGCGCCTATCAGGAAAACCGAAGACAACGAGGAGGTTTCGATGGCCTACAAGAGCATTCTAACCATCCTGACGGAGACCGATGACCTCGACCCCGTCCTGGATTCCGCGATCAGCATGGCACAAGACGCCCGGGCGCATCTCGACGTCCTGTGCCTCGGCATCGATCGCACGCAGACCGGCTACTATTTCGCCGGGGCGACGGCGATGATGTACGAGGAAACGCTCGCCCAGGCGCAGGACGAGGCCACGCGCCTCGAAAAGGCCGTGCGGGACCGGCTCGACCGCGCCGACCTGAGTTGGGGCGTCGATGCGATGGTCACCCAGTCGGCCAGCGTCACGACGGTCGTAGCCCGCCACGCCCGGTATGCCGACCTTGTCATCCTGCCCAAACCCTATGGCGAGGACCTGCCCGCCGATGCCCCGGTCATCGTCGAGGCCGCCATGTTCCAAGGCAACGCGCCGGTCATCGTGCT
>Ga0209947_1001990_pt1 | contig 11933 bp, 3 predicted proteins | sample SalPonR2_B_D2_MG_FD_185706 | JGI IMG/M metagenome (GOLD analysis project Ga0209947, IMG submission 185706) | Salt pond soil microbial communities from South San Francisco under conditions of wetland restoration - Salt Pond MetaG R2_B_D2_MG... ... | reverse complement strand
GGAATGAGGATCCGAACAGGCTTTATTTGAACCGTGGTGACTTTAACTTTGAGGACGTGACCGAATCGGCAGGTATTGTTGATGACAGCACCGCCTGGTCGACCGGTGTAACTATGGCAGATGTGACGGGGAATGGGTTTCTGGATATTTATGTGAGCCGCGTCAACTATCTGAATAAATCAGGTGCCAACCAGTTTTTCGTAAATAACGGCGATGGCACATTTACAGAAAGGGCAGAGGAGTTTGGAATCGATTTTGAAGGCTATTCCACACAGGCTGTTTTCTTCGATTATAATAATAGCGGCCGGCTCGATCTGTTTATTCTGAATCAGTCGTTTCACTCCGAACGGTCCTACGGTCAGGCGGATCTGCTTCGGGCCGAAATGGATCCCAAAGCGGGAGATCGGCTCTTTCGAAATGATGGGGGCACGTTTACAGACGTCACAGAAGAGGCGGGAATTTACAGCAGCAGTCTCGGATATGGTCTCGGCGTGGCAGTGAGTGATATCGACCTTGATGGCGATCCGGATATCTATGTGGGAAATGATTTCCACGAAAAAGATTACCTGTACATGAACAATGGGGACGGCACATTTACTGAATCTCTTTACGATTTTATCGGGCACACCAGCAATGCGTCGATGGGCAATGATATCGCAGATGTGACAAACGACGGCTACCCCGAGATCATCTCACTCGACATGATGCCTGACAATCATGAATCGTTTTTAAGTTCTGGCGGCCCTGACCTGGTAGTGGTGGAAGAGACCAAATTGAATTTTGGTTTTGGTAATAAAAATGCGAGAAACACAATGCAGATTCATCGCGGGCTTAATCCGGGCGGAGAACCATTCTTTAGTGAGATGGCCTTTACGCTCGGCATAGCACGAACCGACTGGAGCTGGGCGTCCTTGCTGGCCGATTATGATAACAGTGGTACTAAGGATCTTTACGTTACAAACGGCATGGTTCATCGGCCCAATGATCTCGACTACATTCGAATGGTTGGGAATTTCAGGGACAGGAGTTCAGGCGATCGCACATCGGTGGAGGAGTTTGAATCGATTCAATACATGCCAACTATTTTTACCGCAAACTACATGTACCGGAATGATGGTGATCTTACGTTTGAAGATGCTACCAACGAATGGGGATTCAGCCAGCCTTCTTATTCAAGCGGTGCCGTTTATGCCGATCTGGATAATAACGGGATGCTGGATATTGTAGTCAGCAATGTAAATCAACCCCCGTTTATCTACAAAAACACTGCCCTTCAGGATTCAACCAGCAACTATCTGAAAGTTAAACTAAACGGAAGTAAAACCAACAAAACGGGTATTGGCAGCAAAGTTATAGGATTTGCCGGTGACAGGAAGTTTTATGTAGAACAGATGCCAACCAGAGGATTTCAATCGTCTGTGGATCCGTTACTTCATCTGGGCCTTGGAGAAATCAGGTCACTCGATTCGTTGCTGGTGATCTGGCCCGATGGAAAATATCAAACGATGAGTGATGTTGAAGTAAACCGTCAGGTAGACCTGTCATACGCTGATGCAGACGGCTCATTTCAATACGATCGATTGCACAGAAATTACGATTCCGCAATGTTTACAGGCGTGTCTGACATACTTCCTCCAGGGCTGGGTCATGCAGAAAATGAGTACAGTGATTTTTCACAGGAACCGCTCATTCCTTATTTCCTGAGCAGTGAAGGCCCCGCTGTTGCCGTGGGAGACGTCACCGGTAACGGTCTTGATGATATTTATATCGGTAGTGCCCACCGGGAAGCGGCAAAATTATATCTACAGAACGAAGCGGGACAATTTTCAATCTCCAGCGGAGAGCTGTTTGAAGCAGAAGCTCTGTACGAAGATGTGCATGCTATCTTTTTTGATGCCACCGGTGATGGAAATTTAGATCTGTATGTTGTGAGTGGTGGCGGGCAGCTGTTTCAATCGGGAGTGGCACATCGCGACCGGCTGTACATTAATGACGGCAGCGGAGAATTTACAAAGTCTGCAGACGGTCTGCCCGATCTGCAGGTAAACGGGAGTGTGGCAGCGGCCTCGGATTTTGATGGCGACGGGGATATGGATCTTTTTGTGGGTGGACGGTCAAAACCCTGGAACTATGGTCAGTCACCTCAGCACGCAATACTCCAAAACGATGGCAGCGGCAAGTTCACCGATGCCACGTCTGAACTGGCTCCCGGTTTTGAAAATATTGGAATGATTACAGATGCGGTCTGGACAGATTACACGGGTGATGGAGCACCTGACCTGGTCGTAACAGGAGAATGGATGCCGGTATCAGTTTTTAAAAACGTGGGCGGGTCGTTCGAAAATATTACGACGGAACTTGGGCTTGATCAGCTTTCGGGAATGTGGCAGTCGGTTTCCGCTGCAGATCTTGACGATAACGGAACACCCGATCTTATTGCAGGTAACTTCGGTACAAACAGCCGGATGAAGGCAAGTGAATCGCAGCCACTTTCTTTAATTATCAAGGATTTTAACGATAACGGTTATACATCCGGCCTGGTCACAATTCAGAGTGATGGTAAAGAGAAACCATTCGAACAGCTTGATGAACTGATACAGGAATTTCCCCGGCTTGTTCAAAATATTAACAGTTACGAAGATTTTTCAGGCCGGTCTGTTACAGAGTTGTTTGGTAGTGGTGCTTTAAACGACGCAAAAAGAGTGCAAGCCACGGATCTGAGATCTGTAGCTATCTTAAACCAAGGCAGCAACCCGGCAGAGATTGTGCCGCTGCCAGTTGATGCCCAATCGTTTCCCGTGAAGTCAATCCAGGTAATTGAAGGAAGTAATGGTGCGAAGGAGATGCTGCTTGTTGGTAATCACTATGGAGTGAAACCAAGTTACGGTGGCCGGCAAGATGCAGGGTATGGATTGCATTTACGATATACCCCTGAAGATGGTTTTCGAACATTAACCCATCAGGAGAGTGGATTTTATGCAGAAGGGGACTCACGAACTATTCACCCGGTAATAATTGGTGACGAGACATACTTTTTGGTGGGAATCAATAACAGAAAAGCAGAATTGTTTCAGATGAAATAAGAGAGCAGATAACAATTACTTTGATATAGCCTCCAATGTGGTCATTATTCTGCCCGGTTCTGCAGATGACGTGTGAGGCGCTGCAATAAATCTCGGACTCAACGCTGGTAACTTGTAAAAGTACCGGTTTCAGATTGCGTATTAAATCACGTCTCACTGCCTTAGCGGAGCCTGGTTGAAACGATCTATCATGATGCGCGCGAATTAACTGGCGACTAACCAATTGTAAGACTATTCACTTGCATTACATGTCGATGGTAAGCCTAATATATGTCCGACAGGAACTGCTTACCTTCTCGTAAGCGGTTGTAATTTATTGGATTAGTTTCATTTATTGATCCGATCTTCCATACCCCTTGTTTATTTTACTGGCTGATATTTTCTCAAAATAAGTCAGGTTTTTTGAAATAATTTTGATCTGATAAGGAAAAAGCATTTGAAATAGGGTAGAAAATTGTATCAATTAGAGTTAAAATTCTACAATCATAAAAACAATGACATAACGATTAAGTTATTGTTACTTAGTAAGAAAGCGCTTACAAATGCATTTGTATTCTTGGTGATTATCAATAATCAAGTCTGCCTGATGGAGTTGTAAACAAAAAGATAAGATCGATCTGTAAAAACTTTTAAATATGGAAGGGCTTTTTTATCATTACATTGATTTGTTGAGCACTTATAAAAATGCTCTTGCCTCATGCAGCTTTTCGTCTGTGGGGTAATGGCAATTTTAAGCCGGCAAACTGAATCGTAACATTAACTGAGGAACAAATAATATGAATGGAAAATGGCTACGAAAGGTGACTTTTTCGGAAGGCGCCTTTAAACATCTCTCTGCATGTCTGAATCGAGCCGGCACTCCCGCACGATTTTTAATGACAGCTATCCTGATTTTTGGAATTGGTCTCACCAGCTCTATCGCACAAGACCGTGTAACTATTACCGGTACAGTAACAGATGCGGCAGACGGTAGTGAACTGCCCGGCGTAAACGTTGTAGTTCAGGGATCTATGGAAGCAACCGGAACTGGAATAGGTACAACAACAGGAATGGATGGAACATACTCGATTGATGTTCCTGAAGATCTTAACGTTCTTGTATTTACATATATAGGATATCAAAGAGTTGAAGTTGCCATCGATGGCAGATCTCAGATCGATGTTCAGATGGAGGAGGATCTCCAGCTGCTCGATGATATTGTTGTTGTAGGGTATGGCGTTCAGGATACGAAAGAAATTACGTCATCAGTAACCGCAATTGACGAAGCAGAATTTAACCAGGGGAATGTTAATGACCCGGCACAGCTTCTCCAGGGTAAGGTTCCTGGCCTGACAGTAAGTAACAGGGGCGGAAATCCGAATGCTGGCTCAACAATAAGGCTTCGTGGTCTTTCCACAGTTGGTGCCAATACCGAACCACTTGTCGTAATAGACGGTGTGATTGGTGCTTCACTTGATAACGTAGATCCAAACGATATTGAGTCAGTAAACGTACTGAAAGACGGTTCTGCCGCAGCGATTTACGGAACACGTGGTTCCTCAGGTGTTATTATTGTAACAACAAAATCCGGTGGTCAGGTTACCGGAGCCGATGGCAGTAATGTTCAGGTTAGCTATAACGGCTATGTCTCAATGGCAACAGTCGCAAACGATCAGCCTGTTATGTCTCCATCAGAATATATTAATGCAGGCGGTAACTTCCTTGGTGGAAGAACCGATTGGCAAGACCTTGTGACACGTGATGGAATTTCAAACGTCCACAACCTTGCAGTTGCCGGGGGTAATCGGACAACAAATTATCGCGTATCAACAAACCTCAGAAATGTTCAGGGTGTTCTTGAGAATTCTGGATTTGATCAGATCAATGCGCGTGCCAACCTCAGCCATAATGCGTTCAACAACCGATTAAATCTGAACTTGACTGCCTCCACCACCAAGCGAGATAGAGAAAACTCTTTTGAAGAAGCTCTTCGATACGCTGTTCTATATAATCCAACAGCTCCTGTTAGGTTTGACAACGGTGAGTTTTTTCAAGCCATTCTATTCGACAACTTCAACCCTGTTGCAATTGTAGATCAGAATGTGAATGAAGGTCAGTCTAAAGACATCAACTATAACCTCCAGGGTCGTTTTGATGTGCTTGATAATCTCGCGGTTCATGCAAATTACGCACGTCAGTTCAACTCGTTCTCGAATGGTGAATTTTATCCAAGTACCTCTTTCTTCAGGGGACTTAACAGAAACGGCCTTGCCCGCCGGTACTTCCAGGATGGAGATTTCACGCTCTTTGAATCGTATGCTGCGTACACTGAATCGTTTTTCAATAATCTTGATATGACGTTGACAGGTGGGTATTCTTACCAGGAACAGTTTACGGAAGGCTTGACGCTTGAGCTGGGTAACTTCCCCTCGAATGTGAATGGTTATTATGATATTGACCTCTCCGGTGATCGTGTGATTGGTGGCCCGGGTAACGTGATTGTTGAAAGTTTTGCAACGCCTGAAGAAAAAATTATTGCTTTCTTCGGTCGCTTAAACACAACGTTTGATAACGGTATCTTTCTCAATGCATCCATTCGTCACGAAGGATCTACTAAACTAGGTGATGACAATCAGTGGGGATGGTTCCCGGCTGCGAGTATCGGAACCGAGCTGACGAACTATTTTGATCTTGACGTTGTGAACCAGCTGAAGGTAAGATTTGGCTACGGTGTTACCGGTGCACTACCGGGCCCCAATGGTCTGGCTCAGGATCTTTACGCATATGACTTCGCTGCCGGCGGGACTGTGAATTTCATACGTGATGCAAACAACGAACTTAAGTGGGAAGAAAAAACTGAATATAATCTTGGGTTTGACTACGGACTTTTCGAAAACCGACTGACAGGTTCTCTTGATATCTATCAAAGAGACATATCAGACTTTATTCTTGAAGTGCCGGTCCCAACTGATCAGTTTGCGTCAGGATCTCAGTTTCAGAATGCTGGTGAACTCCAAACTCAGGGGATCGAATTTTCAATCAGCTATGACGTCTTTGCAGACGAAGACCTTCTTTGGAATACAGGCTTTGTTTTTGATACGTACAATACTGAGCTGGTTGAATTCCTGACTGATGAAACGATGCGAGCCAACCTCGGAGCTCCGGGTCAGAATGCCACAAATATGATACGTGTAGCAACAGGTGAAGAGATTGGTCAAATCTGGGGCCCCGTGATTGATAGAGTAGCAAGTGGTGGTGAAAGAATTCCTATTGGTTTTGATGCAGATGGTAACATAATTCTGTCAGGACCATTATCAGCGGGAACACCGATAATGAAGGACTTAAATGGAGATGGTATTATAGTATCTGACCAAGGTAGTGCTCTGGCAGATAACGGCGATTTCCAGAAGCTGGGAAGTGGTATTCCTGACTTTTCAATTGGCTGGACAAACAGAGTGAACTATAAAAACTGGGATTTGAACCTTTTCTTCAGAGGTGCATTCGGTCACAGTTTAGTAAACACTTATCGTGCTTTCTACGAACCGGTAGATCCAGGAGCAATCAACTCATATAACAGGGTTATTACCGATAAAGCCGTTGATGGTCTTACAGTATCACAGTTCAGCTCGCTTTATGTAGAAAAAGCTGATTTTGTGAAACTTGATAACATTACGTTGGGTTATAATATCGATAGTTCAAATATTGACTTCCTGAGCCGTCTGAGGCTATATGCGACAGTTCAGAACGCATTTACGATTACGAACTACACCGGAATTGATCCCGAACCTGTCCTTCAAGATCGCGGATCAGTTGACAACGGTGGTCGTTTAGGGGCCTTTGCTGATGTGCTGTCTCCCGGTATCGACAGACGAAATAACTACTTCACTGCCCGAACATTTACGTTCGGCGTCAATATCGAATTTTAATAAAAACCCCAGATCACAATGAAACATCTAAATAAGTTTTTAATACTTGCACTGGTCTGTGTCGGGTTTTCCTGCACCGATCTGAATGAGTCCCTTAATTCGGACTTTACAAACAACTTCGACCCGAATAATCCCGGTTATGGGGAGAGTGATAATGTAAACCAGCCCGTTCCTGATGATGGATTGAACGCTGCTTTTTCCCAGCTTCTGGGCGGTACAGCCGGACATGAAGGGTACTTCTCAGTTTCCGAAATACCTACTGATCAGGTCGTTATCACCCAGAAGGGTGGTGACTGGTTTGATGGCGGTATCTGGCTGAATATGCACACTCATGATTTCAGACCTACTAACCCGGGTCTTAACAATGCCTGGGCTGCAAATTATGGCGGTGTAAGCCAGATTAACCAGCTGCTTGCAGATGGTGGTCTTGATGCAAATCAGACAGCACAGCTTCGCACGCTTAGAGCCTATTTCTACTGGAGACTTACGGATATGTTTGGACGAATTAAGATCGTAACTGAGCCAGGTGTAGATTCACCGCAGGTTGACCGTCCGCAAGTTTTCGATTTCATCGTTTCAGAAATTGAGGCAGCACTCCCTGATTTGAATGAATCAGCTGGTTATGCAAGGATCTCCAAAGGTGCTGCAAATGCACTGCTTGCCCGTATGTATCTGAATGGTGAAGTATACACGCGTCCTTACCCATATACTCCCGGTACTGGTACTACATACTGGCAGGAAGCCATTGATGCAGCTGATGAAGTGATTAATTCAGGTATTTATGACCTGGCTGACTCTTATGATGCCGCGTTTGGTCCAGCCAATGTCGGAAGCGTTGAGCATATCTTTGTTGTGCCGTTTGATGAGTCAACAGGTCAGGGAATGAACATTGCACAGATGACGCTCCACTATCCAAGTCAGCTCACATACGATCTAGCTGAACAGCCCTGGAACGGATATTCTTCACTTGAAGCTTTCTACAATTCATTCTCAGATGAAGATATCCGTAAAGAAGAGTTCTTCGTAGCAGGACCACAAACTGATCTGGATGGAAATCCAATACTGGACGTAGCTTTTAACCCGGATAACGAAGCTGCTGCCGGTGATCCTAATCCTGGGCCAGCGATTAACTACACACCTGAAATAAATGAGCTGGCTCCCAATGGTGCCCGACAAGCTGGCGTTCGTCTTGGTAAGTTCTCGTTCAAGATTGGTCAGCAGGCAAACATGGATAACGATTATCCGCTGCTGCGATATGGTGACGTTCTTCTGATGAAAGCAGAAGCTGTTGCCCGTCAATCTGGTAACTGGAGTAATGGAACAACATTACTTCTGGTCAACGATCTCAGAGAGCGAGCAGGCCTTGAAGATGTTGGATCACTGACTGAAGATGAGTTTTTTGCGGAAAGAGGCAAAGAGATGTTTATGGAATCTATCAGACGCACAGATATGATTCGGTTTAACCGATGGGGCGACGCATGGTGGGAAAAACCATCTCACACAACTGCCTATCGTAATATTATGCCGATTCCTGATCCACAGATTCTTGCAACTACAGATGGATCACTCACTCAACATGATGATTACTAATCGAATTATTTGTTAGTAAATAAAAGGCTGCCATTTCATGATGGCAGCCTTTCCATTAAATTATCCAAAAACCATAAAACAAATCCCTAAAGAAATGTATAACAACTTTAAAAAGGTAAGTTTTATCGTTTTTACATTGTTACTAACCCTTATTTTAGTGACATCTTGTAGTGACGATGACAATAACATTTCAGGTCCAAATGAAAATCTGAACTTAGTTGAAACAGCCGAAGATTACGGTAATTTTTCTACACTTTTATCTATAGTTAATGACCTGGGCCTCACAGAAACATTGCGAAATAGTGAGCTAACTGTTTTAGCACCAACCGATGCAGCCTTTGAGGCACTTCCAGACGGTTTACTGGATGACCTCACAGATGAACAGCTTACTGAAATCATTTCTTATCATTTGATTGATGGGACTATTGAATCCAGTGATATTGGGGAAACGCAAGAAGCTGTAACACTTCAAGGTGACATGATGTATATCCAAAATAATGGAAGTAGTGTCATTGTAAATGGAACCGCTTCAGTTGCCTTAGCAGATTTATCAGCAAGTAACGGCGTTTTACATGGCGTTAATAAAGTGTTGCTTCCTGATGCATATGGAACCGTTGTGGATAATGCGGTTAAACGATATGATTTATCTACACTAGTAGGTTTGTTAACTGATCGGGGTCTTGTATCAACCTTAGCTGATACAGAATCGAGCTTTACAGTCTTTGCACCTACGAATGCAGCATTTTCAGCAATCCGTTCTACATTAGGAGTTTTCACTGAGGAGCAGGTGGATAGTACACTTCTCTATCATGTGCTTGACTCAGCAGTTCAGGCATCGCAATTATCTGAATCACAGTCCGTCGCTACTTTGAATGATGGTCAAGAAATACTTATTGAGGTAGCCGATGGAGTAGTGACAATTAATGGCAGCGCTACCGTGCAAACAGCCGATGTAATCAGCACTAATGGAGTTATTCATATCATTAGCGCCGTGCTGATTCCAGAAGGATTAAGAGATATTCAACCACCTGCAGATTCCAATCCGCTAGTTGGTGAGTGGTCTGTAGATCCTACTCCAGGCTCTCTCGGTGTTGGGCCATCTCCTGGTAATTATGAGTGGTTTTCAATAACATCTTCACAAATTGTAGAACGAGGTTGTTTCTTTGATGATCTATATGTATTCAACGCTGATGGTTCTTTTGAGAACCAGCTTCAAGATGAAACTTGGGTTGAGGCTTGGCAAGATGGCGTTGACGCAGACGGATGTGCCGCTCCAGTTGCACCTCATGATGGATCAACTATTGGAACATGGGAAGTTGATGAATCCAACAATCTTACTATTACCGGCGAAGGCGTCTTCTTAGGTCTTGCCAAAGTACATAACAACGGTGAAAATGGAGATCCTGCTAATGATACTATAACGTATCAATATGAACTGTCGGAAGACGATACGATCCTTGAAGTTACTATCCAGTTTCAAGGCTCAGGTTCTGACGCAACATGGTATTTTAGATTTATCAGGCAATAATACCATTAGCTAATAAGTCTAATTTATTTGAAAAAAAGCCGGCATGTTGTGTCGGCTTTTTTATTTCTATTTTGTCCAGGCATAAAGTAAGTGCCAATCTATTTTAATATGCGACACGGTTTTTAGATATTAAACCGTCAAATACCACGTTGCTCTTTGTGTATATAAATTAAGTACCACTCTCAATTGAAAGTATTAGCTTCTGCGCTTTTTACAGGAATAATTTTTTTAATGGTCGGCTGTTCAGGCGAGACAGTAAATAATAATTTACTATTCAGAGAAATTGCCCCTGAAGAGACAGGTGTGGATTTTACAAATATGCTTTCGCCAACCGAAGATTTTAACATGTACCTCTTCAGAAATTTTTATAATGGAGGAGGCGTGGCTATTGGTGATGTGACAGGTAACGGTATGCCTGACCTGTTCTTTACCGGTAACATGGTGACTAACCGGCTCTATGAAAATTTAGGCGGGTTTAAATTCCAGGATATTACGGATGAGGCGGGTCTGAATTCGGAGGGTTATTGGTCGACAGGAGCCAGTTTCGCAGACGTTGATGGTGACGGTAATCTTGACATTTTCGTGACTTTATCTGGCCAGCCTGAAGGCGATAATCGCCACAATAGATTGTACATCAATAATGGTAATAAAACATTCAGTGAACAATCAGAACAGTGGGGGATCGACGATGAAAGCCTCGGGACTCACGGTGTGTTTTTCGACTATAACGGTGATGGCAGGTTAGATCTCTATCTGCTCAGTAATTCAGCAGATGAAATGGCGGGCTTTGGTGAGGCGACATCAGAATTGAGAACAGTTGCAGGAGGGGCCGGTTCAAGTAAACTTTACAGGAATGAAGGTGATCATTTTACGGATGTAACCCGTGAGGCAGGAATTTACAACAGCGTTATCGGTTTTGGGTTAAGCGCATCGGTGTCAGATATCAACAGGGATGGATTTCCTGATTTGTATGTGGCAAACGATTTTATTGAAAGGGACTATCTTTACATCAACAATGGTGATGGAACTTTCACTGAGCAACTCGATGAATCTATACGGAGTTTAAGCTCCAGTTCAATGGGGTCGGATATTTCAGATGTAAACAACGACGGCTGGCCGGAAATCTACGTCTCTGATATGCTTCCTGAAACTGAAGAGAGGCTGAAGTCAAAAATGCAGATTCAGTCATGGGAAGAGTATCAGGACTGGTCTGATCGTGGTTTCCATCACAAATTTACAAGAAATACGCTGCAGCTTAACAGGGGAGGAGAAGAGTTTTCAGAAATTGGCAGGTACGCAAACTTGTATGCTACTGACTGGAGCTGGGCGGTTTTGATGGCTGATTATGACCTAAGCGGAACCAGTGATATTTATGTGGCCAATGGAATATATAAAGATCTCCTTGATCAGGATTATATCGATATTATTGCCAATCCCAGGAACATTCAGCAGCGTATTATGTCGGGCGAGGAGAATGTGATAATGAACCTGATGGATGAGATGAGCTCTGTTCCAACTGCTGATTTTATCTTCTCCAACAACGGCGACCTTCAGTTTGCTGACAGTACGGACGCCTGGGGGCTGGATGCCTCTGGCTTTTCGAGCGGCGCGGCGTGGGGCGATCTGGATGGTGATGGCGACCTGGACCTGGTGGTGAGCCAGGTGAACGGTCCGGCCCGGATCTACCGCAACAGGGCAGACGAGCAGCTACCGGATCGCAGCTGGCTGCAGGTGAACCTGCAGGGCGAGGCGCCCAACACGCAGGCCATCGGCGCCAGCCTTCAGGTGTGGGCGGGCGATGACGGCTACTGGTTCCGCGAGCACTAC
>Ga0209947_1001985_pt1 | contig 11938 bp, 5 predicted proteins | sample SalPonR2_B_D2_MG_FD_185706 | JGI IMG/M metagenome (GOLD analysis project Ga0209947, IMG submission 185706) | Salt pond soil microbial communities from South San Francisco under conditions of wetland restoration - Salt Pond MetaG R2_B_D2_MG... ... | reverse complement strand
GAGGATCCGACCGTTGACTTCCCGTGGATTGAAGCGACGAAAGTCGGCGAGTATGAGCTTAAGGTCACCCTGACCGATTATGCGGGAAACACCACCTTCACATTAGTTCCGTTTATCTGGGATACCATAGCTCCGGGCGACCCCGAGGGTACAGCACCTACTGTTTATGCCCCGTCCTATAGTACAAATAGCCAGCCTGTCTGGACGTGGGATGAAGTAGTTGGAGCGAACTATTACAAGGTGAGCTTCAACTCCGCGCCGGATTGGAACAATCCGGCGGATTATCAGATAATAGAAGGTTCTTCCTTCAGTCCGGATGCACCGGGACGTTCCGATGGAACTTCAAACCTAAAAGTAAGCGCCTGGGATACCGCCGGAAACAACACATCCACAGGAGAAGCAGCCTCATTTATAGACACGGTACCCCCGGTTATACTAGGAGACGGACAGCTCTTTCTGACTAGCTCACTCCTTACGATCAACTATGCCGGTACTGATAGTGATGCCAACGGAGTAGTCGACGGAAGCGAGGATGGAGCAGTCTACGATCCGGGGAGCCCTACAATGGGGGGCTCGACCGGCAGCGATATTGATTCAGCTACCTATCAGTGGTCAGCTAGCGGTCCAGGGACACTCACCATAAGCGATGCGGATACCCTGGCTCCCTCGTTCTCCGCAGACACCGATGGCCAGTACCAGATCAGTTTCAGTGTTGCTGATTTAGCGGGTAACAGCGCAAATGCGGATTTTATCTTCGAATGGGACACCGTTGCTCCCGATGCACCGGTAGTCTCGGGTGTTGGCTCTATAGTTGAACCGGCTGAGCCGGACGTCACAAAAACTCCTAGCGTGACCCCCACCTGGTCCTGGAGCAGTGGGGGAAACGGAGGCAGCGGAACATTCCGTTATCGAATGGATCGAGCCGACGAGTTTGGAAGCATTGAAGAGACCGATGTGATTCCCTGGACTGAGATTAACGGCACAAGTTTTACACCCTCAGTAAGTCTGGTGGATCCGGATGAGGACGGAGTGAAGGAGTATGATAATAAGCATTTCATACTCTATGTGCAGGAAAAAGACGCTGCCGAGAACTGGTCGGCTGCCGACTCTGCAAGCATCTGGGTGGATACCACTTTCACCTCCTCTCCAAGCGTAATCAGGGATGGAGGGTACTTGAGAAATAGCACTCAGACCTCGGTCACTTGGAACTTGATCTCTGGTCTGGGAGACCTGGCTAATGAACTCTACCGTTACCGTCTCGACCCGGGTAATCCATGGACCGAACTGTTAACAGATCAAACGTCTATCCAGATAGATTTCGCCTCAAACGGAACGGACGACGGGGTATATACCCTGGAGGTAGAAGAACAGAACACCACGGACACAACCTGGGTCGAAAAAATCGGTACAAGTGATGTGCAAATAGACGCTACCGCCCCGTCGGCACCTACAGTTAGCGGTACCAGTCCAACTAACGACACAACTCCCACATTTAACTGGAGCTACGGTAGCGATGACGGAATAAGAGTATATCGGTATAGTTTCGATGGGGGTACATGGTCCGCTGATACAACCTCGACCAGTTATACCCTCTCCTCCGCCCTTGCCAACGGCAGCTCCCACACCCTCGATGTACAGGAACGGGACCAGGCGGGCAACTGGTCTATATCAGGATCAAGGACCGTCACTATCGATACGGCTGCACCGACTATCTCATCATTTTATATAAACTCCGGAAACCCGTCCTATACTAATATTAGAGGCGTTACTCTGAATATCGGTGCCGCTGGTGATCCCTCACTAATGCGCTTCTCTAACAACTCTGGTGTTTCTTGGTCCAGTTGGGAAGCATACTCAAGTACAAAATCCTGGACTCTTCTCTCCGGCGACGGTTCCAAGGAAGTATCCGTCCAGCTTCAAGATGCCGCCGGCAACAGTGCCTTCGCTAAAGACTACATCTATCTCGACATGACAAATCCGGTGATCAATTCTTTCAGCATCAACAACAATGCAAACACTACAAGTTCCACATCAGTGACCCTGAACAGCAGTGTCTCCGGTGCCAACTCCATGAGGATGAAAAACGGATTGGGAGGGACCTGGTCCTCCTGGTATACTTATGCATCTTCAATGTCCTGGAAGCTCTCATCCGGTGTGCAGACAAAAAAGGTATATGCGGAATTTAAGGACTACGCAGGAAACACGGTTTCGACCACAGATGCCATCTTCTACGGCACTCCTTCGATACTATACGCAACCAAGGGTGCCTACGACAACGGAGATATTAAGGTTTACTACAACACCTATGGAAGTGAAAGCGGGACTGCCACCAACAGCTATAGAATCCTCTATGCCACATCTCCGATCGGGACAAAAAACGTGAAAACATCCAGCGCGGTTAGTTCACCCTACACAATGACCGGTATGACGAAGGGGACTCTCTACTATATCTTCGTCCAAGTACACAACTCCGAGGTTGGTTATTCCGAATACTCCTCCTACGCACCCGGTTTCACCTCGGATGTGACGGTAATATACGACAGTACAGACAGCGGCGATATTTCGGTTGCCAACTCTGTGAAGAGTCTCCTAACCTGGACTACTTTTCCTGACAGCTATTCCAGCTATATCTCCGGTTCTATGCCGGCTTACACGGTTACCCTCTTTCCGGAGAATCTCGTTTCTACCAATTGGTATACCGGAGATGACAGGAACATCATCTATGGGGATCCAGTGATCATCACTCCCTCTACAAGCCTCTATACTTCTTCTGTAAGAGTGCAGAACGTCCTGCACAGATCCGGAACCCTTGGTTCACCACCGTCTAATCTGTTACCCAGCACAAGGTACGATACCTATACTATCTGGGGCTGGAACCCTACAACAGGAATGTTAGAACCCCTAGGAACGGGATATGACTACCACGCCGGGATCATCGCCATGGGTTACGGTGGGGCAAAATTCCTTGACACTGCGGAGGTTTATTGGTCTTCCTACGGTTATCCGACAAGCAGCCTCACCGATATCACCCAGTACCCAACCGAGATAGGGGCCGGCGAGAGCATGACCACAAGCAGCGCTGACAGTTATATGTACCAGTGGACCGACAACAATCCGAACAGTGATAACTTCGTGTGGCGTTCTCCCCTTTATAGCACAATTATCGTCGGCGGCTCATCCCCAACCCACAATGCAAGTGTCCAGATAACATATGATACCCTTGAAAACCGACATACGGTATATCGATCTACGGATACCGATCCCGTAAATGGCCAGCTGTTAATGCGGGATAACTATTCCTCGAACCCGCATTATTTCCCGGTTGTCCGGCAAGGTCGTTTCCTCCAGTATGGTTTTCCAGTGCTCCTCGACCGACCTTATACCGGTAAGGTGTTCTTTGTGAATATCACCGCATTGATGGATAATTATTGATCAAGTAAATATTTGAAAACGTTGAAGAAAGCAGTCCTTCGGGGCTGCTTTTCTTTAATTACCAATAATTCATGCTCGAGTTGCTTTATGCTATTTTATAGTAGCTATGAGGGAGACACTAAACGGTCAGAAATTATTAAAGCGTATTAAACTTTTAAGAGGCATCTCATCCCATCAGTCTCTGCAGCACCTTTAGATAATCATATGCACTCATCGGGCGGGGGTTATCTTTATTGCTGCCGTTGCGGGCGGAGTTCTCCGCCAGCTCCTGCAGATCCTCCGTCTGAACTCCGAGGTTGCGAAACTCCGGCAGGCCTACCTCCTTGGCAAGCTGCTCTACCCGTTTTACCGCCAGGCGGGCCCCATCTGCAGGCTCTTCAAACTCTAAGCCCATCGACTGGGCAATACGGGCGTAGCGCTCCAGGGCAAACTCCATATTATAGTCCATCATCACCGGCAGAACTATCGCATTGCACACCCCATGGGGAGCATCGTACTTGCCTCCCAGGGCCTCGGCGATACAGTGCACTCCGGCTACATCGGAATGGCTAAAGGCTATACCCGCCAGCAGGCTGCCGGTCATCATTCCGTCTCGCGCCTCTGCATTCGAAGGCTCCAGCACCGCAGTCACCAAATGGGCATTGATCAGCTCTATCCCCTGCAGGGCCGCCGCATCCGATAAGGGGTTGGCCGCATTTGCGGTAAACGCCTCAATTGCGTGGGTAAGCGCGTCCAGCCCGGTGGCAGCAGTCAGCGCCGCCGGCATAGAATGGGTAAGCAGCGGATCGATATAGGCAACCCGCGGGGCAATTTTGGGCGTTTTAATGGTAAACTTGAACTTATCCCGGGTATCGGTGATAACCGAACTAAAGGTTACCTCGCTGCCGGTTCCGGCGGTAGTCGGAATAGTATATACAGGCAATACCTTCCCGAAAATAGTGCTCGAATCAGAAAAAGAGCGTACGCTTCCCTCATGGGTTGCTACGACACTCACCGCCTTTGCACAGTCGATCGGGCTGCCCCCGCCAATGGCGATAATTGCATCGACCATCAAATCGCTCGCCTGTCTGGCCGCCTCCTCTACGTTGCGGTCCTTCGGATTAGCCTCCACCCCGTCATACACACCCACCCTGATTTCTTCTGCGGTAAGGCTGTCGATAATAGCGGTAGTAAACTCCTGTGAGCGGATCACCTTGTCAGTAATCACTAATACCGAATCAACACCCCTTAACACCAGTTCATCCGGAAGCTTCTGAACAGCCCCGTCTCCGTACTCAATTTCTGTCGGTAATGTAAAACTAAAACCCTTCTGTCCTGTTTTCATGTGCATATGTAACCCCCTATTCACAATCTACAGCTCCACTATACAAGGGATACCTTTCTCTTCCAAGAAAAAACAGTGTTGACCTTACAATAGTGATGCGGACAGAAGATCTTAGCTGTAGCCTTAACCTCTTCTATTCCTTAACGAGGGACTGACCGGCCATCTCTTTTAAGACTGGGAACGCCGCCTTTAAGGCCGTCGGATTAAGTTGAGAAAACTGTTTCATCCTCGACCGGAGCTCATCCACTGAGATGTTTTCCACGATCGCCGCCCTAAGTTTTTCCTTATCTACATCTTTACTCTCGATACGCGAAAGAATGATATCAGCGCACTCTTCCTCATCTTTGTACCCCGAGTTATCAAGCTCAGTCTGGATATATACGATATCGTCATACTCGATGGATGTGATGATAGCCGCCGCCTCTTGGTTCGATACACCATAACTGGACAAAGAACGTTGGAAGGCCACCGAGTTGTCCTCAATCTGCCGGTTTAACTCTCTGACAAATTCCGGCGCCCGGTCGCTCTTCATATACTCCACCGCCAGTTTCGGCAGCGCCAGGTAGTAGAACAACACCCCAGCCAGTACGATTAGTAACAACACCACTATAATCACAGCCGGTTTCTTACTCTTCCTTTTTGTCATAGGTTACTCCTTTTTTTTTACGATTAAGTTTTCTAACTTCAATTATACTATCAATACTTGTAATTAGATAACTATTAGTTTCCGTCCTAAACGATCAGTCCTAAGCGATCATAAGCTTGCAGAGAACATATTTCCGGGTGTAGAATATCACCGGGGGCCAGGGAAGAAAGATGGTAAAGTCAAAATTTGCTGGATGGTCATTACTTTCTGCGTTGATATACGGCCCACTCATGTTTGCCTTGCTCATCTTACTTCACCTACATAGCACAGGTTTTTCATTTATGACCCATGCTATGTGTAGTCTTGCAGTCGGATCTGCCACCTACCGTACACTTTTTTTAATTACATCCTGGGGAATGACCTTATTGCATCTTCCTTTCCTGCTTTATTGGCCGACACTATCTCAGAGTTTAGGAGGAAACAGATTTTGGCGAATTCCTTTTCATATTGCCGGTCTTCTGTTTACCGTCGGATTCCTATTTTTTCCCATTTTCACTCTTGATCCGCAAAATCTGAGCTCCTATAGGGTACATCAAGTACTAGCAGCTTTTTATTTTCCCGCCTGTGCGGTTATCGCGATTGTCCCATGGTTTAACCTGAAAACATCAGGTAAAGTAAGAGCACTATTCAGTACAACCTCTTGGTTGTGGATGTCATCCTCCCTCTTGTATATTGTTCCTTTTGTAGTTTTTGCTCCGTCAGCCCCACCTTATCCTGGCTGGGTAAACCTGCTCAATTGGGTATTTCTTGCCTGCTACGGCCTTTGGGCCCTCGTGTATGGGCTCCTGCTCACAGGAAAAATAGCACCCTCACAACAGTAATAACTGTTTGAATTCTCCCCCTTCAGCTTTGCTCCAGCGAAAAGCTGTAGCCGGCGGCGATACTCAGGTAGCTTGAGCTGAGATATTCTGTCTCATCGGCAGCTTCGAAGGACTGCCCCTCCCCCGATTGCATAAGGTAGCTCAACATGAGCGACATGTTCTCGTTTAAGCTGTACTCTACATTAAAATACACCCCGAAATTTCCAAGGGGGTCCTTGAAGAAATCAGCATCGACCTTCCCGAAACCGCCCGCCTCGCTGTGTTTTTCGATCTTCCCCAATATGGTAGGTCCGATATAGAAATTTGCCCGCAGCAACTCCGATACCCGGTACTGTACACCCCCAAAAACTGTAAAATACTCGGCCGTATAGCCTAAGCCCTCCGCCTTATCCAGCGAATCCCCTGAAATATCGTCGTAAAGATAGCTGCCTGCAAGGCCGAATCCCAGACGAGTAAAGGGGTAGTAAGTCCCCGAAATGGTAAAATGGGACGAGTTGGAGGTAAGGGGGATGTTTCCCAAAGCCTCTATGTCAAACAGGCGTGAATGATAGAATAGCCCAAAGGAAAGCGATGCCCACTGACTGCTCGGCTCGGCAGCAGTACTGTTTAGCTGATAGGCGCTGCCCACCCGAACCCCGTACCGGCTTCTCGACAGCTGCCGCTCCACCTCCATCCGTTCGTACTCGGCAGCGTTCCACCCTGCGAGTCCATAGGCAAGCTCCCGCAGCTTTTTTTCAAGTAAATCTAAATGCTCGAATCTTACCATAGCCGCCTCGACAATCTGCGTTGTTTCGGTATCGATAAGCCGGCCGCTGATTGTTATGGTAGAGCCCACCTGCATCGCCGAACCGCTCACCACCATATCGAGGTTATAGAACTCTCCGACCTTCGCTGCGGTTTCCTCGTCGGTCAGACCGGATATCTGTAGTTCCTGCTCCTCGAGGACTTTATCAAGCAGGACACGCTCGCTCAGCTCGTACTTTCCCGTCTCCTTGAGTTTCGAAACGAGCACCTCCGGAATGATCTCCTCGGCATTGTCCAGTCCGATGTTGTTTTTTACCTCGAACTCCTTCACACCCACCAGGGGAGCTCCTGCCTCTTCGGCCGGCACGGACACAGATAGGACTAATCCCAGGAGTAGCACCCCGACTACTGACTTACACATGTATACAGATTTTCGAATTTCACTCATGAACGTCCTCCTATTTAAAAAAATAACACTATCTCTTATTTGCCGAAATGGCGTACCCTGGCCCGTGAAGGAGTAACACCCATCGTCCTGCGAAAGGCCGCTGAAAACGCGCTGAGGCTTTTATAACCTACCGCATGGGCCACCTCGCTGATACTCATACGGGTGTCGCAGAGCAGTATCAGAGCCTTTTTCATGCGGAGCCGGTGTACATATTCGAAGATGGTGCAGCCGAACTCCCTTTTGAATATAGCCTTCAGCTTAGTGGCGTTGAGTCCAACCCTTCGGGCCACCAGCTGTATAGTTGCTGTTTCGATGTAGTGTTCATTCAGATAGAACATCGCATCGTATATTCTGTCACGCTCCCTTGATGAGCTATTGATTTGGGAAACAGGCCGGCTGTCCAACTCGGTCAGGTAGATCTGCTCGAGTTGCAGGGTCAAGTACTCCAGGATCTTGGCCTCGAGATAAAGCGACCGCAGGCTTCCTGTCATGCTGCAGGCGCGAATATTACCCACGATCATGCCGGCTTCCATTACCCGTATTGTTCGACGATAGTAATAGCCATTGTTGGGATTTTCCAGAAGGTCACTTAGCACTTTCGGCGGTTTCATATTTTTTTCCTGAACCACCTGTTCAAGGATGGCTTGGGGAATCAAAAAACAGAACTGATCTACCGCAGAGCCAGGAATAAAGTGCACATTTCCACTTATCCTAGGAGAAAACATGTAAGATGCACATGCCTCAAAGGAAAACCTGTCACCGAGTGCTTCTAAGCTCACATCGACATCTTTTGATTGTAGAACCACAGGGAACTTGTAACGATGGTCCTCTACGGACGCCCAGAGATCGCAGCGGTCCTGGGCCTGCTCTACGACCAGCTCGTCATACCCCAAACCGCTGCGCAGATTTTCGATTCGTATTTTACCCGGCTTTAGCTCCTCCGGTGCAGGAATGTGCATCTCACCCCGAAACTCATTGGCCTGTATAAGGCATCTTCTTTGCGCAGTTTCTTTGCGGCGAACGGGCTTCCTGCACTCGATACGAATGTGGATGGATTCAGATTTTTCTTTTCTTTTTAGCTTGTTATCGGCATCCTTCATCAACCAGCCACTTCCCCGGCAGGTTGGTGCCGATTATTGTGGCTGCAGCTGTAATCCTGCCGATTTGATATATCCATTATACTACAGCAGCATCACGAGAGCAACGCGATCAAGGTTCGGATTATTGAATCTCTGCTTCACAAGAGGCCTAAATGGCTGAGGATCAGTAAAGCCCTGACGGGATTCAAGACTACTATGAGCCCGTTATTTTTCGAGCACCGATATGAACAATGAAGGCTCTGCGGGATGCGTCACATAGATGTCGTTTCTCAGCTCGCCCCGGTCTCCGGCATAGACGAGAAACCCGGCAAAAACGGTGTACGGGTTCCAATTTACAACCCGTTCGAGAAAATACCTGAGGCCCCGAAAGTAATCGCTGTTGAGGGGCGTACCTGCCTGCAGCAAAGTCATCCATTCCGAAGCGGTAGTGTAAGATATGCCGGTGTCGTTCGCAAGGGAGGAAAAATTGAGAATTTGCCCGACCCTTCCGGCGCACAGGCCGAGAAATCTTTCAAAGAGGGAAAGATTGTGAATCAATGAGAGTTGTCGCAGATCTCTATCAATGTAGATCGATATGTAATCGGAAAGCACTCTGTTCGGATCGAGACCGGAACTGTATATGCGGGTATAAAATACTCGTTTTAGTACTCTTATAGATAGCATCTTTATTAAGTCGGAGAGCTCTCTTCGCAAACTGGCAACAGAAAGATGCAAGAGATGACTAATACTAAACTTATCAGCATAGAAAAAAACCATTTTCTTTTCACTATTTCGAAAACCTCCTTGCCTGTAATTCATCTCTCAATTAGTTTTTTACGTATTTCAGTAAATCCTCTCCGCTTGTTAGAACATAGATCGGTTCATGAGAACCGAGTTCACCACAATAGGCGGCATCCAGACCTTTAATCTCGTCCGGCACCTCGAACTCATCTACCAAGGTACCGGTAGTATCATATCTCTTAACAAAATGCTTACCGCCTGTAACCGTTCCTATCAGTACATAATATTCATCAGAACCTATAATAGGCTCAAATGTATATGCTGCAATATATGTGCATGTAGCGCTCGAAACAGTCCACTCATCTGTTTTATTTCCCGTATAATCATAAACATTGATATTTCCGGCAGAACTTCCACCATCTGTTAAATATAGGGTACCTCCGTCAATAACCGGATGAATGTCCATATCTGGATATGCATCCCCCGATGTCCACCAGGATTTAACCTGATTTGCACCTTCGATGTCATAAACTCCTACTCCAAGCCAGAAAGGATCAGGAGATGAATGATGGTCATGCACAAAAAGTTCATCATCAACTGCAATTCCACTGGCATCTGAAATATTTTCGTTGTATGTTTTTAATAGCACCTGAGTATCAGGATCGTAAGCTTTAACCCAATTTTCAGTACTAACAAAAACTGCATTGCTTTTCCACCAGAAAATATCTCTCGCATCGGCGCCGAGGTTGATATCGTCACCGCTGACGAGTGAGCCGTTTACGGTGAATTTCCGTATACGGTTATTAGCCTGATCTCCCACGTAGATGTAATCATTATTAGGACCGACAACAAGCAGGCTCGCACCGTTTGATACAATGTTATTTGCAACTACTGTCTTCAAAAACGGGATTTCAATTGTTTTCGTATTGACATTTGAGTCAGTCCAGTCGGAATAGAATCCCCTTACCTTTATCACAGTGAGTGGTTCATTAACTTCGATTTCACCGGAATACGCAGGAGATGATTCTGTCGGGTTTGATGGATTTGTTCCGATTTCATACCGAATCGTTGCACCGTTGGTACTGCAGCCCATTGTAACTGTCTGAGGGGTATAATAGATACCGCTTTTTGAAATCGACGGGGTCGCCACCTTTCGCGTTTCGCCGTAGTTCGTCCCGCTTACATTAGGAGCGTTCATGCCGCTGTAATTAGGATCGGAACTGACAGCACTGGCGAGTACGATGGTAAAATTACGGGAACCGTCATTTGCAGCATCATCCTCACCTGTTACCGTAACCGATTGATTACTTGACCAGTTTGCAGCAGTGAATGTCATTGACAAGGGGCTGATCGTTGCCTCTGTAGTATCGGAACTCGATATATTAAACGATACATTCGCTGTGGGTTTAGAATTCAGCCGAACGGTAAATGTGTCCGTATTATTTGCGTGCCCCGGATCTTCATATACGGTCAGTCCGTTTGTCTGGGACAGTGTAAACCCAGCTGTGTCGTCATCTTCGTTTGTTGCAGATACATTATCCACCGCCATACCGTTGTAGTCATTATCACTGCTGCTCGCGGGACCGGCACTTACGATATAATTTTGATCACCGTCATCCACATCGTCATCCACACCCGTTACGGTAATCGTTTTCGGGTTCGACCAGTTGTCTGTTGTAAAGATTGCGGATGAGGGTGAGACGAACCCTTCTGCCGGAGTATCTGAGCTGAAGGAAATGACGACATCGGATTCCGGCTGAGAGTTGAGGACGGTTTGGAAGGTATCGGAACCGCCCCCCTCCGTTGTAACTAAACCGCTGATTGGATTCACGGTTATACCCGCGGTATCATTGTCGACATTGATACATGCAACATCATCAGCATCGAATCCGTTATAATTACCGTCATTGCTTTCCGCCACTCCAATAAGAATTGTATAATTCTGATTGCCGTCCTGCAGTGCATCCTCAACTCCGCTCACAGTAATGGTTTTCGGTGTACTCCAGTCGGCGGCGGTAAAAACGGCTTCATTTGCAGAAGGAACGCCTTCTCCCGAATCACTACTCGAAACGGGGATTGTTACGGGATGTTCCGGCTCAGTGCTCAGCACAATGGTAAACTCCGCCTGGGTTCCGTATTCAGTTGTCTGGAGACCGTCAACAGGGTCAACAACAATTGCAGCAGCGTCATTGTCGGTATTTGTTACCGTTACATCCTGCGGATCCATTCCATTGTAATCGGTATCATCGCTGACAACGGAGGCAAGCTCTATTACATAATGTTGGTCTCCATCTATTACCATGTCGTCAACACCGGTAATAGTTACTACCTTTACTGTGGACCATGTTGCAGGGTCAAACACTAATTCTATTTGGTCCACAGTACCTTCCCCATTATCCGTGGTTTGAATAGGGATTGATACGGCCGCTGCCGGTTCTGAATTTAGAACAACTTCAAACTTTGTAGTCTGACCGCTCTCCGATGTAAACAGTCCGGTAGTTGGATTAACTTTAATTCCCGGTGTTGCTGCAGATCCTCCAGCCCCTTCTTGCGCATCCTCCACCGTCTCCCTGGCGGCCTTTGCCAACTCGGACTCGAAGGGAGGAGGACAGCTCGTGAGTGCAAGCGATGCTATCAGTAGGAGAACTGCTGTACCGACCACAGCGCCATACTTAGTTATGCTTAGTTTCTTCATTTTTCTTC
>Ga0209947_1001983_pt1 | contig 11945 bp, 9 predicted proteins | sample SalPonR2_B_D2_MG_FD_185706 | JGI IMG/M metagenome (GOLD analysis project Ga0209947, IMG submission 185706) | Salt pond soil microbial communities from South San Francisco under conditions of wetland restoration - Salt Pond MetaG R2_B_D2_MG... ... | reverse complement strand
GGGCCTGAAGGCCCTCCTACCTGGGCAGGTGCTGCGCCAGGTCTTTCTTCACGATCTTGCCGAGGCTGGACTTCGGCATCTCGTCGAGGAAGATCACCGCGGCTGGCACTTTGTAGGGCGCAAGGCGCTCCGCGCAGTGGGCCAACACGCTTTCCTCGTCCCGCAGGCCGCCGGTGACGAAGGCGACCGGCTCCTCGCCGAGCTTCGCCGACGGGCGGCCCACGACCGCGGCCTCGTCGATGTCCGGGTGGGACAGCAGCGCCTTCTCGATCTCGCCCGGGTAGATGTTGACGCCGCCACGGATGATGACGTCCTTCTCCCGGCCGCGCAGCATGAGGTGGCCTTCTGTCCCCCGCGCGGCGAGGTCGCCGGGATAGAACCAGCCGCCGGCCTCTGCCTCGTGTTCGGTGCCTTCCTCGTCCAGGAAGCGCGTGGCCACGCCGGGCCCGCGGTAGCGCAGGCGGCCCGTCTCGCCCGCCGGCACGGGTTTGCCTTCGCCGTCGAGCATCTCCACGTCCACGCGGAAGACCGGCCGGCCGACGGTGTCGGCGTGCTCGCTCACCTCGTGGGGCTGCAGCACCGAGATGCCGCCCCCCTCGCTGGAGGCATAGTAGGAGAGCAGCCGCGGACTCAGCCTGGCGCTGATCTCCCGCGCCTCATCGGCATGCAGCACGGCGCCCGAGGAGATCAGCAGTTTCAGGTGAGGCAGCAGGTGGCCGTCGCCGTCGGCCAGCGGCAGCAGGCGCCTTAGCAGTGTGGGCACCAGAAAGGCGACCGTGGCCCGGGAGCGGTTGATGGCCGCGGCGAGTTCCTCCGGCTTGTGCGGCGGCGGATCCAGCACCACGGTGCCGCCGGCTGCGAGCAGGCACATGCCGAACGAACGGCCCGCCCCAAAGTACAGCGGCGTCAGGGCGATGAAGCGGTCGTTTACGTTGATGCCCAGGGTCACCCACTGGTTCACGAAGCGCTCGTAGAACTGGCGATGGGTGACCAGTGCGCCCTTTGGCCGGCCGGTGGTGCCGGAGGAGAGGGAGATCAGCACCGGCAGATCGCCGTCCTCCGGCATCGGCGGCGGCGCCTCGCCCGGCTCCTCGTACCAGCCGTCGTCGGGCCGCAGCAGGGTCAGCTCGCCGTAGTCGGCGTCGCTGTCGTCCGTCAGCAGGCAGCGGGCGTCGAAAGCGCGGGCGACATCCTGTTGCTCTGCCGCGGTCCAGCGGTGGTCGACGGGCAGGATCACCGCACCCAGGCGGGCCACGGCGTAATGCAGCAGCAGGTGGAGCGGGTGATCGCCGAGCGCCAGAGCCACTCTGTCGCCCGGGCGCACCCCGGCCGCGGCGAGCCGCGCGGCGCAGGCCTCGATGCGCCGCCAGGCCTGCCGGTAGTCGGTGGCCTCGTCCTCGCGGTCGCGCCAGACGATGGCCGGGTGGGCGGGCCGGTTGCGGGCGTGACCGGCGATGATGCCGGCCAGGTTCAGTCGGTCAGTCACCGCCTGCGCCGCCGTCCAGGCCGTAGATCCGGATGACGTTGTCGCGCAGGAGTTTGCGCTTCGGGCCGGGCCGCAGATCGAGTTCGTCGATCTCCTGTCGTGTGCGCGCGAAGTCGAGTACGGGGAAGTCGGTGCCGAAGATCACCTTGTCCTGGCCGAAGGTGTTGATGTAGTGCACGAACTCCTCCGGCCAGTACTTCGGGCTGTGGGCGTCGGAGCCGATGTAGACGTTCTCGTGCTTCCACGCCATGGCGATCATCTCCCGCGTCCACGGGATGCCGACGTGGATGCCGATCAGTTTCAGCTCCGGGAAATCGCAGGCCACCGGGTCGAGCGTGATGGGCTGGCCGACGCTGCGGCAGCGGTAGTCCTTCGAGTAGATCATGGACTGGCCCACCTGCATCTGGATGGGCACGCCGAGTTCCACGCACTTGGCGTAGAAGGGGTAGTACTTCGCGTGGTCGGGGGCCAGCTCGAACCAGTGCGGATAGAGGTGGGCGCCGATGAAGCCGAACTCTTTCACCGCCCGCTCCAGCTCGCGCACGCCGTCCATGCCGGTGTAGGGATCGATGCCGATCAGGCCGGAGAAATGCCGGGGATACTGCTCGACGGCGCGGGCGACGATCTCCGGCGGCATGTGATAGCAGCCCGGCAGGCCGGGGCGGCCGGACTTCGCCGCCACCAGGAAGGCGTGGCCGATGCCGGCCTCGCCCATGCGCTCGATCATCTGCGCCAGCGTGAGTCCGCCCATGAGACCGCCCTGGGCTTTCATCTTGCCGACGAAGAAGTCCGGACCCCAGTCCGGGCGCACCGACAGCGCTTCCTCGGTCCAGATGTTCACGACGGCGTCGATGGCCCGGTATTCGTCGGTCATGGTTCGTCTCTTTGGCTGCCTTTGCTCATACGTTATAGTAACTGCTCCACAGGGGTGGCCCCAGAGGGCCTGAGACCCGTTGGCGCGGCGACCGCTTGCGACCCGCGCCGGCACGGGAACCCTCAGAACCTGATCCGGTTAGTACCGGCGTAGGGAGGAGGATCCATGACAATCCCGTTATCCGTCGTCGCCCGTCTCGGGGTGATCGCCGTTTTCCTGCCGCTTGCCGCGCCCGTCTCGGCCGAAGACGACGAGGTCATCGAGGAGATCGTGGTCACCGCCGACTTCCGCGAGCGCGAGCGCGCCGAGCTGCCTGCCAGCGTCGCCGTGCTGTCGCGGGAGACCGTGCGTGAGGCTGCAGTGCAGCACTTCGAGGAGCTGACCCACCTGGTGCCCAACCTGAACTGGGCGGGCGGCAGCAACCGGCCGCGTTATTTCCAGATTCGCGGTATCGGCGAGCGCAGCCAGTACGAGGGGGCGCCAAACCCGTCGGTCGGCTTCCTCATCGACGATATCGACTTCTCCGGTATCGGCGGCATTGCGGTCACGTGGGACGTGGCACAGGTGGAGGTGCTGCGCGGGCCCCAGGGGACCCGCTACGGCGCGAACGCGCTGGCCGGCCTCATCAACGTGCGCTCGGTGGAGCCGGGCCCCGAGACCGAGGGACGCTTCCGTCTGCTCGCCGGCGGCGACGATGCCCGCGGCGCGAGCGCGGCGTTCGGCGGGGCGCTGACCGGCTCTTCGAGCTTCCGCGTCAGCGCCAACCGCTACGAGAGCGACGGCTTCCGCGACAACGTGTACCTCGGCCGCGACGACACCAACGGTCGCGACGAGACCGACGGACGGGCGCGCTTCCGCTGGCAGCCGGCCGACGACCTGCAGGTGGACCTGAATCTGCTCTACGTGGACGTGGACAACGGCTACGACGCCTTCGCCATCGACAACGGTTACACCACGTACTCGGATGAGCCGGGCCGCGACGCCCAGCGCAGCCGCGGCGGCGCGCTGAAGGTGCGGAAGGATTTCGGTGAGACGGCCAGCCTGACCAGCATCACGTCGGCGGCGCGCTCCGACATCACCTTCAGCTTCGATGCCGACTGGGGCAACCCGGACTTCTGGGCGCCCTACACCTACGACTTCGTGACCCGCTTCCTGCGCGACCGGGAGACCATCAGCCAGGAGTTGCGGCTGGTGTCCGGACCGGACGGCGGCCTCGCCGACGGCGCCGTCTCCTGGCTGGCCGGCGTCTACGCACTGCGGCTCTCCGAGGGCAACCGGGAGGACAGCACGGGTCTGTACGTCGACCCGGCATTCGGCGCTTTCCCGCTGCAGAAGGACCTGCGTTCCGACTACGAGGCGCTCAGCACCGCCGCCTTCGGCCAGCTCGACTGGACGCCGGCCGATCGCCACGAGATTTCCCTCGGGCTGCGGGTGGAGCACCGGAGCGCCGATTACGTGGACACGCTGGACGGCTCTCCGCGCAACGACCTCACGGACAGCGAGACGATGCTGGGCGGACAGCTGAGCTACCGCTACGCGTTCGGGGAGCGCCACGGCACCTATGTCAGCCTGTCCCGCGGCTACAAGGCCGGCGGCTTCAACCTGGGCAGCGTGCCGAGCGAGGACGAGCGCTACTTCGGCCCCGAGTCGCTGTGGAACCTGGAGGCCGGTATCCGTTCGGAGTGGCGGCCGGGCCTCCTCGAATCGGGTCTGACGCTGTTCGTCTCCCGCCGCGAGGACCAGCAGATCGGCACCTCGACTCAGCTGGTGCCGGGGGATCCGTCCTCGTTCATCTTCTTTACGGACAACGCCGCCAGCGGCCGCAGCATCGGCCTGGAGGGCGAGGTCCGCTGGGTGCCACGCGGCGACCTCGAGCTCTGGGCCCGTCTCGGCCTGATGCGGGTGGAGTTCGACGAGTACGCCACGCCGGACGGCCTGGACCTCTCCGGCCGCGAGCAGGCGCATGCGCCGGGCTACTCCTTCGCGCTCGGCGCGAGCTGGGAGCATCCGGCGGGCTGGTTCGCCCGTACCGACGTCACCGGCAAGGACGAATTCTATTTCTCCGACAGCCACGACCAGAAGTCCGACCCGTATCGGCTCGTGAATCTGCGCTTCGGCTACGCGAAAGGCGGCTGGACAGCCAGCCTGTGGGCCCGCAATGTCCTCGACGAGCGCTATGCCGTGCGCGGCTTCTTCTTCGGCAACGAGCCGCCGGACTTCCCGAACGAGCGTTACGTGCGGCTCGGTGATCCGCGGCAGATCGGCTTCACCCTGGAATACGGATTCTGAGCATGCAGACCACCATTGACGTGAGCCTCTATCCGCTGGCCGACGAGTTCATCCCGGCCATCGATGATTTCATCGCCCGGCTGAACGCCCGGCCGGAACTGGCCGTGCACACCAACCCCGTCAGCACCCGCATCAGCGGCGACTTCGAGGCGGTCTGGGACGCGCTGAAGGCGGAGATACGCGGCACCTTCGAACGCGAGGGCAAGGCCGTGTTCGTGCTGAAGGTGCTGCACGCGGGCGGGGCGGACGCCGGGGCGTGAGCGGCTTCGTAGAGAGGCTCGCCGCGCAGGCGGCCTCCCTGTCGCCGGCAGAGGCGCTGGCCGTCGCGCTGGCGATCGCCTACCTGGTCCTCGCCATACGCCAGAACATCTGGTGCTGGGCCTGCGCATTCGTGAGCACCGGGCTGTACATCTGGCTGTTCCACGGCGCGGCGCTGTTCATGGAGTCGGCGCTGAACGTGTTCTACCTGGTGATGGCCGTCTACGGCTGGTACGAGTGGCGCTACGGCGGCGCCCGGCATACCGGCCTGCCCGTCACCGTGTGGCCGCCGGCGCGGCACGGCGCAGCCCTTGCGGTAATAGCGGCGCTCACCGTCGGCAGCGGCGCCTGGCTGGCGGCGAACACGGGCGCGGCCTTCCCGTACCTGGACTCGCTGACGACCTGGTCCGCCGTCTGGGCCACCTTCCTGGTGGCGCGCAAAGTGCTGGAGAACTGGGTGTACTGGTTCGTGATCGACGCTCTATCGGTGTACCTGTATTTCTCCCGGGGCCTGCCGCTGACGGCACTGCTGTTCTGTTTCTACCTGGTACTCATCCCCGTCGGCTTCCTGAGCTGGCGGAAGGACTACGCGAGAACCCGTGATGCGCTCGCAGCCGCCTGAAGGTCTGCTGCAGCGTGTTCCCCTGTGGCGGGGAGCTCGGACGCTCGAGTGCCGGGCGCTGACCGGCGGGCATTCCAACGACAGCTGGCTGGTGCTGGCCGACGGGGCGGCGGCCGTGCTCCGGCGCGACCGGGAGCGCGTGCCGCCGCCGGTCGTGGATCGCGGCAGGGAGCTGGCGGTGCTCCGGTCGGCGGCCGCGGCGGGGCTGGCGCCGGAGGTACTGTACGCCGATCCCGGCGCGGGGATACTGGTGACCCGCTACCTGGAAGGCGAGAAGCCGGGTCCCGCGCAGATCGGCACACCCGAGACCCTGACGGAGATCGCGGCGCTGCTGCGCCGGGTCCACGCGTTGCCCGACCCGGGCGCAAGCTACGGGCTGGCCGAGGCCGGCGCGGTGTACCTGGCTTCCATCCGCAACCCCGCCCTGCGCCGGCGCGGCATGGAACTCGTGCAGGAACTCGCCGAGCTCCCGGCCGCGACGCCGGCGGAGTGCCGCGTCTGCCACATGGACCCCGTCGCCGGCAATCTGATCCGGACCGCGGACGGGCTGCGGCTGGTCGACTGGGAATTCGCCGTGGCCGGCGACCCGCTGTTCGACCTGGCCGCCGTCATCGCCTATCACGACCTGGGTCCCGCCGCGGCCATGCATCTGCTACGGGCCTGGTCCGGGCGGGTCTCGCCGCGGCGTCGGCAGCGGCTGGCCGAGCTCATCCGCGCCCACGACGCGCTGCACTGGCTGTGGCTGGCCGCCGGCGGCGACGGACCGCGGGAGCGCGAGAGGGTGGAGCGCCGCCTCGCCGCCGAGCCGCTGCCCGAGCCGGGACGAGGTTACCGCCGCTCGTAGGACTGGGCCCCCGCAGGCGGTAACATCCGCCGTGTGAGCGCTTTCTACTGGATACTCGGCAGCGGCATCCTGATGAGCCTGATCGCGCTCGTCGGATCGCTGACTCTCGTGCTCCGGGAAGAGACACTGCAGCGGCTGCTGCTGCCGCTGGTGGCGCTGGCCGCGGGTTCGCTGATCGGCGGCGCATTCTTCCACATGCTGCCGGCGGGCCTCGCGCAGGCGGACTCCGTCGACAGCGTGTTCATTGCCGCCATCGCCGGATTCACGAGCTTCTTCCTGCTGGAACAGCTGCTGCACTGGCACCATTGTCACCGTGCGCGTTCGCAATGCCGGGAGCCGGTGACCTACCTGATCCTGATCGGCGACGGGCTGCACAATTTCATCGGCGGCCTGGCGGTGGCTAGCACCTTCCTGATCGACATCCGGCTCGGCATCACGGCCTGGATCGCAGCGGCCCTGCACGAGGTGCCCCAGGAGCTGGGCGACTTCGGCGTGCTGGTGCACGGCGGCTGGCCGCGGCGCAAGGCGCTGCTGCTGAACCTGCTGTCGGGCCTGGCCTTCCTGGCGGGCGGGCTGGTCACCTGGTTCGCCTCGTTCCGGATGGACGTGTCGCTGCTGGTGCCGTTCGCGGCGGGCAACTTCCTCTACATCGGCGCCGCCGACCTCATTCCGGAGGTGAACCGGCATGCTGCTGCCCGCTCCAATCTCATCCACGTGCTCGCGTTCCTCGCCGGCATTGCCCTGCTGTGGACGGCGAGTCTGCTCAAGTGAGGCGTGAACTCGAGAGCGGGGAGCCTGCGTGAACGGTATCGGCTCCGCGCTGGTGCCGGTGCTGGCGCTGATCGTCACCGGCTACGGACTCCGGCGCCTGGCGTTCCTGCCGGATGGCGCGTGGGCCGGCATCGAGCGGCTGACGTACTTCGTGCTGTTCCCGGCCTTGCTGATCCGCACCCTCGGCGGTCAGCGTCTCGAGGGTGCGCCCTGGCCCGAGATCATGGCCGTGGTCGTGCCGACGGTGCTGGCGGCGGCCGTCGTGCTGGTCGCCTGGCGCCGGTTGCGGCCGGCGACGCCGGGCCCCACGTTCACCTCCGTGTTCCAGGGCGGCGTGCGCTTCAACACCTACATCGCGCTGGCCGTGGCCCAGGCCTACTACGGCGCGGCGGGTCTGGCCATGGGTGCACTGGCCGCCGGCTTCATGATTGTGCTGATCAACCTGCTGTGCGTGACGTCGCTCGCCGTCTGGGGCGACGGGCGCGGCGGGCCTGGCCGCCTCCTGCGGGACGTCGCCGGCAACCCGCTGATCGTGGCCTGCGCGATCGGCTGGTTCCTTAGCCTGAGCGGGATCGGGCTGCCGGGGCTCGCCGCGGACGTGCTGGAGGTGCCCGGCCGCGCCGCGCTGCCGCTGGGCCTGCTGGCCGTCGGCGCGGCGCTGCGGCCAGCCGCAGTGCGCGGTCATGCGGCCCACGTCACGGTGGCTTCGGTCGTGCAGTTCGGCGTGAAACCGGCGCTGGCATTCGCGCTGGTCTCCCTGACGGGCCTCGCCGGTGCGGCGGCCGGGGCGGTGCAGATCGCGCTCATGTCGCCGACGGCGCCGTCGGCCTATATCCTGGCGGGGCAGCTCGGCGGCGACCGGGAGACCATGGCCTCGATCATCACCGCCCAGACGGTGTTCGCGTTTCCGGTGATGATCCTGCTGTCCGGGCTGTTGCCGGGCTGAGCCCTACCAGCTGTTCCTCAGCTCCCGGAGTTTCAGGAATACCTCTTTCGGCGAGGGCTCCGCGGGCAGATCCGGGAACTCTTCGCGCAGGCGGTCGATGACGGTGCGGCTGCGCAGCCGGAAGAACGTGTTGATCTCCTTCTCCTGCGCCAGGTCGGTGACCAGTGCGTCGGCCGGATCCATGTCCTCCACCTGCTCCAGCAGGGCGGCGGCGGCCTCGTTGTCGGGTTCCCGGTCGAGGGTGAAGCGCAGGTTGTTGATCAGGTACTCGTGGCCCGGATAGACCCGGGTGTCCTCGTCCAGCCGGTCCAGCTGATTGACGAAGGTCTCGTAGAGTTCCTCCGGATGCCCGCCGTTATGGCAGTTGCCGGCCCCGGCATTGAACAGCGTGTCGCCGCTGAACAGCGCCGGTGCGTCGGTATGCGCCAGCAGGCAGATGTGGCTCATGGTGTGACCCGGCGTGTCCAGGCACTCGAGCTCCACGGTCCGACCCACCCGGATGACGTCGCCGGCGCCGACGCCCCGGTCCATGCCGGGGATGCGCTCGGCGGCGTTGCGATGGGCGATCACCTTCGCGCCGGTGGCGGAGACCAGCCCCTTGTTGCCGCCCGTGTGGTCCGCGTGCTCGTGGGTATTCAGGAGCTGGGTGATCTCCCAGCCGCGCTGCCGCGCCCGGTCGAGACACCGACGGAACTCCAGCGGGTCCACGGCCAGCGCTTCGCCGCTCTCGGGACACGCGATCAGGTAATTGAAATTCCGGTAGGCGTTGCCGGTCCAGATCTGTTCGATAATCATCGGGGTCTTCCTCGCGGGCCGTAACGCTGCGGCGCGGGCGTGTGGCTCCCCGCCGGCGGCGGCCGGCTACGTCGAAAAGCGGATTCGTTCCCGGTACCATATCGCATTTGCCGCGCGCCATCCCAGGCGCACCGCCGCAGCGAGCGCGGCGGCATCACCGGTACGGAGATATTGGATGAAGAAATGGGGGCTGCTGACCCTGGCGGTCTGGCTGTCTTTCGGCTGCCAGGCATCCGTGGAGGTGGAGACAGGCGAGAGTGCCGGCGAGCAGAGCGCCGCTTCCGTGAGCGTCGCGGAGACCGGCGGCGACGACCGCATCTTCGATCTGCCCTACCTGATGCGGGACCTGGACAACGGCCTGCGCGTGATCATCGTGCCCACCGACTACCCGGACGTGGTGTCGCTGCAGATCCCCGTGCAGACCGGATCCCGCAACGAGGTGGAGCCAGGCAAGTCCGGCTTCGCCCATTTCTTCGAGCACATGATGTTCCGCGGCACGGAGCGTTTCCCGGCCGACAGCTACAAGGAGATCCTGAAGAGCGCCGGCGCGGACCAGAACGCCTATACGACGGACGACTACACCAACTACCACGTCACCTTTACGAAGCAGGACCTGGAGACACTGATCGAGCTGGAGGCGGACCGCTTCCGCAACCTGAGCTATTCGGAGGCGGACTTCCGCACCGAGGCCCTGGCGGTGAAGGGCGAGTATCTGAAGAATTACTCGAATCCCACGCAGAAGTTCTACGAGCGCACCCGTGCGCTCGCGTTCCAGCGCCACACCTACCGGCACACGACCATGGGCTTCTTCGAGGACATCGAGATGATGCCCGAGCAGAAGGAGTACGCCGATCTGTTCTTCGACCGCTGGTACCGGCCCGAGAAGTCCTCCATCATCCTGGTCGGCGACCTGGACCCGGACGCCGCCTTCGAGCTGGTCGAGAAATACTGGGGCGGCTGGGAGCGCGGGGACTACCAGGCCGAGATCCCGGTCGAGCCGCCGCTGGAAGGCCCCGTCTACGAGCACATAACCTGGGAGGCGCAGACCCAGCCCTGGCTGGTGATGTCTTTCCGCGGGCCGGCCTTCGTGCCCACCGAGCAGGACATGCCGGCGCTGGACCTGGCCTCCATGCTGTATTTCTCCGAGTCGTCGGACCTGTATCAGCAGCTGGTCATCGAGGACCAGCTGGTCGACGAGTTCTGGACCTACTTTCCGGACCGCAAGGACCCGAACCTGCTGATGATCGCGGCCCGTCTGACCGACGAGGTGCACGCTGCAGCCGTGCGCGACGCCATCGCCGACACGCTCGCGCAGGCGCGCACCCGGATGCCGTCGGCGGAGGAGGTGGACCAGGCCAAGTCCCGCCTGCGCTATTCCTTCGCCTCCGGCATGGACGACTCCGAGGGCATCGCCTCCATCCTGGCCAGCTACGTGCAGTTCGAGCGCACGCCGGAGACCATCAACAAGACCTTCCGCACCTATGCATCGCTGGAGCCGGAGGACGTGCGGCGCATGGCAGAGCGCTACTTCACGGACGCCAATCGGGTGCTCGTGACGCTGGCCAGCGACGCCTCGCTGCCGGGCATCGACGGCAGCTTCTCGGTGGACGAGCGTGCGGTTGCGATGGCGATGGCGCAGGCGGAGGCGCCGCCGGTGAGCCTGCTGGAACGGCGCTCGGAGACCTCGCCGCTGGTGGACGTCTCGTTCCTGTTCGCGACCGGCGCGGCCGATGACCCGCCGGGCAAAAAGGGCCTCGCCGCGCTGACCGCCGCGATGCTCGCCGACGGCGGCTCGCGCTCGCGCACCATCCAGGAGATCAACAGCGCGATGTATCCCATGGCGGCCGGTTTCGAGGCCCAGGTGGACAAGGAGATGGTGCGGTTCGCGGGGACCGTGCACCGGGAGAAACTCGAAGACTGGTACGACCTCGCAAGCGCCCAGCTGCTCGAGCCCGGCTGGCGCGAGTCCGACCTGGATCGCCTGCGCACGCGGACGATCAATGCGATCCGCACGGGCCTGGTCGGCAACAATGACGAAGAGCTCGGCAAGGAGCTGCTGTACGCGGAGATCTACGGTCCGGAGCATCCCTACGGCTCGCTGAACGAGGGCGATATCAGCGACATCGAGTCCATCACGCTGGAAGACGTGCGCGCCTTCTATGACGATCACTACACGGTCGCGAACCTGACCGTCGGCCTCGCGGGCGGTTATCCGGAGGATTTCGCCGCCCGGCTGGGCGCCGACATGGGACGGCTGCCCGCCGGCGAGCCGGATACCCGCGAGATCCCGGCCGCGCCGCCGCTGGACGGGCGGCGCGCGCTGATCGTGCAGAAGGAAACGCCGGCGGTGGCGGTCTCCTTCGGCTTCCCGATAGACGTCCGCCGCGGCGACCCGGACTGGGTGGCCCTGTGGCTCGCGCGCTCCTGGCTGGGCGAACATCGTTCCGTCTACAGCCAGCTGTATCAGCGCATTCGCGAGGCCCGCGGCATGAACTACGGCGACTACGCCTACATCGAGTATTTCCCGCGGGGCATGTTCCAGTTCCAGCCGGACCCCAATCTGGCCCGCCAGCAACAGATATTCCAGGTCTGGATCCGGCCGCTGCGGGACAATAACGATGCTCTGTTCGCCGCCCGGACGGCGCTCCGGGAGATGGACAGGCTGATCGAGCAGGGAATGAGCGAGACCGATTTCGAGGCCACCCGCGAGTTTCTGGGCAAGTACGTCGCGCTGCTCGCCCGGAACCAGTCCCGCCGGCTGGGCTATGCCCTCGACAGCCGCTACTACGGCATCGGCGAGTTCTCCGACTACGTCCGTCAGGGCCTGGCGGAGCTTGCGCTGGACGACGTCAATCGGGTGATCAGGGAGTATCTGACCACTGCGGACGTGCAGTTCGTATTCGTTTCGGCCGACGCCGCCGGCCTGGCGGGGGACATCGCGGCCGATGCGCCATCGCCGATGACCTACAACAGCGAAAAGCCCGGGGAGCTGCTGGCCGAGGACGAAATGATCGAGGCGCTGCCGCTCGGCATGGGCGCGGACGACATCCGTATCATCGA
>Ga0209947_1001981_pt1 | contig 11950 bp, 7 predicted proteins | sample SalPonR2_B_D2_MG_FD_185706 | JGI IMG/M metagenome (GOLD analysis project Ga0209947, IMG submission 185706) | Salt pond soil microbial communities from South San Francisco under conditions of wetland restoration - Salt Pond MetaG R2_B_D2_MG... ... | reverse complement strand
ATCCAATTTATATTGCATTTTTCCCTCCTGTTTTATCTAAGTTTTACTATATATATTATTATACAATATTTTTGTAAAAAAATAATATAAGTAGGAAAACTTTTTCAACTTAAGATTTTAAAATTAAAATCCAAGATATAGCATATTTTATTAAATAAAATCATTAAAAACTGTTTTTAAAATGTTATTTATCTACAGTATTGATATTATTATCTTAAAGATATATAATATGTCTGTGCAGGTTAAATGCACAATTTGCATGGTCACTCAACGGGTTTGTCCAAACAGCAAGACCTTTGAGAGTTTCACAAAACATAATAATAAGTCACAGTTAAAAATAGTGTAGGTAATCTACACTATTTTTTATTGTGAAATTTCTATATATCCATTTTCTTAATTCTATATTGAAGGGTTTGTCTAGGTATTTCAAGTAGTTCTGCTGCTTTGCTTACATTTCCATCAGTTTTATTTAATGCTGTAAGAATCAACTCTTTTTCTTTTCTTTCCAATGCTTTATTCAAAGGCTCTATTTTTCCATTGTTAAAATTAGTGCTAGAGCCTTTCTCATTAAAGTTCTGAGGTAAATGTTCTTCTCTTATTATATCAATATCATAGATGCTACTTATTCCTTCTATTACATGCTCTAATTCTCTTACATTCCCCGGCCATTGGTAGTTCATAAATATTTCCATAACCAGCTGTGATATTTCTTTTATAAACTTATTATTTTTCTTGTTGTATTTTTCGATAAAGTAGTCTAGTAATATAGGCAAATCATCTTTTCTATCTTTTAAGTCTGGAACTATCATAGATATTACATTGATTCTGTAAAACAAATCTTTTCTTAGCTCCTTTTTTTCTAATATATCCTTTAATTTAGAGTTGTAAGCTGCAATAATTCTTACATCTACATCGATAGTTTTTGATCCTCCTACCCTTCTAATTTTCTTGTCCTGTAAAACTCTAAGAAGTTTTGCTTGAAGCTCTAAAGGCATAGAATTTATCTCATCTAAAAATAGAGTGCCGCCATGGGCTAGTTCAAATAGTCCCGGCCTATCATTAGCACCTGTAAAACTTCCTTTCACCGAGCCAAAAAGTATACTTTCTAGAAGGTTAGCTGGTAAAGCTGCACAATTTTGAGCTATAAAGGGATTATTTTTTCTATTGCTAGCATTGTGTATGGATTGTACAAAAAGCTCTTTACCCGTGCCTGTGCTTCCTCCTATGAGTACTGGAGAGTCTGTTTGAGAAGCTTTAAAAGCTAGAGTTTTCAATTTGAGCATTTCTTTGTTCTGGCCTATTATATCTACAAATGTAAAATTAGTTCCGTTATTCTTTTCCTTTTTATTTTTACTTTTGAATTTAGGTTTATATAGTTCAGACTGCAAATCTACTATTTTTTCAGATAACTCTTTAACCGTAGTAATATTTTTTGATATTTCAATAGCTCCTATTATCCTTTTCCCGGATCTTATAGGTAAAGATGAGTTTATAGTAGATATTTTATCTCCCTTGTAGTTGACAAACTCTTGCTCCTTGTTCATTATGCTTTTAAGAGTCTGCATAGATTTAAGTATGGTACTTGTTTCAAAACTTAGGGATGGATATATCTCTAGTATATGTCTTCCTATGGCTTCTTCATCTTCTATACCGTCGTGTACTCGAGCTGCTTTATTATAGTATACTATTCTTCCTTTTTCATCTACTATCTGAATACCTTCATCAATATAATCTAAAATATTGATAATAGCTTCATAGTATTTTTCTTTCATATTTCCCTCCTATAATCGCCATTTTATGGGCAATATGTGCTTAATATTCGGCTTTAAGATTATTAATTAAGAGCTTATTCATATAAGCTCTTAATTAATTTCTATATGTAAGTTGTTAATAGTTTTTTCTCCACCGCTTAAGTTAAGTGTATACTCTAAATCTATATTTCCTTTTCCATCTTCATCTACCTGAGAATTAAATTTAGTTGTTAAAACTTCTAAGTTTAGTTGTCCGTAAGGTGTTAGATAAGCGCTTTTATGTTTTTTACCTTTTTGGAATGTCATATCAGAAGCACTTAAACTTCCTGACTTTTCCATTGTTAGCACATCTCCTTCTAGAACAAGTTTAGTTTTTCCCCCACCTTCATCTGCTAATTTCGTATCTTCATATTCATAGCAGTAGGATCCGTTTTTTTTATAAAATACACCTTCTGTAAACAATTCAATTTTTTCATCTTCCGATTGATCAGTTTTTTGTATTCCTATAACTTTCATTTTTACGTCCTTCATTATTTCACCGCCTCAGTTAGTATCTTTCTATTTCAACTTCTTCTACGTCTTTTATTTCCATATTCAATATATTTCCGCCAATTCTTCTAAATTTCTCTGGTGCATCTGACACAAAGAATTTTCTTATTGGACTTTTCGAACTTTTTCTATGCATTTTTTTCTCTGTCAACATTTCTTTAAGGGCTTTTGCTGTCTCGTAAGCAGGATTAATTAAGCTTACATGGTCACCTAGTACTTTGTTCAATGTATATCTCAATAGTGGGTAATGGGTGCATCCTAAAACTATTGTATCTACTTCGTGGTCCATCATTTCTATTAGATATTTTTTAGATGCTAATTCCGCTACATCAGAATCTTCCCATCCTTCTTCTACAATCTGTACAAATAAAGGGCAAGGAGTACCAATTACGCTAATTTCAGGATTTATTTCTCTTATTCTATCCTGGTAAGCGCTGCTTCTTACTGTAGCTGTAGTACCTATTACTCCTATCTTACTATTTTCTGTTTTTTTAACTGCTCCTTTTGCTCCAGGATCTATAACTCCTATTATAGGTATATCAAAACTTTCTTGAAGATTTTTCAAAGCTATTGAACTTGCAGTATTACAAGCTACTACAATAGTTTTAATGTCATACTGACTTAGAAACCTTACATTTTGCTGAGAATATTTTATTACAGTCTGGGGAGATTTTGTACCGTAGGGTATTCTCGCTGTATCTCCAAAGTATATTATATCTTCAAAGGGCATCTGCTCTATTATTTCCCTAAGAACTGTAAGTCCTCCTACACCCGAGTCAAAAACTCCAATAGCTCTTTTGTCCATGTTTTCTCCTTTTGATTTCAAAATAATTTTATAACTTTAGTATATCAAAATTTTATTAATTAACAAGTTTTTGTGAATATTTGACGCGGAACACAAGGGGAACATGAACACAAGGGGACCGTCCCCCTGTGTTCACCCCCTGTGTTCATGTCTTACCTTATGTAATCAATAAATATATCTACAATTTCAGGATCAAATTGTTTTTCTTTTTCTTTTTTTAATATTTCTAATGCTTCTTGTTTTGTTTTTGATTTTTTATTCAATCTTTTGGTAGTCATTGATTCGTATGCATCAGCTACAGATATTATCCTTGACATTAGAGGAATCTCTGTTTTCGAAAGTCCTTTAGGATAGCCTTTGCCATCCCACCTCTCATGATGATGAAGAATCCATTCAGCTAAATGAGAGTATTCGTAAACATTTTTAAGTATTTGATATCCTGTTTCAGAATGTTTTTTCATTATTTCTACTTCCTCTTTATCTAATTCTTCTTTTTTATTTAATATTTTTTTTGAAATTAAAACCTTTCCTATGTCGTGAAGCATACCTGCTGCCCTCAAATCTAGTCTATCTTTTTCATCCATTTTCATTTTTTCAGCTAGTAATTCACAGTGCTTGGAAACTCTTTCTCTGTGAAATTGTTCTTCTTTACATTTATCATTGATATTATTTATAACTATATTAAGAGTTCTGTTTCTCATTTCTCTTCCTTGGCTAACCTTGTCTTTATACATATAGTTATCTGCTTCTTTTAATTTATCAAAAACATCTTCATTTTCACTGTCTTTAATACTGTATCCAATAGCAAGAGATATTATTACTAAATCAAAGTTTGATTTTAAAGCTTCATCTGTAATTCTCTTTTTTATTTCTTCAGCTTGGTTTTTATTTGTATTTGTTAAGAGTATTACAAATTCATCTCCTCCAAATCTACCTATTATGTCTGTTCTTCTACAAGTCTTTTCAAGAATATGAGCAACATTTTTTAATAATTTATCTCCTGCATCATGTCCAAAAGCATCATTTGTTAGTTTTAAACCATTCACATCTAAGCTCATAAGACAAAGAGGATAATTTCTTTTTGTATCAAGACGTTTCATTGAATCTTCCATGTATCTACGATTATATAACCCGGTAAGATGATCGTGAAAGCTCAAATATTCTATTTTTTCTTGATTCTTTTTTAAATCCGTAACATCAATAACTGTAAGATATACTCTAGCATAATTATCTAATGCTTTTATCTCCATTATTACTGTTTTCTTTTCACCTGTAAGGGTTTTAGTTTCATTTTCAGCTATAAAGGTATTATTACCTTCTACTATAGATTTAAATTCTGGAATCAACACATCCATACTTTTTGGAGTAAATACCTTTTCTAAATTATTCATTAAATCTTCTTTATTTTTTGCCTTATAAAATGAAAGTGCATGTTTGTTTACATCTAATACCTTTATTAATTTCAAACATTTTTTTATTTCATCCGGATTATTTTTAAAATATTTTTCAATGTTACTATGTTTTTCCTTTATTGCATATAAATAGTCTCTTAGTTCAGTGTAATCTTCCTCCCATATTACGATGGGTACATTTTCAAAGAGTTTTTTATATCTTTCTTCTAATTTTTTTATTTTTATAATATCTTGACTATTTTTTATATACTCTGTAATATCATTTAACTTATCGTAAGCAATTACAATATTTGTTTTATCTGCAAAAACTCCAGATATATATGAAGAATCCTTCTCTTTATCATATATATACTTTATAGTCCCTTCGAGCTTTAGTATATCTCCATCTTTTGATTTAAATGTAGTTTTTAAGTAAGTGTTTGTTTTATTTTCATAGGAGTCAGTAAGCGTATTTTTAAATTTATCTAGATATTTTAAAGACAAAAAATCCCATATTTTACTTTCTTTTAAAGTCGTTAAATCTACCTTCAGCTTTTTACTAAAAGTATTATTTGCATATATAAATCTACCTTCTTTATCAACGAAAAAAATAATATCAGAAGAATTATCAACTAAATCTCTGTATTGTTTTTCTGTTAGTCTTTTTGTTGACTTATGCATTACTTTCACCTTCTCTTATGTTTATGGTCAAATATCTAAAACTTTATTGATAAAAATATTTACTATTTTTTCATCAAATTGTTTACCTGAGTATTTCACAAGTTCATCTACAGCTTCACATTTTTTCATTTTTTTCTTATAAGGCCTTTCCGAAATCATTGCATCATATGCATCCGCAATCTTAATTATTCTTGATTCAAGAGGTATATTTAGTTCTTTAAGTTTTTGAGGATAACCAGATCCATCAATGTTTTCATGATGATTAAGTACTATTTGAGATATATCAGAATATTCAGGTACACTGTTCAATATTCTGTATCCTATTTCAGGATGTTTTTTTATTTCATTAAATTCTTCTTTTGTTAATTTTCCTCTTTTATTTATTATACTGTAATCTATAGCTATTTTACCAATATCGTGTAGCAATCCAGAAATTTTTAATAGGTTTATTTTTTCTTGTCCTAAATTCATTGCTTCACCTATTTTATAGGATAATTCACTTACTCTTTTAGAATGCTCTTCTTCTCTTTTGTATCTTTCATGTAATGTAGTTAGCATAGTTAAAACAACTTTTCTTTTTTTGCTTTTTTCATCAAATATTTTATCTTTATACATTATATCTTCAGCATCTTTTTTTACTATATTAATACTTTCTTCAATTTTACTTTTTATGCTGTAGCCTAGTGCTACTGATATTTTAAGTCCTTCTATTTCTTTCTGTTCTATATTTTTCTTAATTCTTTTAATGATTTTTTCGGTATAATTTTTTTCGCAATTTGGCAAGAGAATTGCAAATTCATCTCCCCCCATTCTAGCAACAATTTCATCAGCTCGGAGTATTTCTTTTGTTGTTTTTACAAATCCTCTTAAGATTTTATCTCCCACATCATGTCCAAATGTGTCGTTTATTATTTTTAACCCATTAACATCAGCTATTATAATTGACAGTGGCAAATTTCTTTTAGCATCTAATCTTTTTACTTCTTCATTGAAATATCTTCTGTTATATGCTCCTGTTAGTTGATCTTTGTAGCTTAGATTTTCTATCTGTCTATTTTTTTCTTTAATCTCCGATATATCCATAAAGGCCGATTTAATATGTTTTTCATCATTAATTTCCCAAACACTACTAATTACTTTAACATCTTTTTTTTTGTTTTTACCTAAAAATTTTAATTCCAACTCCTCTTCTTGTCCTTTTTTTACTAGCTTTTTCATATGGAGGTAGAAAGCATCTTGAAATTCCGGTGATATAAACTTGGTAATATTATCCCTTTTTTGCAATTTCTTGTCCAAAGATACCATTTCACTAAATGAAGTATTGTATAATTCTATTTCTCCTGTATGTTTATAAATAACATATCCAATGGGCGCATCAAAAAACAAAGACTTGAATTTATTTTCAGATTCTTCTAAGACTCCTTGTATTCTCATTAATTCTTTATTCTGATACATTAATTCTTGATGATATACAGATATTTCTTCAGCCAGATCATTTATTGATTTATTATTTATTAGATTTTCTGGACTTACTTCATCGTCTAAAATTTCTTTGATTTTTGATTTTAAAATATCTTTATTTTCAAATTTCAATTCAAAGCCCCCTATTTTCAATTATTCATATCAGATATATTGATTACTACACCTACCGCGTAAATAGGATTACCTTTTTTATCTCGTTGACTTATCTTTCCTCTATCGAAAAATTTTCCATAACTACCATCTTTTTTTCTTATCCTATATACTGCCTTCCATTCTTCTGTCTTACCCTGCAAATGATTTCTCATTGTTGCCATAGTATCATCATAATCTTCAGGATGAATTAAATCGCATACTTCATAAACATCATTTGGAAATTCCTCTGCTTCGTACCCAAGCATTTCTGCTTTCATATCATCATATATTATTGTATTTGTTTTAATATTCCATTCCCACCAGGATATTCGTCCTGATTTTAATATTTGTATTATCCTTCTATTGTATTTATCGGCTTTTTCTACCTCGTCTTTATAATTGTTAATATCAACAAAGGTAACAATTACACCCTCTATTGAATTATACTCTGTTCTAAAAGGTCTTATTCTTGTTAACCAATAATTTCCTTTATCATCTTTTATTTCTTTTTCTATACCTTTTAAATCTTCTACTACTTTATTAATATCTTCTATTAAATCCGGATAATAATTAGATGCAGAAATATGGGATATAGGTCTTCCTATGTCCGTAGACATTATATTAGTTATCTTTGATACTACTGGAGTTATCCTTCTTATTTGAAGTTTCCTATCTATGTATAATGCTCCTATCTGAGTATTTTTAATTAGATTATCTAAGTCATTGTTTAAACTAACTAATTCATCTATTTTAATTTGATACTCACTATTAACTGTGAAAAGTTCTTCATTTACAGATTGGAGTTCTTCATTTGTACTTTGCAGTTCTTCATTTGATGCAATTAGCTCTTCATTGGATGATTGAAGTTCTTCATTGGATGTTTCTAATTCTTCTACTGTAGCTTGTAAAGTTTCTCTTGATGTTTTTAATTCGTTTTCAAGATATTGTATTTTTTCTTCTGTTTCTTCTTTTTCCTTTACTTCCTTTTTTATTATATTTTTTAAATTATCTTTACTTTCACTTTTAAAAGACATTAAATAATACTCTTGATTTTCTAAGTTGATTATTTTTCCTTCTATTGTTAAGCTATTACCTTTTAATTTTTTTAACCCAATAATTTTTTCAAATATTATATCTTTTTTATCTTTTTTTAATCTTCTAACAATATTGTTAATATATATTGATAAATCATCTGAAACATTTGATGATATATTTGTTGAAAATCTTCCAGGTTTTATTGATAAAAAATCAGATACATCGTTAAAAACATGAATAATATTATCCTTGTCATCTAAAACTATAGATGGTGGAAGTACTTTGTTTAATGTTTCTAAAATAAGTTTTTCAAATTTCACAGGTTTATACATATATGAATTTTTTTTAGTAAGACCTGGATTTATACTTAATGTATTATTTATGTGGACTTTATCTTCTATACTATTTTTGTAACCTTCTTTGTATTTATAGAGTTTATTCTTGCTATTTATCGTTTCGAAAGCTTCTTGTATATTCCCTAAAGATTCGCTGGATCCAAGCATTAAATATCCGTTTTTATTTAAGGAATAATAAAACATTGACATGACTTTTTGCTGAATTTCAGGTTTTATATATATAAAAAGATTTCTACATATAATTAGGTCTAATTTAGAAAAAGGAGGGTCTTTGAGGACATTATGTTTAGCATAAACTACCAAATTTCTTATTTTTTCACTTATTCTTCGACCATTTTTTTCTTTTATAAAATACTTGTCTATGTATTCTTTCTTAACATCAGATAAAATACTGTCTGGATAATATCCTTTGCTTGCTATATCTAAAGCTTCTTTATCTATATCTGTACCAAATATTTTTATTTCTATATCCAAACCCTTTTTTTCTTTATATTCTTGTAGAAGCATAGCAATAGAATATACTTCCTCTCCAGTAGAGCAGCCCGAAGACCATACTCTTAGGATTTTTTTTGAGTAGTCAAGTTTTGGAATAATATCTTTTTCTAATTGATCAAATGCTAATTTATCTCTAAAAAAGCCCGTAACTCCTATCAACATTTCTCTGTACAGCGTTCCTTTTTCTTCTTCTGAATTTTTTAAAAATTTAACATACTCCTCTGTTGAGTTATATCTTTTTACCTTAATTCTTCTTTCTATTCTTCTTATTATTGTATTTTCTTTATAATATGAAAAATCTATTCCTGAATGGTCTCTTAGAAGCATTATTATTTTAGTTAAGGAATCTATATTTTTTGGCCCATTATCATTCTTTTTTTCTTTTCCTTTTTTACCTAGAGGGTGTTCTATATAATTTATTAATTCTTTATACATATCTTCAGGTTTTAAAATATAGTCAACAATTCCTGTAGATATAGAACTTTTTGGCATACCATCAAATTTAGCGGATTTTTCGTCTTGAACCATTATCATTCCACCAGCTTCTTTAACTGATTTCAGACCTAAAGTTCCATCACTTCCAGTTCCCGAAAGAATTACAGCTATTGCTTTTTTACCCTTATCTACAGCCAAAGATCTGAAAAATATGTCAATAGGTAAACTAAGGTGGGTTTTGCTATCCTTATCTTCTAAAAAAAGTTTGCCATGAAATACAGATAAATTTTTTTTAGGAGGAATTAAATATATATTGTCAGGTTGAACAACCATTCCGTCTTTAACCACTTGTATAGGTATTTTTGTATGCCTTGCTAAAAGTTCATCCATTAAACTTTTATAATCTGGTGATAAATGCTGTATTATTATAAATGCCATCCCTGTTTTATCCGGCATATTTGTGAAAAATTCTTTTAAAGCTTCCAAGCCTCCGGCAGAAGCTCCTATACCTACATAATAAAAATCATTCTCTAAGCTTTTCATTTTATCCCTCCAATTAGATAATTACTACTATTCTATCAAATAACTATTGAAAAATAAACATTAAATTGATAGTTAAAAATATATTTATCCATTTATAGGTTAAAAATCGAATATTAAAGGTAAAATCCTAATAATATTATTTATTAAGTAAATGTAAATAGGAAATGCTTAACAAATAAATTCACTTATAAATAAAGACTTGCGGGTTTATACCGATATAAATTTAGAAGGTTTAAAATATTAGTAATGTAGTAAAGGGGATAAAAACCGTTATGAATAACTATAAAAATCAAATTAAAAACTATGAAATAATTTCAGGAGTACTTGAAGATTATTTAGAATATTCTGATAAAGGCTTGAATTTTCAAAAAATTACAGATGGTATATTGAAAGTTTCAGGAGCTAAATTTGCTGTCTTTAACCTCTATGAAGAAGAGGGAAAAGAATTTACAACTAAAGCACTGTCTGGAGAAAATAAAACAATACAAAAAGCAATAAATATCTTAGGAATTGAAGTCTTGGAGGCGAAATGGGAGCATGATAAAGTAAGAGCGGCTAAGATAAAAAAACATACTATTACAAGATTTACAAATATAAATCAAGTAATAGGTGATGTGCTTCCACAAAAATTAACAAATAAATTGACTAAAAGCTTTGATATAGGGGAAAGCCTTGTAGCAAAAATTACAAAAGATAATGTAATGCTCGGTGATTTTACTTTAATTATGTCAAAAAATAAATCCTTTAAGAAATTTGAAGTAGTTGAAAAGTACTGTAGACATATAGGTTTGCTGATAGAAAAAAATAGATCTGAAGAAAAATTAGTTAGGCTTAATAAAGCTTATAACGAAAAATCTAAAATGCTTAAAACCATAACTGATAATATGATAGATCAAGTTGCATTAACAGACCCTATGGGTAATTTTACCTATGTTGCCAAATCTCATTCAATCCTAGGTTATGAATTGGATTCTTTAATTGGAAAAAATGTTATGGAACTGGTACATCCGGAAGATATTCCAAATATTGAGAAGAGATTAGTTGAGTTCGTTGAGAAAAGACTAGAATCTGAGAAGGTTGAATACCGAATAAGATGTAAAGATGGAACTTACCTTTGGTGGGAAACAATTGGGAATCTAATAATTGAAGATGATGAGGTAAAAGGAATCGTTTTTAGTTCAAGAGACATTACTAAACAGAGAAAATATAGAGAAAGAATAAAAAGTCTAAGCTTTCAAGATCATCTAACAGGTCTCTACAATCGTAGATATTTTGAAATAGAACTAAAAAGACTTGATGCAGAAAGAAATTTACCTCTCACAGTTATAATGGGTGATGTTAATGGATTAAAGTTAATAAACGATTCTTTTGGACACAAGGTTGGAGATGAACTTTTAAAAACTGCAGCAGATATTATGAAAAATTCCTGTAGAAAAGATGAAATTATATCTAGAGTTGGTGGAGATGAATTTGCTATTATTATGGCCCAAGGAGATTCAAGCGACGCCGAAGGAATTATTAATAGAATTAAAGAAAATTCTAAGAGCCACAATATAAAAGGAGTAGAAATTTCTATTTCTTTTGGATATGCCTCTAAAATAAGTAAAAACGAGAAAATTGATGCTTTAATAAAAAAAGCTGAAGATATGGTTTATAAAAACAAGTTATTTGAAGGCCCCAGCATAAGAGGGAGAGCCATTGATAATATTGTAGAAGCGATTAACAGCAAAAGTCCTAGAGAAAAAGAACATTCAGATCGGGTATCTGAAATATGTGTTAGAATTGGCAAGGCCTTGGGTTTAGAAAAATATTTTTTGAAAGAAATAAAAGCTTTTGGACTTTTTCACGATATTGGTAAAATTGCAATATCCGATGATATACTTAACAAACCCGGTCCATTAAACCCTAGTGAATTAGAAGAAATAAGAAGACATTCAGAAATTGGGTATAGAATTTTAAGTGCTGCTTCAGGAATGTCAAATATTTCAGAATATGTATTAGCCCACCATGAAAGGTGGGATGGAAAAGGTTACCCTAAAGGTTTAAAGGGAGAAGAGATTCCCTTGCCTTCAAGGATATGTATGATAGCAGATGCTTATGATGCTATGACAAGTCAAAGAAGCTATCGTTCCGCACTACCTGTAGAGTATGCAGTGAAGCAATTAAAAGAATATTCTGGAACTCAGTTTGATGAAAATCTGGTAGAAGTATTTCTTGAAGAAGTTCAACCAAAACTATGATAGGAAGATTAACACGAGGGGTCTAACACGAGGGGTCTGTCCCCTCGTGTTATTT
>Ga0209947_1001972_pt1 | contig 11974 bp, 9 predicted proteins | sample SalPonR2_B_D2_MG_FD_185706 | JGI IMG/M metagenome (GOLD analysis project Ga0209947, IMG submission 185706) | Salt pond soil microbial communities from South San Francisco under conditions of wetland restoration - Salt Pond MetaG R2_B_D2_MG... ... | reverse complement strand
GCTGGTCGCGGTCCAACCCGACGCGCTGCTGATTACTGGCGATATCTCCGAAGGGGAAGACGTCGTCTATCAACTCGGCCGCTTGGCCGCATCGTTTGCCGGAGCAATCTATTTTGTGCTCGGCAACCACGACTTCTACCAAGCCACGATCGCCTTGACGCGACGGCAAATCGTGGACGCCTGCGGCACCGAGCCGCGGCTGACGTACCTCACCAACGAGTTTGAGATTCCGCTGTCTCAAGCGGTCGGCTTGGTGGGCGAAGATGGCTGGGGAGACGCCACTGTGGGCGATTACGAAAATTCACCCGTTCGCCTCGCCGACTTTGCCCACATCGAAGATTTCCGCCACGGAGATGCCGCGTTGCGGAAGCACCAACTGCAGATGCTTGGTGTCGACGCGGCCGACCGCTTGCGGCCCAAGCTGGAAGAAGCCCTGCAACGATTTGCGACGGTGATCGTGGCCACCCACGTGCCCCCGTTTCGCGAAGCCTGTTGGTACGAGGGGCACACCACCGACGATTTGTGGGCTCCGTTTTTTGTCTGCGGGAAACTTGGCGAACTGCTGTTGGAAGTCGCTGCACAGTTTCCTCATCGTCGTTTAGTGGTCTTCTGCGGCCATACGCACCATCCGGGAACGGCACAGGTCACCGACAACCTTACGGTCGTCACCGGCGAAGCTGAGTATGGCACGCCACGTTTGACAGGATGGTTGGATATTTCCGAAGATGGTTGCCATTGGAGTCTGCCGTAGTGCCAGTCCCGCGTTCTGAGCCGCCCGTCACCGCTCCTTCCCCAATCGCTCCCACCGCGTTAATTACGGGGATCACCGGACAAGATGGCAGCTACTTGACCGAACAGTTGCTTAGCAAAGGCTACCAAGTCCACGGCTTGGTGCGCCGACAAAGCAGCACCAAACGACTGCGACTCGATCACCTGTACGCCAACGAAGAAATCTACGAGCGGCAGCTCTATCTGCACTATGCGGATTTAAACGATGCGACCACGATGCGACGCGTGCTGATGACGGTCAAACCGGATGAACTGTATCACTTGGCCGGCCAGAGCCACGTCGGTGCCAGCTTTGACATCCCCGAATCGACTTGCGAGACCACGGCGATGGCGACCCTGCGGTTGCTGGAAATCATCCGCGATCTGCCTCAGCGCCCACGCCTGCTGCACATCAGTAGCAGCGAGATCTTTGGCCGCCCGGCGACGGCACCCCAGAATGAACTCAGCCCCCGTCAGCCGGTAACTCCCTACGGCGTCGCCAAAGCCTTCGCGACCGACATGGTCCGCATCTATCGCGAGTCGTTCGACTTTTTCGCTTGCAACGCCATCTGCTACAACCACGAATCGCCCCGTCGCGGAGAGAGCTTTGTAACCCGGAAGATCAGCCGTGCGGTGGCGGCGATCGAACGTGGCGAAACCGACCACCTGACCCTCGGCAGTCTCGACGCCCATCGCGATTGGGGCTACGCCCCCGAGTATGTCGAAGGCATGTGGAAGATGCTCCAGCACGACCAACCGGGAGACTACGTGCTGGCGACCGGTCGCTCCCATTCGTTGCGAGACTTCCTGGAGGCCGCCTTTGCCGTGGTCGGCCGTGACTACCAAGATTACGTCCGCACCGATCCTCGCTTTGTCCGCCCGGCGGAAGTCCATGCGCTCGTTGGGGACCCTCGGAAAGCCGAACAAACGCTCGACTGGAAAGCCCGCACGTCGCTTGCCGAATTGGCTCGTATCATGGTCGAGCACGACCTTCAGCATCCCGGCGTTTAACATCCCGGCGCCGAATGCTTGAAGGGCTGACCACCCTGAGTGCCCGCGGGGGTCCGGAGCAATCTGCTGACCGTACACATTAGGGCGGCTCTAACGGGGATGAGCCTCGCTTAAAGGGAGCCCTGAGACTTTCCCTTTGATTTGCCGATTTCGCTCCTATCGAAATCGTGGCAGCTTGGGTAGGGTATGCATCTCCTTAAAGAGCCTTCGAAGTCTACACAGCTTCGTTGCGGATCGGTCGCCTCCGATCATGAACGCTCTCAGGCGACAAGTCTTCCCCAAGTAATTCTCCCCGGCTGGTCCGGAGATTGAGAATCTTCCCTGTGATCGAAGCAGCGTCGCCATCTGTGTTATTGATGTAACGGATGCGTACGCTCGATCGCCTCGTCGGCTGTTGCCGCGCCCACGCCGCGTTGCTGTCTGAACAGACAGCAGCTCGTACCCACTCTCGGATTTATCGGAATGTCAGAAGAGAAGTCACAAGATTTGACAAGCCTCGACGCTGCGCAGTACAGCCTCGATACGTTTGAAATGTCCACCACCGAACTCGTTTCAGTCCCCCTCGACTCAGTGCTAGCTGAGTACGCGAATCCCGTCGCCGGGGATGGCCTGTTTGTCGCAAATAGCGATTCGAACGCCACCGCCGAAGCACCGATCGCCGAAGCACCGATCGCCGAAGCACCTGCTGCTGAAGAGCCTGTCGCCGAAGAGCCGATCGCCGAAGAGCCTGCTGCTGAAGAGCCTGCTGCTGAAGAGCCTGCTGCTGAAGAGCCTGCTGCTGAAGAGCCGATCGCCGAAGTACCTGCCGCTGAAGCACTAATCGCCGAAGAGCCTGCCGCCGAAGCACTGATCGCTGAAGCACCGATCGCGGAAGAGCCTGCCGCGGAAGAGCCTGCCGCGGAAGCACCGATCGCCGAAGCACTTGTCGCGGAAGAGCCTGTCGCGGAAGAGCCTGTCGCGGAAGCACCGATCGCCGAAGCACTTGTCGCGGAAGCTCCTGTCGCGGAAGCACCTGTCGCGGAAGCACCTGTCGCGGAAGCACCTGTCGCGGAAGCACCTGTCGCTGAAGCACCTGCCGCGGAAGCACCTGCCGCGGAAGCACCTGCCGCGGAAGTACCTGTCGCGGAAGAGCCTGTCGCGGAAGCACCTGCCGCGGAAGTACCTGCGGCCAAAGAACAGATCACCGAAGCCCCCGCTGCCGAGAAGACTAAAACGTCGCCGCGGCCGCAGGCGGATCATGACAAGCCTCAGGCAACGGACCACGGGAGGACTGTGGCCGACATTGAAGAATCTGCGGAGCCGACTTTCCGCGACCTGGAGTTGCTCGACAGCGTCCAGCAAGCGATCGAAAAATCGGGCTACGACAAGCCGACCGAAATTCAGTCCCAGATCATTCCTCACATGCTTGAAGGTCGCGACGTGCTGGCGCAGTCGCAGACCGGCACCGGCAAAACGGCCGCCTTCGCGCTGCCGATCCTATCGCGCATCGACGTGAAGAAGAAAGCACCGCAAGTCCTGGTGTTGGCTCCGACGCGGGAACTGGCGATTCAAGTCGCCAAGTCTTTCTCGACTTATGGTGCCAACGTGCGAGATTTTCGCGTTGTGGCGATTTACGGTGGCCAAGACTACGAAGCTCAACTGCGTGCCTTGCGACGTGGTGTTCAAGTTGTCGTGGGAACGCCGGGCCGCGTGATCGACCATGTGAACCGGGGCTCGCTGGACCTTAGCGAAATCGAATGCCTCGTCTTGGACGAAGCCGATGAAATGCTCAACATGGGTTTTCTCGAGGACGTTCAATTTGTGCTCGAGAAGACTCCCGATGATCGTCAAGTCGCCCTGTTCTCCGCCACGCTACCCGCACCGATCCGCAACATCGCGCAGCGTTATCTGAACGATCCGGCCAAGATCACGATCAAAACCAAAACGATGACCGCCGCTTCGATTCGGCAACGTGCCGTCTTCGTTACGGTGCGTGACAAGATCGACGTGCTGACTCGGATCTTAGAGATCGACGAAACCGATGGCGTGATCGTCTTTACGAAGACACGCGAAGCCACCGTGACGGTCGCCGAAGCGCTGAATCAGCACGGCCTCTCCGCCGTCGCATTGAATGGCGACATGCCTCAAAAAGTTCGCGAACGAACGATCGAGCAGCTCAAGTCCGGTCGGTTGAATATCCTCGTGGCAACCGATGTCGCGGCTCGCGGCTTGGACGTTTCACGCATCAGCCATGTGTTCAACTATGACCTGCCTCATGACAGCGAATCGTACATTCACCGGATTGGTCGAACCGGCCGAGCCGGTCGCAAAGGCGAAGCGATCATCTTCCTATCAGGCAGCCAAAAGGGACGCTTACGCGGCATCGAACGCACCACCAAGCAACCGATCGAAATCATCCAAGCTCCAACGGCTGATGAAATCAACGCCGCACGAGCGGAACGATTCAAGCAACGTATCACTGACGTCGCGGCGGCAAAGGATCTGACGATTTTCAAAAAGATCATCGCCGAGTATGCCGAAGAAACTGGCAAGCCGATGGAAATCATCGCCGCAGCGCTTGCCGAAATTGGACAGCAGGGAAGGCCTTTCTTTATGAAGGACCTGCCGAAGAGCAAGAAACGCGACCATGAGGCACGCGGTAGCCACGACCGAGAGCATCGGCACAGTAACGGCCACGGCCACGGCGACTTCGAGCAACGCGGCAAACGGACCGGACGGGCACCGGGTCGCCGCCTGGGACCGCCGGCCGCCGGGATGACGCGGTACCGTATCGAAGTCGGCGGCCGTGATGGTGTCAGCCCCGGTAACATCGTCGGCGCGATCGCCAACGAAGCGGGAATCCAGGGCGACTTTATTGGTCCGATCTCGATTCAAGATTCCTTTAGCACCGTCGACCTGCCCGATGGCATGCCTCGCGACATTTACCAAACGCTGCGGAACACTTGGGTCAGCGGCAAGCAGCTACGGATTCGCTACTTGGCGGCCGAAGATGGCGACCAACGTCCCGTGCGCGGTAGCAGCCACCACGGCAGCAAACCCCATGCTGGCAAAGCGGGCGGACCCCGGAAAAAACCCTTTAACGCCAGCAAAGGCTTTCACGGCGGCAAAAAGAAAAAGAAAAAAGAACAGGCATAAACATTGCTGACGGTAGTCGGTTGAACCTTACGAAAGCGGTGTGACTCCTCGTCACACCGCTTTTCGCTTGCTGGGCGACTGGCAACGCATTCGTTTGCCAACTCATCCGTTCGCAAGGGGGGAGCCCCTATTAAACTACGAACAACCGCGGCATGGCATGAGAGCCGTCGGCCATCTCCGAGCCCGCCGGGATGAGCAGCCCTCCTGGAATGAATCCCAAAGTACAGCATTCCGCCTCGGTTTTGAGTTAAAGTTCACCCACACCACGTCGCACAAACTGGCCCATTGACCTGCGGCAGGCCTTGCGAAAAGTTAAGGTGGAGGGCCACGCAGTGGTGCATAATCCCCACTCGGCGGATTTACGGATCCTTCCAAAACGGCACACCAGTTTTCGCCTATCGCTAGGACGATATGACTTTCAACCAAACGCCCTCATCCTCTTCTTCAATGCTTTCACCGCGCTCCCTGGTCAGCGACATCACCGCTAGCGGCGTGGTTTTTCTGGTCGCGCTTCCGCTTTGCCTGGGGATCGCACTCGCTTCGGGGGCTCCGCTTTTTTCTGGCCTGATAGCGGGTATCGTGGGCGGCATTATTGTGGGATGGGTCAGTGGCTCGCATACGAGCGTCAGCGGACCTGCGGCAGGTTTGACGGCGATCGTCGCAGCGCAGATCGCCATTTTGGGATCTTTCGAAGCCTTCCTGTTTGCGGTGCTGATCGCCGGCATCATGCAGGTCGTCTTTGGAATCGCCAAAGCCGGGGCCTTGTCAGCCTTCTTCCCGTCCAGCGTCATCAAAGGCTTATTAGCTGCGATCGGGGTCATCCTGATTCTTAAACAGATTCCTCACCTGCTAGGACACGACACCGACCCCGAAGGCGAGATGTCGTTTTCCCAACCCGACGAAAAGAACACCTTCACCGAACTGTGGACGTTGTTCGAAGGCGAGATCCACATCGGTGCCGTTGTGATTGGCTTGGTCTCGGTGGCGATTCTGGTCCTCTGGCAAACATGGAAGCCGCTCAAGAAGTCGCTCGTCCCAGCCCCTTTGATCGTCGTTCTGACGGGGATCGCGATTGCCGAAGCCTTCCGTAGGCTCGGCGGACAGTGGGTTGTGGAAGGCAACCACTTGGTTGAGGTTCCGGTCCCCGAAAGTATCGGCGACTTCCTAGGATTCCTCACCACCCCCGATTTTGCTCAATGGACCAACCCAGCGGCCTACTTCGCCGCGATCACGATCGCTATCGTCGCCTCGCTCGAGACGCTGTTGAACCTGGAGGCGGTCGACAAACTGGACCCCCAACAACGAAACTCGCCGGCCAGTCGCGAGCTGGTCGCCCAAGGCTTTGGCAACATGACGGCCGGTTTGTTAGGGGGCATCCCAGTGACCTCGGTGATTGTCCGAGGTTCGGTCAATGTCAATTCGGGGAGTAAAACAAAGCTCTCCGCGATCCTGCATGGATTTTTACTGCTCATCTTCATCGGACTGTTTCCGATGTACTTGAACATGATCCCGCTGTCGGCGCTGGCCGCCATCCTATTCGTCACCGGCTTTAAATTGGCCAGCCCCAGCCTGTTTCGCCAAATGTGGCAAGAAGGCCGCTACCAATTCATTCCTTTCATGATCACCCTGGTTTCGATTGTCTTTACCGACTTGTTGATCGGGATCCTGATCGGCTTGGCGGTCAGTTTGCTATTCATTTTAAACAGCAGCCTGCGACAACCGATCCGCCGGATTGTGGAAACTCACCTCGCCGGCGACGTGATGCACATCGAGTTAGCCAATCAGGTTAGCTTTCTCAATCGAGCAGCGCTCAATCGCCTGTTTGACGAAGCCCGACGCGGCTCCAACGTACTGATCGATGCCTCGGCGTCGGACTATATCGATCCCGACGTGCTCAGTTTGATTCGAGAGTTCCAATCCAAAACCGCTCCGGCACGCGGCATCAAGGTCAGCCTCCGAGGATTCCGCGAGCGTTATCGTTTGAAGGATGACATTCAATTCGCCGACTACTCGACGCGCGAGTTACAGGATCAACTCACGCCCGAGCAGGTGATTGAAATCCTCAAGGAAGGCAACCGACGATTTGTGAATGACAATCGCTTGTCCCGTGACTTTGGACGCCAAGTCCATGCAACGGCCGCCGGCCAGAATCCGCTGGCAGTCGTGCTCAGTTGCATCGACTCCCGCGTACCGGCGGAACTGGTGCTCGACGTGGGCTTGGGAGACGTCTTCAGCGTCCGCGTGGCCGGCAATGTGATCGGCACAAAATCGCTCGGCAGTATCGAATATGGCGTCGCTGTGGCTGGAGTCAAACTGGTCCTCGTGATGGGGCACACGCGCTGTGGTGCGGTGACTTCTTCGGTGAAACTGGTCAGCGAGAATCGCAATGCGGAAACCGAAACGGGATGCGAACACTTGCATTCGATTGTCGAAGAGATTGCGCCATCGGTCGTCAACTCTTATTCACGGCCAATTACCGAGATGTCAGAGGCGGAACTGTCCGAGGTGGTCGATGAGGTCGCCAGGCGAAACGTGACCAACACCGTGCGTGTGATCACCGAGCGGAGCACTGTCATTCGCAACGCGGTGGAAGCAGGAAAAGTTAAGGTGGTCGGCGCTTTATATGACGTAAAAAGTGGCGAGATCGAATTTTTCGAACCGTCGCCAACGAGCGACTCGCCTCCCGCCAAAACTGTTTAACTCGGAGCCTCACTTGGATTCCGGCTGTTTGTCATCCACGCCCTTGGTGTCGTCGACTGGCGACAAAGGTCGAACCATAATGTTGCGATACCAAACCTCGGCCCCATGATCGGTCAGCATCAGCCGACCAAAGCGGTTATGGCCGAAATCGGCGGCTCCCGAAAACTTGCTGGACCGAACGCGCCGGTCCCATTCGGCGTCGCCGACGGTGACGCTGACGATGCGTTTGCCATTCAACCAATGCTCCAACTGGTTGGCTCGCACCACAATGCGACTGGTGTTGTATTCATCGCCGGGACGAACAAACTTTTCTAGGTTGGGTTCATATAACGCATACAACGCTCCGGTGCTGCCCTTGCCCGATGGCTGGCCGTTGGTGAACTTGGGATCGTCCATGATCTGATATTCCAGTCCCAGCCAGCGGTTGCCGTATTTCCGCACGCGGTACTTCAGTCCGCTGTTGCCCCGGGCGGCAACCTTCCATTCGAAAGACAAATCAAAGTCACCATATTCCTGCCGGGTGATGATGTTTCCAGAACGACCCTTATCTCTTCGTAAATGGATCACGCCGTCTTCGATTTCCCAAGTTGCAGGCACCGGCTTGCCACCTTCGGTCATCCAATCGTTCAAGTCATCGACCGCAATCAACTGCACATCGGGACGATCCTCCGCCGTAACCCACAGTGTCGTCTCCCAGTACAATATGCCGACCAACACCAGCCACCAACGGCTCGACAAACAGGCGGCGAAGCAGGGCAGGCGACACAACATCGGGCATCTCAATCAGAGGCAGCGGGAAGGTAGTTAGGCGAGCAGGGGGAAGGCTCATTATTGTCGCTGCGGTGCACCGTGAACACCGTTTCCCTGCGTCCCCTTGAAATCACCCGCACGCAGACGCTCGACGTGACTAGCCCCGCCGCGGTTTGACAAACGTCAGAATCGTATAACAGAGCATTTGCTTGCGGCTCGCTTTCTCCAGCCAGCGGGTGGCTCTGGTAAACCGATCGATGTCGCGCGGATCCTTCCAGTCTTGAATGTTGTGATACAGGAATGGATAAGTCGGCAGCGTTCCGGCGTTGATATTTTCTACCTTGTCAAGCTGCAAACCGACGGTGTCTGCCAGCCGCTGGTAAGCGTTCAGTGAGTAAGTCAAGTCGATTGATCCATAGGCCCAGCGGATCGCATCATCGGCCGACAAGTCCGCCTGTGCAAGGAACGTGACCATTCGCTCGGCAGGCACAAAATCGCAGAGCGTCAGTCGTCCGCCTGGCTTCAAGACACGAGTCACTTCGTGAAAGAAGGCTTCACGGTCGAAATGAAACACCGCTTCGACCGACAGCACCCGCTCGCAACTTGCGTCCGACAACGGCAAACGTTCGGCGGCCGCGGTAAGGAATTCAATTTCGTTTCCTTCGTTCGCAACGACTTGTTCGCGAGCTCGCTCCAGTTGCCTCGCATCAATATTAATGCCGCACAGCTTCAGCCCCGTCTGTTGCTGGTTCAAGCGGTCGATGGTGCCGCCAAAACCACAGCCAACATCGACCACCGTTTGCCCCGCTTCGATGCTCGCTGCATCGCAGACCAAATCGCATAACTGCTCGGCGGCTGCCGCATATTCGCTCGCTTCCAGCCCCGCTTTCTCGGGCTCCGACCAATGCCCCCAATGAACATGTTTGCCAAATGCGGTGACCGTGCCCGGGTGTTGGTTGGCTAGACGCTGAAACAACAGATCAAAGTACGGAGGCGAGCGGAAATCTTCGTCCATGAATCACGCTTAGAAACGGGCGGTGGGGGTGCGGTGGATGGCTCAAGTTTGGATCGCCAAAGTATAGCGAACGTGCGATCCGATTTGTCGGCTGGCCATTCACCTCGCGACCGCTGCGATCAGCTACGCACCCGATTCGGTACGCTCCATCAATACCTGGAGTTGCAAAACATCCGAACGCAGCCGATTCAATTGCCACTGCAGGTGGGGGAGTGGATCGTCGAAGTAGTCCGCTTGTTTCGCTCGCTCGAGCGCCAGCTCCGCCAGTTCGGCAGCCAGTTCGAGTTCTCTCATCCGATCGGGAGCAAACGCACCGGGCAATTCGGCACTCACTTCCACCGCCCACGCTAACTGCTGCTTGGCCAACCGCGCATCGTTTTCGACCAATTCCATCGATGCCACCCGCAGTCGCTGCGCATCGGCCTCTTCCTCCGACGCCAGCGATAACAACTTGGCGGCATACTCCATTTGCTGACGCAATCGCAACAGTGTCAGCTTGGAATTCAAACTGGCAATTTGCTGATTTTCTTCGACAGCCGAGTCGTATTGATGTTTCGCCAGTTCGTATTGCTTTCGATAATACTGCTCGTCTAGCGATGGAGCTTTAGTCGCTTGTTCGGTTTGGGGGATCGGCGGATCTTGAGGCATCCCCGTCGATGACAATAGCAGCGGGCCGGCCAAGGCGGCAAAACAGAGGATTGCATAACGCATGAAAGGGCCTTCGGAATCAGGGTTGCGGAACAGGAACTTGTGCTGGCGATGGCACAGCGGACGATTATGCAACTGCCATTCCGGTGGTCGCTGCCGCAGCACCAGGGCTGGCTGTCTGACAAGGTGCCACGATCGCCGCTGGCGACTTGCGTATACCGCCGGCATTTTGCATATAATGCACCGCTGGCTGCCAGCCACCGCAAGCTACCCAAGGCCTGCAAAAACAGCCGCACTCGCCGGTTAAAATCCGCTCCGTGAACCTCCGGCAAGGCATGCTTTGCCGGAGTTCATCGTGTTACCGCTGACTTGGCCCCAGCCGATTTGTTCACCGCCACAGAGAGACGATGCCCAAGTTAGATGAGCGACTGAAAACGGTCGCGAGGCAGATCCGAACAACGACGCACGTCGATGTGGGTTCGGATCATGGCCACCTGCTGGTCGCGTTGCTGAAGAGCGGTCGCATCAAGCGAGGGATCGCCATCGAAAACAAACACCAACCGTTCGAGAACTCCTCGCGGGCGCTGCGAGGCCTGAGTGCGGAAGTCCGCCTTGGAACCGGCCTGGCTGCGTTAAGTCCCGCCGAAGCCGACAGCCTGAGCATCTGCGGGATGGGAGCCGAAAGCATTGTGGAGATCCTGACCGCCACACCACGGGCGGTGCCGCGGCGCGTGATCCTGCAACCGAATCGGCAGCCCGAACTTGTGCGACAATGGGCGCTGCAACATGGTTTTCACCTGCAAGATGAACGACTCGCCAAGGGGCACTGGTCGTACCACGTGATGGCTTTTCAGCACGTGGGCGAGGGTCTCGATTCGGCCTATGAAAACATCGATCGCGCGGCGGCACTGCTGTTTGGGCCGCTGATCATTCGGCGTCGCGATCCTCTGTTGATGACCCAACTAAGAGCCGAAGAGAACTACCTCAGCCGCTTTCCGCGACTCGCTCCGTCGGGCGTTGAACGTTTGTCGGCAATTCGACAATTGCTTGCCATGGTTTAGCGAGACCACCTTGTCACCCAGGCGCGCCTCCTCCCCAGCCCAAGATTGTTTCTCGTTCACTCAATTGCATCCCTTGGGTTGATCGCTTCTAATAATAACGGCGTCGCTTGCATGTGCAGGAGGCCTCCGAAACTCGATACCCCGCCCCCCTGTGGAGATTGTTGATGAAATGGTTTGCGGTCGCGTGTGCTTTAGTTGCTGCACTTTGCTGGGGCCTTTACGGTCCCACGCTGACGAATGCTCGTTCGCCGATGAGGGAGTGGGGACCGTTTAAGCCATACCTTTTCATTGGCATTGCCTACTTTGTGTTCGCCGTGGTTTGCGGTTCGCTGATGATGCGTTTCGCTTTTAACGACAACTTTGACTACACCGGCAAGTATATGCCGGCGATGAAATGGGGCTTTCTGGCAGGTTGTCTGGGTGCGATGGGAGCCCTGGGACTGACGTTTTCGTTGACCAAGGCTCAAGGGAGCCCCTCGTATGTGATGCCGATCGTGTTCGGTGGCGCGGTAACCGTCAACGCCATCGCGGCTTACATCAGTCATTCCGGTCAGCACGTCAATCCTTTGATGTGGCTGGGCATGCTGTTCGTCGCCGTTGGCATTTGTTTGACCGCCGGGTTCACACCCCACGGTCCAGCCCCCAAACCGAAAACGGCTTCGGCGGAACAGGTGGTTGTCGAATCGGCTCCGGCAACGCCGGCTCCGTTGGCCGAATCTACCGAGTAGGGCCGGAAAAAACTGCGATGGTAGAGCCCCCCGAGCAATCTGGTTCTCCGACGGAGTCGCCGCCCGACCCATTGGTCGCCGCATTCCCAGCATTGGAAGGCCTGACGGATGCGCAGCGGATGGCTCGGATCGACCAATTGATGAGCCACGTCTGGATG
>Ga0209947_1001960_pt1 | contig 12004 bp, 10 predicted proteins | sample SalPonR2_B_D2_MG_FD_185706 | JGI IMG/M metagenome (GOLD analysis project Ga0209947, IMG submission 185706) | Salt pond soil microbial communities from South San Francisco under conditions of wetland restoration - Salt Pond MetaG R2_B_D2_MG... ... | reverse complement strand
TTAAAAAGGTTTAGTTATTAATTATTTGTCAGAGCGATCCATGCTCTGTTCTTTTTATGATTTCATTTTGTAACTCCTCGCCAAGATCATTAAAATAGTCACTATAGCCAGCTACCCTTACAATCAGGTCATTATATTTTTCCGGTTCTTTCTGTGCTTTTCTGAGTGTGTCCGCATTTACCACGTTAAATTGAATATGATGGCCATCCATTCGAAAATATGTTCTTATTAATTTTATAAATTTAGTAATTCCTTCCGGGTTATTAAAGAAAGAGGGGCTAAATTTCTGATTTAACAGGGTGCCTCCTGTTTTCAAGTGATCCAGCTTTGACGCAGATAAGACTACACCTGTGGGGCCTTTGCGGTCTGCTCCCTGGACAGGACTTATTCCTTCTGAGAGTGGTTCTCCTGCTTTTCTGCCATCAGGCATAGCGTTTATAACACTACCGAAATAAACATGACTTGTTGTTGGTAGTAAATTTATCCTGAATTTTCCACCTCTTACAGTGGGTTTGTTATCAATTGCTTCAAAAAATGCATTGAAGATTTCTTTTGCCTGTTCATCGGCATAGTCATCATTATTTCCATATTTTGGTGTTTCGTAAATCAGATCATGTCTTAATTCTTCATGACTTTCAAAATTGTTTTCCAATGCATCCAGCATTTGGGTCATAGTAATATTCTTTTTATCAAATACATGATATTTTAAAGCAGTAAGGTTATCAGTCAGACTACCTATTCCCACACCCTGAACATAGCTGGTGTTGTATTTGGCTCCTCCGGCGTTATAGTCTTTTCCATTTTGTATACAATCGTCAATGATCAGTGAAAGAAAAGGTACTGGCATTTCCTGTTCATAAAGACTTTCGATAATATTGTTCCCTTCCAGTTTTATTCTCACAAAATGACCCAGCTGTTTTTTGAAGGCTTCAAATAACGACTGAAAATTTTCGAACTCTTCAGGATCCCCTGTTTCAATACCGATCATCTTACCTGTGCGCGGGTCTTTTCCATTATTTAAGGTAACTTCAAAAACCTTATTCAGGTTGAAATACCCGGTCAGAATGTAGCTTTCTTTACCAAAGGCTCCGGTTTCGACACATCCGCTTGCACCGCCATTTCTTGCATCTTCAATGTCTTTTCCCTGGCGGAGCAATTCCTGTATAATGGCCTCAGTATTAAACCAGGAGGGTTGTCCGAAGCCTGTTTTAGTTATAAGTGCAGCTCTTTTGAGTAGTTTATCCGGATTTTTTTTACTAACCTGTACCATAGAACTTGGCTGAAGAATTCGCATCTCTTCAATGACATCCAGCAGGAGATAGGTGACCTCATTAGTGGCATCTTCTCCCTGTTCGTTGACTCCGCCAAGGTTTATCAGTGAAAAGTCTGTGTATGTATTACTCTCCTGGGCAGTAACTCCGACCTTAGGAGGAGAGGGGTGGTTATTAAACTTGATCCAGAAAGATTCAAGCAGCTCTTTAGCATCTTCTCTTGTCAGCATCTTATGTTCTGTTTCACTGGCATAAAAAGGGAAAAGATGCTGGTCCAGCCGGCCCGGATTAAAAGAGTCCCATGGATTTAGTTCAGTGATTACTCCCAGATGAATGAACCAGTAATGCTGTAATGCTTCATGAAAAGTTTGTGGCGCATGAGCAGGCACTCTTCTGCATATTTCAGCCATTCTTTTCAGTTCCTCTTTTCTTTTTTTGTCCGTGTTTTTCTCAGCGAGTTTCTCCAACTCGATGCTGTGCCTTTCTGCAAAATTTATAAGTGCCTGAGCTACTATTTTCATGGCATAAAGCTCCTCGCTTTTTTCAGTTGCATCAGGATCGTTTAAGAAATCAATTTTTTGTTCAGCTTCTTCAGCATTTTTGATTAAATCCAACATCCCTTTCCGGAATATTTTTTTTCCTGCAACAGTATGCCCTGGAGCCCTTTGCTCCTGAAATTCTGTAAATATACCTGCCTCATAAGCATCTATCCATTCCGTTTTAACGGCCTTAAAAACCCGTTCTCTCTGTGTTCTTCCTTTCCAAAATGGGATAATCAAATCTTCGAATGATTTGCGGGTTTTTTGATCTACTTTAAACGAGACTTTATCCCTGGTATTTAATATTTCAAGATCCTTCAGGCTGTGCAGGCAGATCTCCGGGTAAGTGGGAGTGGCTTTGGGAGCCGGACCACGTTCACCTACAATGAGCTCACCATCGTTTATACAAATCTGTTTGTGATTTAGAATATATTCGAAAGCTTTCGCACGTTCTACAGGAATAGATTCTTTTCCTGACAATTCGTTCTGATAAAATTTTGTAATGAGCAACCCTCTCTCTGCTGATATGGTATTTACAGCATTCAGTGATTGTTCCCGTAATTTTTGTATCCTGGTATTCATAATTAACCCCCAATTTTTACTTTAAATCCGTTTGATTCAAATTCATTTTGTATGGATTCGGCATTCAACCCTTCTGTTTTCACGTTTTCCATTCTATTTTTCTTTTGGAAACGATCATATTTACTTTTTGAAATATTGTGATAGGGCAAAATATCAATCCTTTTGGTGTTTCGTAGTGTTTTTGCAAATAGAATGATTTGCTCAATGTTTGATTTTGTATTTGTGATTCCTGGAACGACTGGAAAACGAAGGATAATGTCCTGTCCGGTTTCATCAAGAAATTCAAGATTTTTGAGAATAATTTCATTGGAAACACCGGTGTATCTTTCATGAAGTTCCGGATCAATAATTTTCAGGTCATAGAGCCATAGATCTATGTATGGGATAAGCCGGAGTATATCATCCTGTGAAACATATCCACAAGTATCTAAAGCATTGTGTATGTAATTCATTTTTGTTTTTCTTGCCAGGTCAAAAAGGAAATCTGTCTGCATTAAGGGTTCGCCCCCGGAAAATGTTACACCGCCCTCAGACTCTTCATAGAAAAGTGTGTCCTTTTCAATAATTTTCATTAATTCAGAGGTAGTTGTTCTGTATCCGATAGTTTCCTCTTTATAGAATTTTTTTCCATCAAGCTTGTTTACTTTTGTATATGATTCGATCTCTTTTTTCTGGCTTTCAGGATTATGGCACCACCAGCAGGAGAGGGGGCAACCTTTTAAAAAAATGGTTTGCCGTATTCCTGGACCGTCATGTATTGCATAATGCTTAATATCAAAAATAATTCCTTCCATACAAAGGATATTTAGGTGAAACAAATAAAAAATTGTAGATAAAGTGAAGAGAAAATGGAAAGATTCAGCAAATCCAGCATTCATATAAACCCTTGCCAAAAGGGTGGTATTTGGTATGTATTGAAAACGTTATCAGGTTCATCTTCAAGGGTTTTGTCTTTTCCAAAAGTAAGAAATAATAAAGAAAAAAGCAATAATTACCAGGTGTTTCATAATTATTTACTGAAGTTAGGATTGATTAGAAATTTTAGGCAGAGGAATCTCTTTACACTAACAGCCAGGCGGTTACTACTGCCTGGCTGTTTTGCTTTGGTTAATTCCCTTTAAGCTGGTTTTCAATATCAAGCTTAAGCGGGTTAATTTTTTCTCCCCAGTATACTGTTGTATGAGGGAATGGAATTTCAATATCGTTTTTATCAAAGGCTTTTTTGAGTCTTCTTCTGTATTCACGTCCAACACCCCATTGTTGTAATGGTTTTGTTTTAAGCCTTGCTTTAATAATTACCGCACTGTCAGCAAATTTATCCACTCCAAATATTTCAAGGGGGTTTATAATAAGATCCTTAAAGTCCGGATCTTTTGCTAGTTCATTTCCAACTTGTTTCATAATTTCAGTTACCTGGTCTGTATCTTCCTTGTAAGCCACACCAATATCAAACACAACAGCAGACCATTCTTTTGTCATGTTACTGATTGTGTTTATTTTACCATTTTGAAAGATGTGAGTGGTTCCGGAAAAGTCTCGTAAAGTGGTAGTTCTTAACTCTATTTTTTCTACCAGTCCTCCGGTTCCATTAATAATAGCCACATCACCAACCCTTATCTGGTTTTCGAGCAGTATAAAAAAACCGGAAATAAAGTCCCTGACAAGTTCCTGTGCTCCAAAACCTACAGCCAATCCTATAATACCAGCTCCAGCAAGTATTGGCCCAATGTCTACTCCAAATTTCTTCAGCAGAATCATAATAAAAATGCCCCAGATAACCACACGAAGCACACTTTTCAGTATATTAACAAGTGTATCAATCCGCTTTCCTGATTCCTCACTTTCTGTATCCTCTTTTTTCTGGATTCTTTTATTAAGTGATTTTTTTAACTTTTTAAGGATTACACTGACAGCTTTCAGAACAATCCATGTTGCAATAATAAGAATAAGAATGGAGGGTAAATCTTCAATTGCCCAAGCCTTTAGCTTTTCTAATAAATTTACAATTAGTTCCTTTGACATAATTTATTTTCTCCTTACTTTAAATCAATTTGACAATATGATCATTAAATTACTTTTTTCATGAAGTAACCAAACTTAAGAAATATAAAGGAGAAAAGCCAATTAAAGCAGAGACAAAGTTAGTTTTAATCTTTAACAACTTCTTTTTTCATATTTGTTAGCATCTCATCTACACTGTCATAAAGCAATATCATTTTACGGTGTTTTGGTGAGAGAAACCCTTCCTGCATCATTTTATCGGCATGTTTGATTATATTTTCATAATAACCGTTGATATTCAGTAGCGCAATGGGTTTGGAATGAAGTTGTAACTGGCTCCATGTAATCATTTCAAAAAATTCATCCATGGTACCATATCCGCCAGGTAGTACAATAACTGCATCTGATAATTCATGCATCTTAATTTTCCTTTCATGCATGGTTTCAACTAATATCAGCTGAGTCAGTTTATCATGTAAAATTTCCTTGTTTTTTAAAAAATGAGGCAGCACACCTATAACTTCACCCTTATTTTCCAGTGCCCCGTCAGCAAGTTTTCCCATTAGGCCAACTTTGGCTCCGCCATAAATCAATGTGAAATTTTTAAGGGCAAGTGTTTCTCCCAATTGGTATGCAATATCCTGATAAATGGGATCATTCCCTGTTTTTGATCCGCAAAATACACTAATGCTTTTCATGAAAAAAATTGTTTCTGTTTAAAATGCTGCGGTTATTTTACATAGTCCACAGCAATCTTATCGCTTCTTAGTGGTTTTATAAATTCTTTGAATCTTACATGAGCCGGATGTTTCTGATATGTTTCCAGGTCTTTGAAATTTTTAAATTCCGCAATAAGTACCACATCATAATTTTCATCACTGGCTTCAGGAGCATTCACACCAATTTCCATAAATTGAATTTCCTTAATCTCTTCCTGCAATTTGTACAATTGTTCTTTTATTGCAGAAGCAATGGTGTTTTTGTCTTTCCCTTGTGGATTTTCATGTAATTTCCAGCAAACTACGTGTTTAATCATACTTTTTTATAACAAATATATAAATTGAAAATTTAAAAAAATTAAAATCCAAAAATATCTGGAAAAACATTATTCAATTCCAATAAGGCTGGTCATAACATTTATTTTTTGCATTGTTATCTTTTAATTGTTTGTTCCAGTAATAATCGGCAATACCCAGGGCTGAAATAAACCTGAACATATTTATCCGAAAACGACCCAATTGATGCATTTTGCCCAGGTTGTTCTTTATTTCATTGTTAAAAGCATTGTTTTCGCCAAAATAAACGCCAAGGTTATAAAATGCATGAAAAAGTTTTCTGCTTGCCCAGGCTGGTCGTGCCTGTATTCCTTCAACTCCTCCTTTGATAACCGCTCCAAGGTAATCTGCACCTAATTTTTCTGTAAATCTTTTGAGGTATCTTTCCACATAAGTAGAATGTTTAACTTCCGGAAATCCTGACTGGACAATAAAACCAATTTTTTTATTATTTTCATTCGGGATCTTGTGAAGGGACTCAAAAAAATATTTCACAATCCCGGGCATAGAGTCTGTATAAAGCGGAAATATGATCAGAATATTTTCTGCATTTTGAAAAGCTTCTATATGCTCAGAATTTTTATTAGTTTCAGCCAGGTAATGCAATTCATAGCTGTTCTGATCCATGGTCTTTGTGTAACCCTGAATAAACTGGTCTGTTAATATTTTAGAGTTGCTCTTTTTACGTCGTGGCGACCCGTTGTATATTGTTAATTTCATTTACTATTTCCTCTTGTTTTTCTTCTGTGGTTTTAAAAAAGGCTAATTCAGAATGAAAATTAATTGCAAGTCGTTTATAAATATCTTTAACTATATCCAGATCTTCTTGTTTTGTATCATTTTCCTTTTCCAGTATTAATCCCAGTTTCGGATATTCAGGATACCTTTTTTTATGATGACATTCCTTTTGAATAATTTCAATATAAGGCAATACAAAAGGGACCATTCTGTCATTTACTTTTTTTATTAGGCTTGATGGAAAACCGGCTAACAGAGGCGATGCGAATATTAATAAATTACAATTTATCATGGCAGGATAAATGGCTTGCAGATCATCATTGTGTACGCAACGACCTGGCGTTTTAGTCCAGCAATTCCAACAACCAATGCAGAAATTAATTTTATGATCTCTGAGATTAACCTTTCTTGTTTTAAAAGATTTGTCCTTCATAATAATGATCAGTTCATCCAGATATTTATCAAACAGAAAGGAATGATCAGAAGGATTTCCATTCAAGATAGTTATATTCATATATTGGACTATAAATAAGATTCTAAAATACAAAAAAACTGATAATATTACTTTCTCTCCGTTATGAAAAAACCAAAACCAGGTTATTAAGTTAAAACAAAAGGAATCCATATTCGTTTTGTTATAAAAAGAATAATGTTATATCTTTCTCAAAAAACAATGGTTCGGCTGGATAATCTGGCTATTTCTCATTTCCCGCTCAACAGAATGATGTCACTTGCAGGGAAGCGACTTGCCTGTTTAATCATGGATAAGTACCAGTATCTTTTAAACAAAGGAAATCCTGTGGTTGTTTTGTTTGGTTCAGGCAATAATGGTGGAGGAGGTCTTTTTGCAGCCCATCATTTGCTAAACAATCCCAAATTCAGTGGAAATCTGGTATTAATTCCAGCCTGGGATATAAACAAAAAGAAACATAACAAAAGGTTTATTCAGGATTTAATACATCAATTGAGAAATTATTTAAGAATGAGTATGGATTTTCCGGCTAACAGTGTTGTGATAGACGCATTGTTAGGATATACATTAAGTAGCGAGCCTTATGGTAAATATAAAGATATGATAAAAGTATCGAACAGAATTGCAAAAAACATTGTTTCTCTTGATGTTCCTTCCGGCTTGAATACCAGAACCGGAAGTGAATTTTCAAACACAATTAATCCGGAATTTATACTAACTCTGGATGTTCCTAAATATGGTCTAGAGAATTATTTAAAAAGGATATACATTGCCGATGTTGGTTTTAGTCAGTCAGACTATGATTCCCTTAAGATCAGCTATAACCGGCCCGTTTTTCCGCCAGAAGGAATTATGAAGTTATCAGAATTATAAAAATTCTTATACTCATAGAGGCATATTATTTACCTCAATTATTTTCTTTTGTTAATTGCAGCGAATTTTTTTATTTTTATGGTTTGGTTAATTACTGTAAAGTCTAATATCATGAATAATGCCCCGTCAAATTTCAAAGTTCGTTTGGCAAACATCTTAGGGAATTTCCCTGATACTACCAAATATGAAAAACAGCAAAAGGCACTGGAAAAAGAATTTAATGAGCTGCTTGAATTTGAAAACTCAGAAGAGCTTCAAAAGTACAGGCAACTAAAAGAATTTATTGAATCTCCTGAATTTGAACAGAGAAAGAAGGAAATTAATGCGCAGCGTTATGAAGATACAGAGGCTTATCAAAAAGAAAAGAGATTTAATGAGCTTACACGCGATAAGGAAATAAAGAATTATCTTAAAGTAAGTGACTCCGATGAACTCGCGCATTATAAGAAAATGCAGGAATCACATGAGTTAAAAAGGTATTATGACCTGGGTAATTTTTTTGAATCAGATGAATTTGAGGAGTTCAAGAAAAACCTGGAAGAAAAAAGAACCCAGAAAGAGAAAGATTATAAAGAAACCCTGAAGAAATACAATACACTGCAAAAAAAATACAAGTGGTTTTTTGATTTTGAAAATTCCGATGAATTATCTTTTTATAACCAGTTTAAAGATTCTGAAAAGCTTCAGAATTATAATGCTTTAGTGGAAGAAGTCAAGAGCACCGATTTTTCTCAATTAAAAAAGGATTACAAGAGGCAAAAGAAAGAGGCTTTGCAAAAGCTGAAAGAAGAAATTAAAGAAGAGAAAAAACTTAGTAAAAAAGGAGAAAATTCCGAAGAATCTAATAAACTTGATAAATTACGTGAAAGAATTAATTCCTCTGAGTTTAAAAATGAATGGGAAGATGCAGAAGCTATTGACTACAAAAACTCTCCTGAATATCAGAAATACAACCAATTACAAGAACTCAAAAACGATGAGGAGCTAAAAAGGTTTTGGAAAATTGCTAATTCAAAAACGTTAAAAAAATATCAGCAATTTAAAAATTCTCCTGAAATTGAAGAGTTTAAGAAACTAAATGAACAGGTAAACTCTGAAGAATTTCAAAAAATTCCTGAAGAAATTGAAAAAAGAAAATTCGAAAATACCCAGGAATTCAAGGAATACAAAGAGTACCAGGAGTTAAAAAAATCCAGTGATATCAAAAGAGTCCTTAAATTTGAAAAAAGCCCGAAATTTAAACTTTATAATGAAATAAAAGATTCGGAGAAACTAAAGGAATATTTTGATTTAAAAGATTATGTTGAAAGTGAAGGTTTTAAGAAGGAGAAAGAATATTATAAGACAAAAGATAAATTTAAGTTGTCGGAAGAATATAAACAACTCCTTGAATACCAGGATTTAAAAAAATCGGAAAATATTCAGTGGTATCTGAAAAATATAGATTCACAAAAATTTGATTTTTTCCGTAACTGGAACAGAACTTTCTATGATGATTTTTCAAAAGGTTCTTTAGACAGGGAAAAATGGATTACGGCTTATTACTGGGGAAAAACTCTTTTGCAGGAGAGTTATGTACAAACAAATGATAAGCATTTTATTACAGATGGTGATAATATTAACATTGACGATGGTAAACTGGAAATAGTTACAAAACAAGAAGAAGTAGAAGGCAAAGCATGGCACCCGGGTTTTGGTTTTTATCCCAAAAAGTTCCAGTATACATCCGGGTTGATAAATACCGGTCAATCATTCAGACAACTCTACGGAATTTTCAGTGCCAAGGTTAAAGTTGATTCTGCATCGCAAATAAAACATTCCTTCTGGATGGTGGCTGACAAAATTTCTCCTGAAATAGATGTATTCAATTTAAATGGAAAGAGGTCAGATAAACCTGAATTGAAATATTACTGGGGAGACATTAAAGACACTAAGAATGTGAAAACTTCAAGAAAGAAAATTGGGGGAGTTAACTTATCAAAGGATTATTATATTTTTACTCTGGAATGGAAAAAGGATGAGATAGTATGGAAAATTAACGGAATACCTGTTAAAAAACAAAAACAAGGAATTCCGGATCAACCCATGTATATGATTTTTAGCTCAGGACTGGAAAAAGAAATAAATAGTTCCGAATTGCCTGTTTCCATGTATATTGATTGGGTTGAAGCTTACCAGAAGAAAAGCGATTAGATTAATTTGCTGGAAGTTTCTGAATTTTTGATTTGATGTTCTCGAGGGTTTCCTTGACAGGTTCACCAGGTTTTATGATGTTATAATCTTCCCAGAAATCAGCATCATAGCCTTCAATTTGTTCGATAAATATTTTATGAGCTCTGATTATAGATTGTCTTTCAAATGGAGACACATTCTCTGTTTCTACGTTGCTGGTAGCCATTTCAAAACTCACCTTGAAATTCTGACCGAAAAATTTATCGCGTTTTTTTACTTTAAAGGTTAAATCTCCACGTATGTGATTTAAATAGTATTTATCCGTTTTGGATTTTTTATAACTAACAAAATATTCTACTTCCTGGGGTTTAACTTTTATATCCCACTTTTTTCTTATTATTAATGAACTGGCTACCTTCTTTAAGTTATTTTTGTCAAGTGAAAATTTGGCTGCAACTATTGCCAGTGAATTTACATCGATATAAAGTTTACCCTTATATAAAGGAATAGGGGCTTCCTCTTTTGGGGAAAATGAAATAACGTATGTATCGTTACCATTATAAAAACTAATATCCGATAATTCATATTTATACAAACTGATCCTGTGTATTTGCAGAAAATTAGCTCTGTCATTAATAACATCCAGTAAAAAAGTTGCTTCAAGCCCTGCCTTCAATTTAAGCATCACACTATCTTTTGTATTGTAATTGATACTTTTTCTGCTTTTCATAATCTTTACCTGATCTCCCCTGAATATTTTACCATGTGGTCGGTATAGCTTAATAATGGCTTCTGAAACGGAAGTGTATCCTTCATCTTTTTGAACTGTTTCCCTGTAAAATCCGGTTAAAAGTAAGGGAGTGTCATAATAATTCTCCTGTATTCTGGATAAGGAATTCATTAATATTGTTCTGGGACTGTTGCTTCTTATTATCACTTCCTGGATCGTGTAATATTTTTTTTCAAGTTTAATATTGTTGATTCTGTTCATTGCCAGCTTAACAGGGATGTATTGGTTGGCATACCCAATGTGAGATACGACAATAGTATCATCGATGTGTTTTGGATCTATCTTGATAACAAATTCTCCATCTAAATTAGCCATTGTACCAATGGGTTTATTTAATAGTCCTATTGATGCATAAGGAAGGGGCTTCTTGGTTCCTTTTTCATGAATTTCTCCCTTTATGTTAATGGAGGTAAGTTTCTTCTCTTCTTTATCAATAAATGCTGGCTTTTCATTTTTTTTGTAAATAATGAGATGTTTGTTAAAGACTTCAAAAGTAAGTGATGTATCTGTAAGCACAGCATCAATTATTTCTTTCAGGGGAGCATTCTTTTTGTTTATGGATATCTTTTTATCTCCGTCAATCAGAGAAGCATTATAGGAAAAATTTAATCCTGTTTCCTGATTCAGTTTAATCAGTGTTTTATACAAAGGTTCATTAGAAACCTGAAGATCATATTTCTTATTTAAGGGATTTTCCTGTGAAAAGCTGCTATGACAAACAAAATTAAGGGCTAAGATTAATAAAAGATAAAACAGTTTTTTATGAATCATGTGCTATGAATTTTCTTCACCAATAATATAAGTATGATCTTCCTCCTTGATTTTTACGCCAAAAGTTTTTCCTATAACTTTTAAGACATGTTCTATAGGTTCCTGGTCAAAAGTGGCTGTTATTTCTTCGTTATTTAACGAGCTGTTATTGAGCACAATACGAACATCATAGGTTCTGTTGAGTGCTTTTACAGCATCTTCTACTTTTGTTTTTTTGAAGATAAGCTTTCCTGTTCTCCAGGATAAATAGTTAACATCTTTATTTAGTTTCTTTGTTAGCTTGTTTTCTGAGAGTATTCCAATATACCCTTTATTTAGTATTATTGATTTTCCTTGTGATTTGCTGGAAAGTTTTACAGTACCTGATTTAACAAAAACTTCTATTTGATTAGATGAATGGGTGTTTACATTAAAAGAAGTACCTAACACTTCAATTTGTGCTTTACCTGCCTCAATAATGAATGGTTTGTTTGGATCTTTTTCAATATCGAAAAATCCTTCTCCCTCAAATTTAATTGACCTTTTTCCCTGCTGGAAAGATTTAGGGTAATTAACTTCAGATTCTTTGTTAAGATAGGCAATAGAGCCATCAGGCAGCGTAACTTCTTTATTTGAATCAAATGCTGAAGTTTCAACATTTACTGTATTCCATGAGTTACTGATTTTTTGGTATGAAAACATGCCCAGAGCGCCAATTCCTATAACCAAGACAATTGAAGCGGCATACTTAACAACCGTTT
>Ga0209947_1001956_pt1 | contig 12011 bp, 7 predicted proteins | sample SalPonR2_B_D2_MG_FD_185706 | JGI IMG/M metagenome (GOLD analysis project Ga0209947, IMG submission 185706) | Salt pond soil microbial communities from South San Francisco under conditions of wetland restoration - Salt Pond MetaG R2_B_D2_MG... ... | reverse complement strand
GGCGTTCGAATCCGGGGCCGAGCCGGTGATCGTTCTGACCAAGACTGATCTTGCCACGGATGCGGCCCCGTTTATCACTGCCGCGCGCGGTGTCTCGGACAGGGTGGCGGTCGTGCCGCTGGATGCCCGCGCCGAAGAGCCGGGCAAGGCGCTGGCCGATTGGTGCAGGCCGGGCCGGACGGTGGCGTTTCTCGGGTCATCGGGGGTGGGGAAATCCACCCTGACCAATGCGCTTGCCGGCAGCGACGATATCGCCACGCAAGCGGTGCGCGAGGCCGATGCACGAGGCCGGCACACAACCACCCGCCGTCAGCTTTACATGGTGCCCTGTGGCAGTATCGTGCTGGACACGCCGGGGATGCGGGAATTGCAACTGGCCGATGCGGCGTCGGGGATCGCGGATGTGTTCGAGGATATCGAGGCGCTGACCACGGGGTGCCGGTTCCGCGATTGCGCGCATGACACCGAGCCGGGTTGCGCGGTGCAGGGGGCTGTGGCCGAGGGCAGGCTTGATCCTGCGCGGCTGGCGCGCTGGCGCAAGCTTCAGGAGGAAGACGCGCAGAATTCCGTCAGTCTGAGCGATCGGCGCGCGAAGGATCGCGCGTTCGGCAAGGTGGTGCGCCAGCCGACGAAGGACAAGCAGCCGACGAAGGTCAAGCAAGCGACGAAGGACAAGCCGCGCAACCGGTAACGCCCTGAACGGGCGCGCGCGCCGATCTTGCGACCGGCGCGCGCGGCGGTGTGGCAGTGCCCTGACCCCGGACGGTCAGGGGCGCTGGCTGGGTTTGCTGCTGGGGTTACTGCGGGATCTCGGCGTCCAGCCCCTCGACATAGAAATCCATGCCCAGAAGCGTGCCGTCATCGGCGGTTTCGCCTTCGGCCAGCCAGTCCGAGCCGTCCTGCTTTTTCAGCGGGCCGGTGAAGGGGTGATACTCGCCGGCGGCGATGGCGGCTTGCATGGCCAGCGCCTCTTGCCGGACATCGGCGGGCACGGCGTCTGTGATCTCGCCGATTTCGACCATGCCTTCATCGATGCCGTGCCAGACCTGCTGGGTTTCCCATGTGCCGTCGATCACCGCTTGGGTGCGGGCGATGTAATAGGGCGCCCAGTTGTCGATGATGGAACTCACGCGGGGGAAGGGCTTGTATTCGGCCATGTCGGATGCCTGTCCGAAGGTCACAACGCCGCCGGCCTTTTCGGCGGCGGCCTGGGGCGCTGTGGAATCGGTGTGTTGCAGGATCACGTCGGCGCCCTGTTCGATCAGGGCGGTGGCGGCGTCGGCCTCCTTGGCGGGGTCGAACCATGTGTAGGCCCAGATGATCTTGAACTGGACATCGGGGTTGACCTTGCGGGCGTGGATGAAGGCTGCGTTGATACCGCGAATGACCTCGGGGATCGGATAGGAGGCGATGTAGCCCACGATGTTGGATTTGGTCATCTTGCCGGCGATGTGACCTTGAATCGCGCGGCCTTCGTAGAAGCGGGCCGAGTAGGTCGACAGGTTCGGCGCGGTCTTGTAGCCGGTCGCGTGTTCGAATTTCACGTCGGGGAACTTTTCGGCCACGCTGAGGGTGGCGTCCATGAACCCGAAGGAGGTGGTGAAGATCAGATCGGCGCCGCTGAGCGCCATCTGGGTGATCGCGCGGCTGGCATCGGCGCCTTCGGACACGCTTTCGCGATAGATCGTTTCGACCTGGTCGCCGAAATGTTCCTCGATCGCCAGCCGGCCCTTGTCATGCTCGTAGGTCCAGCCGCCATCGCCGATCGGGCCGACATAGATGAAGCCGACCTTGGTCTTGGCGTCCTGCGCCAGCGCGGCGCCGGTCCCGGCGAGGCCAAGCGCCAGGGCGGCGCCTGTGAGGAGGGTCTTGAGGGTCATGCAGAATACTCCGTGTTGGGGTTGAAGGTGATTGGCAGCGCTCATTGCGAGGCATGGAAGACGCGGCCCAAAGAGCCGGGCGCGCGGGATTTGTCGGCGGACATGATGACCAGCACCAATATGGTCACCAGATAGGGCGACATCGACAGGTATTCGACCGGCACCGCCACACCCGCCGCCTGAAGGTTGAGTTGCAGGACGCTGACGCCGCCGAAAAGCCACGCGCCAAGCAGCACGCGCCCGGCCTTCCAGGAGGCGAAGACCACCAGCGCCAGCGCGATCCAGCCGACCCCGGCGGTCATGCCTTCGGTCCATTGCGGCACGCGCACGAGGCTGAGATAGGCGCCGCCCAGACCGGCGCAGGCGCCGCCGAAGGCGATGGCCAGCACCCGGACCCGCACCACCTTGTAGCCAAGCGCATGGGCGGCGTCGTGATTTTCACCCACCGCGCGCAGGATCAGCCCGGCGCGGGTATATGTCAGCATCATCCAGACCCCCGCCACCAGCGCCAGCGCGAGATAGACCATCAGGTCATGCGAAAAAAGCACCGGGCCGAGGATCGGAATGTCGCCCAGCACGGGGATGTCCAGCTTGGGGGTGGGCGGCGGCTTGATCCCGACATACCCCTGTCCCAAAAGCGAGCTTAGCCCGAGGCCGAACAGCGTCAGCGCCAGACCCGAGGCCACATGGTTGGCCAGCGCGATCTGGGTCAGGGCCGCAAACAGCAGCGACAGCGCGGCACCGCCCACCGCCGCGATCGCAAAGCCCGCAGCGGGCGAGCCGGTGTTGACGGCGATGGCGAAGCCGCAGATCGCGCCTGTGATCATCATGCCCTCGACCCCGAGGTTCAGAACGCCCGCGCGCTCCACCACCAGCTCGCCGATGGCGGCAAACAGGATCGGCGTGGAGGCCGCGATCAGCGAGGCCAGCAGCAGGACGGGGTTGATCGAGGACAGGTCCATCACAGGCTCCGGGTCGGACTGGGCGCAGGGGCGGACAGGCGCAGCCGGTAATTGGTCAGCACATCCACCGCCAGAAGAAAGAACAGCAGCATGCCTTGAAAGATCTGGATCGCGGCGGCGGGCAGGCCCAGTTCGGACTGGGCGATCTCGCCGCCGATATAGGTCAGCGCCATCAGCAGGCCCGCGGCGAGAATGCCCAACGGGTGCAACCGGCCCAGAAAGGCCACGATGATCGCGGTGAAGCCGTAGCCCACGTTGAAATCGATGCTGACCTGACCGGCGGGGCCGGACACCTCGAACAGGCCCGCCATGCCCGCCAGCGCCCCGGACGTGCCAAGACAGAAGAGCACCAGCCGCCCGGCGTTCACACCGGCAAAGCGCGCGGCACGCGGCGCCTGCCCGGTCAGCCGGATATGGTAGCCAAGAATATGCCGACCCAGCAGGATATGCGCGAAGATCACCGCGATCAGCGCTGCCACCACGCCCCAGTGCATGCCCGATCCCGCGATCAGATCGGCATTATGGGCTGCCGGATAGTCCTGCAGGTTGCGGCTGCCGGGAAAGCCCATGCCGTCGGGGTTGCGCATCGGTCCCAGGGCCATCGCGGCCAAAAGCTGCTCGGCCACATAGACCAGCATCAAGGACACGAGGATCTCGTTGGTGCCGAAGCGCAATTTGAGAACCGCCGGGATCATCCCCCAGGCCATCCCGCCAAGCGCGCCCGCAAGGATCATCAGCGGAAAGAGGAACCAGACATCGAGCGGGTAGAGCGCCAGGGCCACGCCTGCGCCTGTCAGCGCGCCGATGATGTATTGCCCCTCGGCGCCGATGTTCCAGATCCCGGCCCGGAACCCGAGCGCCAGACCGATGGCGATCAGCACCAGCGGCGCGCCCTTTACCAGCAATTGGGGGCGGTAGTAGAAGGCGAACTCGCCGAACAGCGGCTCCCAGAAGATGGTGGCGATCGCGGTCACCGGATTCTTGCCCAAGGCGGCGAACAGGGCCCCGCCCGCCAGCATGGTCACAAGAACCGCCAGAACCGGCGAGGCATAGGTCCAGCCGCGTGCCGGCTGCGGGCGTTTTTCCAGCCGGAGCTTCATGGGCGGGGGGCTTTCGATGGGGCCAGCGGTGCCGGGGGCGCGGCCCCCGCCGTTGAAATCCCAAGGGGGATTTCAACGTCTCCCCCGGGATATTTGAGGCCAGAAGATGCACGGTGGCGGTCAGACATGGGCCACCTCCATGCCATGCGCGCCGCCCATCATCAGGCCGATCTGGTCGATCCCCAGTTGGGCGGTGGGGCGGATATCGGACAGGCGGCCTTCGTTGAGGGCGCCGAAGCGGTCGGCGATTTCCATCAGCTCGTCGAGATCCTGGCTGATGCACAGGATCGCTGTGCCATTGGCGGCCAGATCGAGCAGCGCCTGACGGATCGCGGCCGCGGCCGCGGCATCGACACCCCATGTGGGCTGGTTGACGATCAGCACGTCGGGGCGTTGCAGCACCTCGCGGCCGATCACGAATTTCTGCAGGTTGCCGCCCGACAGCGCGCGCGCGGCGGTGCCGGCGCCCGGTGTGCGGACGTCGAACCGTGCGATGATGCGGCGCGCGAAGCTTTCGGTGGCGGGCCAGCGGATGAAGCCGCGCGCCAGCAGCCCTTCGCGGGTGGCGCCGGTCAAGAGCGCGTTTTCGGTGAGGGTCATGTCCGGTGCGGCGGCGTGGCCCAGCCGTTCCTCGGGCGCGGTCAAGAGGCCCAGGCGGCGCCGGGCATCGGGCCGCAGCCGGCCGATCGGCGCGCCCTTGAGGCGGATCGCGCCGCCGGGGCTGCGCAGCTCGCCCGAGAGGGCGGCGAGAAGTTCGTCCTGGCCGTTGCCGGCGACGCCGCCGATGCCGAGTATTTCGCCCGAGGCCAATGTGAGGTGGATGTTTTTCAGTTCGGTGCCGAAGGGGCTGGGGGAGCGGACCGATAGTCCTGTGACCTCGAGCGCGGCCGCGCCTGCGGGCCGGGCGATGCGGGTCGGGGGGGTCACGGATGTGCCGACCATCATCTGGGCCATGTCGCGCGCGGTGGTCTGCGCGGGCAAGCATGTGCCGACGTTGCGCCCCTGCCGAAGGATGGTTGCGCGATCGCACAGGGCGCGGATTTCCTCGAGCTTGTGGGAGATATAGAGGATGGCCACGCCGTCGGCGGTCAGTTTGCGCAAGGTGGCGAAGAGGATGTCCACCTCTTGCGGGGTGAGCACCGAGGTGGGTTCGTCCATGATCAGCACGCGCGGGTCCTGCAGCAGGCAGCGCAGGATCTCGACGCGCTGGCGTTCTCCGGCGGACAGATCGCCCACCACCCGGTCCGGATCGAGCGGCAGGCCGTAGGTTTCGCTGACCGCGCGGATGCGCCGCGCCAGATCGCGCAGCGGCGGCGGGTTTTCCATGCCGAGGGCGATGTTCTCGGCGACGCTGAGCGCGTCGAACAGCGAGAAGTGCTGAAATACCATGGCGACACCGGCGGCGCGGGCGGCGCGCGGCTCGGACGGGGTGTAGGGGGCGCCGCGCAGGGTCATGGTGCCGCTGTCGGGCTTGACCAGCCCGTAGATCATCTTGACCAGCGTCGATTTGCCGGCGCCGTTTTCGCCCAGAAGCGCATGCACCTCGCCTTCGTCGATAGTGAAGGACACGTCGTCATTGGCAACCACGCCGGGATAGGCCTTGGTCAGTCCCGAGATGGCAAGAAGGCTGGCTGTCACGCGGCGGTCCCCTGATGCGCTATGGTCGGCGGCTGACCGATGACTAGCGCAGGCGTGCCGGGGTGGGCAATGGTCAGGGGCGCTTTTCCGGCCCCGGGACCGCGGCTTTGTCTGCGCCTTGGGCAAAAAACGCGCGCTGTGAGGGATCGTGGCTTTTGCAGGGGCGCGCGGGCGGGTAGTCTGGAAGGCATGAGCAGTTCCCCCCGATTCATTCATCTTCGCGTCCATACCGAATATTCCCTGCTGGAAGGCGCTGTGCGACTCAAGTCGCTGGCGGGCCTGTGCGACAAAGCGGGGATGCCGGCGGTGGCGGTGACCGACACCAACAACATGTTCGCGGCGCTGGAGTTTTCCGTGACCGCAAGCGGCGCGGGCATCCAGCCGATCATGGGCTGTCAGGTCGATCTGGAATATCTCGAGACGCAGCCCGGCGAGCGGTCCAAGCCCCCCGCGCCGCTGGTCCTGCTGGCGCAGACTGAACGCGGATACGAGAACCTGATGACGCTCAATTCGTGTCTGTATCTGCGCGGGGACGGGCAATTGCCGCATGTCACCCTGGCCGAGCTGGAGGCCCATGCCGAGGGGGTGATCTGCCTGACCGGCGGGCCAGACGGGCCGGTGGGGCGCTTGCTGCGGGCCGGGCAGCGCCCGGCGGCCGAAGCGCTGATGGGGCATCTGCTGGCGACCTTCGCTGACCGGCTCTATGTCGAGTTGCAGCGTCATCCCGGCGAGGATGGCGCGCCCGAGGCCGAGCGGCTGACCGAGCGGGGATTTGTCGAGATGGCCTATGGGATGGGCATCCCGCTGGTGGCCACGAATGACGTCTATTTTCCCGAGGCGGGCATGTATGAGGCGCATGATGCGCTGCTATGCGTGGCCGAGGGCAGCTATGTCGATCAGGCCGAGCCGCGCCGCAGGCTGACGGCGCAACATTACTTCAAGACGCCGCAGGAAATGGCGACGCTGTTCGCCGATCTGCCCGAGGCGCTGGACAACACGGTCGAGATTGCGCGGCGCTGTGCTTTTGGCGCGTACAAGCGCGATCCGATCCTGCCGCGATTTGCCGATGACGAGGTGGACGAGCTGCGCCGTCAGGCCAAGGCCGGGCTGGAGGCGCGTCTGGCGGTGATCCCGCATGCCACATCGGTGGAGGAGTATCACAAGCGGCTGGATTTCGAACTGGGCATCATCGAGGGGATGGGCTTTCCGGGGTATTTCCTGATCGTTGCGGATTTCATCAAATGGGCCAAGGAGCAGGATATCCCGGTGGGGCCGGGGCGCGGCTCGGGGGCGGGCAGTCTTGTGGCCTATGCGCTGACCATCACGGATCTTGACCCGCTGCGCTATAGCCTGCTGTTCGAACGGTTCCTGAACCCCGAACGGGTCAGCATGCCGGATTTCGACATCGACTTCTGCATGGATCGCCGCGAGGAGGTGATCCAGTACGTGCAGCGCAAATACGGGCGCGACAAGGTGGGGCAGATCATCACCTTCGGCGCGCTGCTGTCCAAGGCCGCCGTGCGTGATATCGGCCGGGTTCTGCAGATGCCCTATGGTCAGGTCGACAAGCTGTCCAAGATGATCCCCGTGGAAGGCGTCAAGCCGGTGTCGATCCAGCAGGCGCTGGCGCAGGAGGACCGCTTGCGCGAGGCGGCGCGCAGTGAAGAGGTCGTGGACCGGCTGCTGACTTACGGCATGAAGGTCGAGGGGTTGTTGCGCAATGCCTCGACCCATGCGGCGGGGGTGGTGATCGGGGACAGGCCGCTGGATGCGCTGGTGCCGCTCTATCAGGATCCGCGGTCGGACATGCCGGCCACGCAGTTCAACATGAAATGGGTCGAGCAGGCGGGGCTGGTCAAGTTCGACTTTCTTGGCCTCAAGACGTTGACGGTGATCCAGAACGCGATCCGGCAGATCCATGCCGAGGGGCGCGATCTGCATGTGGCCGCCGATGGCAGCACCATCTACCAGCCCTTCGAGGGGGCCGAGAACGATATCGGCCAGATCCCGCTGGATGACGCCAAGACCTATGAGCTTTATGCGCGCGCCCGCACGGTGGCGGTGTTCCAGGTGGAAAGCTCAGGGATGATGGATGCGCTCAAGCGGATGAAACCCACCTGCATCGAGGACATCGTGGCGCTTGTGGCGCTTTATCGTCCCGGCCCAATGGAGAACATCCCCAAGTATTGCGAGGTCAAGAACGCACAGAGCGAGCGTGACAGGCTGCATCCGCTGATCGACCATATCCTGGACGAGACGCAGGGGATCATCGTCTATCAGGAACAGGTGATGCAGATCGCGCAGGAAATGGCGGGCTACACGCTTGGCGGTGCAGACCTTTTGCGCCGCGCCATGGGCAAGAAGATTCAGGCCGCGATGGATGCCGAACGGCCCAAGTTCATTGCCGGGGCCAAGGCCAACGGCGTGGATGATGCAAAGGCGCTCGAAGTCTGGAACCTGCTCGACAAGTTCGCCAATTACGGTTTCAACAAGTCGCACGCGGCGGCCTATGCGGTGGTCAGCTATCAGACGGCATGGCTCAAGGCCAATCACCCGGTGGAATTCATGGCCGGTGTGATGAATTGCGATATCCACCTGACCGACAAGCTGGCGGTCTATTTCCAGGAGGTGAAGAAGGGCCTGAAACTGCCCTATGCACCGCCGTGCGTGAACCGGTCGGATGCGGTGTTTCAGGTGCGCGGCGGGGTGCTGCATTACGCGCTTGGCGCTCTCAAGAACGTGGGTGTCGAGGCGATGCGCCTGATCGTGGAGGGGCGCGGCGACAAGCCCTTTGCGACGCTCTATGATTTTGCGCGGCGGGTTGATCTGAAACGGATCGGCAAGCGGCCGCTGGAGATGCTGGCGCGGGCGGGCGCCTTTGACGCGCTGGACCGCAACCGTCGGCGTGTGTTCGACAGCATCGAGCCGCTGATGAACTATTCTGCCGCGATTTTCGATCAGAAGAATTCCAGTCAGGTGTCGCTGTTTGGCGAGGCCGGGGACGATCTGCCCGAACCACGGCTCAGCCCGGTCGAGGATTGGCTGCCCGCCGAGCGCCTGACCGAGGAATTCAAGGCGATCGGTTTTTACCTGTCGGGGCATCCGTTGGACGATTACATGGGGGCGCTGCGCCGCAAGGACATCAAGACCCTGGACGAGGTCACCGCACTGGCCGAGCACAAGGGCGCGGTCGTGGTCAAGATGGCGGGTGTCGTGTCCAGCCGACAGGAGCGTAAATCGGCGCGGGGCAACCGCTTTGCCTTTGTGCAATTGTCGGACACAACGGGCGGCTACGAGGTGACGTTGTTTTCCGAAACGCTTGAGAAATCACGCGATTATCTGGAAACCGGCGCGCAGGTCGTGGTGACTGCCGAGGCGACGATGGAAAGCGATCAACTGAAACTTCTGGGTCGCGCGGTCTCGCCGATCGATGGGGTGGTGGCGGATGTCGGCGCGATGGGCTTGCGCATCTTCGTCGAAACCCAAGAGGCGATCCCTTCGGTGGCGTCAGTGCTGCACAACGCGGTCAAATCGGTGAAATCCGGTGGCCGTGGCCCGATCCGGTTCTGTCTGATGGGGCCGGGCCTGCCCGGTGAAGTCGAGATTGACGCCGGGCAGGAATTTCCGGTCAATCCCCAGATCAAGGGCGCGATCAAAAGTCTGACCGGCGTTCTGACCGTTGAAGAGATGTAGCGCCCCTCTGGTGCTGGACGTCGCCAGACCGCCCGCGATAGGATACCGACGTGGTGACAGACGTGGTTCAGGCAGTGGGCTGTAACATCGTGCGATCTGTGTCCCTTCTGTTGGCGGCCCTTGTGCTGAGCGCCTGTGGCGATCCGATGACGGGTGTGCCACGCCTTGCCGATCAGGCCGTGCCCGAGGATGCGCCCATGCTGGACGTGGCGCAGGATGATACGCCGCCGGGCGGCTATCTGGGGCGGCTTCTGGGTCTGACGCGGGTGGGCGCGCCTGCGGATATCACGCAGGAAAACGCGCCTGAAACAGCCGAACACGCAGCCTCGGACATGGTCCAGACGGCCGCGCTCAAGGCGCCGGGACCAGCGGCGCGCCCGCCGCAGGGGGGACTTCTGACCCGGCTGCTGGCCCGTGTGTCGGCAACGGACAGCGATCCCGCCGATAGCCCCGCAAGGGACGATACAGTGGCCCTGCCGCAGGGTCATATCGCGCCGGGCACGATGCTGCCTTATGGCGTGGTCGGGGTGGTTTGCGGCATGCCCACGGGCGCGATGGGGCGCAAGATCGCCCAGTATCCCGACACCGCGCCGCGCCATGTGCTGTATGACAGTCATCCCGAGACCGCGACGCCGCGCAGCTTCTATCTGACCGGCTTCGAGGATGGCTGCGCCCGGCAGTTCACCGCCGCGCTGGCGATGTTCGGGACGGTCAGGATGCATGAAAAGCTGCGCTATGGCCTGCCCGCCGATGTCCAGCCCTACAGCGATACTGACAAGGCCTATGAGACCCTGAAGGTGCAAATCTGTGGGGTCGACCGCCGCAAACCCTGTGGGGAACGGGTGTCACGGCTGGAATCCGATACGGTTTTCCTGAGCATATATGAGAATTTCGGCGATAACTCGCGTTGGAGCAATCTTTTGCTGCATGGCGGTGCGCTGCTGGCGCAGGACCTCAAGGAGGGGTGAGGGATCTACCAGTGCGGCGGGCGTTCGTCCCCCAAGGTGATGCCGCCGCCCAGATCGCTTTCGCGTTCGGCCTCGCGTTCCAGCAGCAATTGCACCCGGCGCGTCAACAGCGCGATCTCGCGTTCTTGTCGGGTGACCACATCCGACAGATCGTCAAGCGCGCGGGTCAGGTGAGCGATTTGTTCTTCAAGTGTATCCATGGGCTGAGCTAGCGGTTTTGAACCCTTGGCGTCAATCGGCATGTTGCCCCCGCGTGCCCCTTCGGCTAGACGCTGCGACAAGCAGCAAACCCCGGTGGACCCCCCAGATGGCCAAGGAAAAGAAACAGCCCCGCCCCAAGGCCGAGACGCCCAAGGGCTTTCGCGATTACTTCGGTCCGGAAGTGACCGAGCGCGCCGACATGTTGCGCAAGATTGCGGGCGTGTATCATCTCTATGGTTTCGAGGCGCTTGAATCCAGCGCGGTGGAAACCGTCGAGGCGTTGGGCAAGTTCCTTCCGGATGTGGACCGTCCCAACGAGGGGGTTTTCGCCTGGCAGGAGGACGAGGGGGATTGGCTGGCGCTGCGCTATGATCTGACCGCGCCGCTGGCACGGGTCTATGCGCAACACCGCAACGATCTGCCGACGCCTTACCGACGCTATGCAATGGGACCGGTCTGGCGCAACGAAAAGCCGGGGCCAGGACGATTTCGTCAGTTTTATCAATGTGATGCGGATACGGTTGGGGCGCCTTCGGTGGCGGCGGATGCCGAGATTTGCGCGATGCTGGCCGACACGCTGGAACAGGTGGGCATCCCGCGCGGCGACTACATCGTGCGGGTGAACAACCGCAAGGTTCTGAACGGTGTGCTGGAGGTCATGGGGCTGGACGAGGGCGCGCAGCGCGATGCCGTCCTGCGCACCATCGACAAGTTCGACAAGGTGGGCGCAAGCGGTGTGCGCGAGTTGCTTGGCAAGGGGCGGCTGGACGCCTCGGGCGCCTATATCGACGGTGTCGGGCTGAGCGACGATCAGGCGGGGCCGGTGCTGGCGTTCCTGACGTCGAAGGCCGACGGTGCCGCACAGACACTCGACAATCTGCGCGCCGCCGTGGGCGCCAGCGCGATTGGCCTTGAAGGTGTGCAAGAGCTTGAAACCATTGCCGATCTTCTGGAGGCCCAGGGCTATGGCCCGGACCGGATCGTGATTGACCCATCGGTCGTGCGGGGGCTTGGGTATTACACCGGGCCTGTGTTCGAGGCCGAGTTGACCTTTGAAATCCTTGACGAAAAAGGCCGCAAGCGGCAGTTCGGCTCGGTCGCGGGGGGCGGGCGGTATGACGATCTGGTCAAGCGGTTTACCGGGCAGGCCGTGCCGGCGACGGGTGTGTCGATCGGGGTGGACCGACTGCTGGCCGCCCTGCGCGAGAAGGGCCGGATCGGTGGCACTGTGGAAGGCCCGGTGGTCGTGACCGTGATGGATCGCGACCGTATGGCCGATTATCAACATATGGTGGGCGAGTTGCGGCGCGCGGGCATCCGGGCGGAGGTGTATCTGGGCAATCCGAAAAACTTCGGCAACCAGATGAAATACGCCGACCGGCGCGGTGCGCCCATCGCGGTGATCGAAGGCGGTGACGAGAAAGAGCGCGGCGTCATTCAGATCAAGGATTTGATCCTTGGGGCGAAGATGGCCGAGAATGCCACCTTGGAAGAGTGGAAGGAACGGCCCAGCCAGTTCGAGGTTCCGCGCGGGCAACTTGTTGAAAAGGTGCGCGAAATTCTGGATGG
>Ga0209947_1001939_pt1 | contig 12052 bp, 9 predicted proteins | sample SalPonR2_B_D2_MG_FD_185706 | JGI IMG/M metagenome (GOLD analysis project Ga0209947, IMG submission 185706) | Salt pond soil microbial communities from South San Francisco under conditions of wetland restoration - Salt Pond MetaG R2_B_D2_MG... ... | reverse complement strand
TGTCGCGCTCTGGCGTGCGCGCCTCGGGGGGCAAGGTCAGGCGTGGATCGCACCATCGCCGCAGGCCAAGGCCGCTTCGCGCACCGCTTCGGAATAGGTCGGGTGGGCGTGGCAGGTGAGGGCCAGGTCCTCGGCCGAGGCGCCGAATTCCATCGCGACGCAGATTTCATGGATCAGGTCGCCCGCCATCGGGCCAATGATATGCGCGCCAAGGATGCGGTCGGTGTCCTTGTCGGCAAGGATTTTGACAAACCCATCTGCGGCAAAGTTGGCCTTGGCCCGGCCATTGCCCATGAACGAAAACTTGCCGACCTTGTAGGCACGGCCCGCGTCCTTGAGCTCTTCTTCGGTCTGACCGACGCTGGCCACCTCGGGGTGGGTGTAGATCACGCCGGGAATAACGCCATAGTTCACATGGCCATGCTTGCCGGCGATCACCTCGGCGGCGGCCATGCCCTCATCCTCGGCCTTGTGAGCCAGCATCGGGCCAGCGATGGCGTCGCCGATGGCGTAGATACCTTCGACATTGGTGCGCCATTGATTGTCGGTTTCGATCTGGCCGCGCTCGGACATCTTGACGCCAAGCGCGTCAAGGCCAAGGCCATCGGTAAAGGGTTTGCGGCCCGTGGCGACCAGCACAGTATCGGCGTCAAGCGTATGTTCACTGTCGTCTTTACGCAGCTTGTAATGCACCTTGGCCTTGGTTTTCATCGTCTCGACCGATTGAACGGCGGCGCCCATGATGAATTCAAGCCCCTGCTTTTTGAGCAGTTTCTGGAATTGTTTTTGCACCTCACCATCCATGCCGGGGGTGATGTGATCAAGAAATTCCACGACCGTGACCTCGGTTCCGAGACGGGCATAGACCGATCCGAGTTCCAGCCCGATCACGCCCGCGCCGATGACGACCATTTTTTTCGGGATCTTGGATAATTCCAGCGCGCCGGTGGAGGTGACAACGGTTTTTTCATCCACCTCAACGCCCGGAAGCGACGAAGAGTCCGAGCCGGTGGCGATGATGATGTTCTTGGCCTCGTGCACCTCGTCACCCACCTTCACTTTGCCCTTTTCGGGGATCGAGCCCCATCCCTTGAGCCAGTCGATCTTGTTCTTTTTGAACAGGAACTCGATGCCCTTGGTGTTCTGGCCGATGACGTCATCCTTGTAGGAGAGCATCTGCTTCCAATCGACGGACGGTGATTTTCCCTTGAGGCCCATCTTGGCAAAGTTATGTTCGGCTTCGTGCAATTGGTGGCTGGCATGCAGCAGCGCCTTGGAGGGGATGCAGCCGACGTTGAGGCAGGTGCCGCCCAATGTGTCGCGGCTTTCGACGCAGGCGGTTTTCAGGCCAAGCTGTGCGCAACGGATGGCGGCGACATAGCCGCCGGGGCCGGAGCCGATGACGATGACGTCATAATTTGCCATTTGGATGTCCTTTCGGTTGAGCGGGTTTGGGGGCGCTGCCCCCGTCGCCCTGTGGGCGACTCCCCCGGAGTATTTTGGGAACAATGAAGGTCATATCAGGGCCAGCAGAAGCATAAGCGTGGTGGCCAGAAAGCCCGCCGCCCAGATCAGCGAGCGACCGGGCCGCCAGCCGAAGGCGTAGGCGGGGATGTAGAACACGCGCGCGCCAAGATAGGTGAAGGCGAGCGTGGCGGTGAGGGGTGTTGATTTGTCGGCGAGCGTGACGACGACGCAGGCGATTGTGAAAAGGATCAGCCCTTCGAAGTGGTTGTCCATGGCGCGGCCAAGGCGGGCGGTGCGCTCGGACATTTGCTTTGATGGTTCGCGATCACGCGCGGACATGGTGTAGCCCGGCCCAAGTTCGAGGTTCGCGGGCACCGCGTAGAGGACGTATTGGACGACCTGGAGCAGCGCGGCGAGGGTGAGGGCGGTGAGTTCGGGGGTCATGGGTGTTCCGTGCGAAGGTGCGGTGCGCAGTGAATGCGCACCCTACGTGGTGTAGGGTGCGCTGTTTTACTTAATTCGAGCATGATCCGTCATAGACAAGAGCACCGGCCACGTTGGTTTTGCGATCAATTTTCCAGCCATCAGGGCATATGTTTTTTTTCGCAATAAATTTACCAATGTAGCTTAAGCGTGTGTCCTCTTGCAGCTGGGGGGCGACCAAGCCCTTCAGGTGGTTCTCGGGAAAAGCATGGCGAAAGGTTACTCTACCTTCTTGATCTCGCAGCACTGCTCCACTGCCTGATGCAATATCGAGGGCCGTGTTGGGTTGCCCGCTTACCAACGCTGCAGTTGTCGGATTGCAAGCTGACAACGCTAAGAAAGCCAAAGTGCACTTTATTGTGTGCATAGTTATACTCCCAGTGGCATAAGCGGTAAGAATTCCGCCCTAAGGCGGTGTCGGGTGGGAGTGTGCCCCACCCTGACCAATTACAAATCCATCAACAACCGGCGCGGATCTTCGAGCGCTTCTTTCACACGCACCAAGAATGTCACCGCGCCTTTGCCGTCGACGATGCGGTGATCGTAGCTAAGCGCGAGATACATCATCGGGCGGGCCTTGATTTCGCCGTTCACCACCATCGGCCGTTGCTGGATTTTGTGCATGCCCAAGATACCCGACTGTGGCGGGTTGAGGATGGGCGAGGACATCAGCGAGCCGTAGACGCCACCGTTGGAGATGGTGAACGTGCCACCCTGCATTTCCGCCATCGACAGTTTCCCGTCACGCGCCCGCGCGCCTTTTTCGGCGATGGCTTTTTCAATCGCGGCAAACGACATCGCGTCGGTGTCGCGGATCACCGGCACCACAAGGCCCGTGGGCGTGCCAGCGGCGATGCCCATATGCACGAAGTTCTTATAAACGATATCGGTGCCGTCGATTTCGGCGTTGACCTCGGGCACTTCTTTCAGGGCGTGGCAGCAGGCCTTGGTGAAGAAGGACATAAAGCCCAGCTTGACGCCGTGTTTCTTGAGAAACTCGTCTTTGTATTCGTTGCGCAGGGCCATCACCTCGGTCATGTCCACCTCGTTATAGGTGGTGAGCATGGCGGCGGTGTTCTGGCTGTCTTTGAGGCGGCGGGCGATGGTCTGGCGCAGGCGGGTCATCTTGACCCGTTCCTCGCGCGCGGCGTCATCGGCGCTGACCGGCGCGCGCGGTGCTTGCGCTGGTTGGGCCGAGGCGGCGGGGGCGGATGTGGCGGCAGAGGCGGCCTTGGCCACATCTTCCTTCATGATCCTGCCATCGCGGCCCGAGCCTTGGACCTGATCGGGCGACAAGCCCTTTTCGGCCATTGCTTTTTTGGCTGCGGGGGCGTGCTCAATATCGCCGCCCGATGCGTTTAGGGTCTCTTTGACACCCTCGGAGTCGCCTTCGCCGCTGGCGGGCTTGGGGCGTTCGTCGGGTGTGATCGTGCCATCCGCCGAGCCGGACAGCACGGCGATCTTGCCGCCGGCCTGAACGGTATCGCCTTCCTGAGCGAGAATATCACAGATCGTGCCTGCGGCGGGCGAGGGCACCTCGACCGAGACTTTGTCGGTTTCCAACTCACACAGCATTTCGTCTTGGGCGACGCTATCGCCGACTTTTTTGAACCAAGTGGAGACCGTGGCCTCGGAGACGCTTTCGCCAAGGGTGGGCACCATCACGTCGGTATTGCCTTTGTCGCCGTTGCTTTTGGACGCGGCGGGTTGGGTCTTTTCTTGTTTGGCGCTGTCATCGGCATCGCCGGATTTGGCGCTTTCACCTTCGGAAATGGTGGCCAACAGGGCATCGACGCCCACGGTTTCGCCTTCGCCGGCGACGATTTCACCAAGGGTGCCCGCGGCGGGCGAGGGCACTTCGACGGTGACCTTGTCTGTTTCCAACTCGCACAGCATTTCGTCGGCGGCGACGGGATCGCCGGGTTTCTTGAACCAAGTGGCGACGGTGGCCTCGGTCACGGATTCGCCGAGCGTGGGGACGCGAACTTCGGTAGACATGCGTTATTTCCCTTCGATGGTCAGCGCGGCATCGACCAGCGCCTCTTGTTGTGCTTTGTGTTGAGAAGCGAGGCCCGTGGCGGGCGACGCGGCGGCGGCGCGGCCGGCATAGGTGGGGCGGGAGTGCTTGGCCTTGATGCGTCCTAGAACCCATTCGATATTCGGTTCGATGAAAGACCACGCGCCCTGATTTTTGGGTTCTTCCTGACACCAGACCATTTCAGCCTGTTTGAAGCGTTCAAGTTCCTTGACCATGGACATGGCCGGGAACGGGTAGAACTGTTCGACGCGCAGCAGGTAGACATCGTCAAGGCCGCGCTTGTCGCGTTCTTCCAGAAGGTCGTAATAGACTTTGCCGGAACACAGCACCACGCGCTTGATCTGATCGTCAGGTTTCAACTGCGTGTCCGAGTTGCCGTATTGGGCATCGTCCCACAACACCCGGTGAAAGCTTGAGCCGGTGGTGAATTCCTCGGTTTTCGAAATCGCCATCCTGTGACGCAAAAGCGATTTGGGCGTCATCATGATCAGCGGTTTGCGGTAGGTGCGGTGCAATTGGCGGCGCAGGATGTGGAAATAGTTGGCCGGTGTGGTGCAGTTGGCCACGATCCAGTTGTCGCCGCCGCACATCGTCAGGAACCGTTCCAGACGCGCCGAAGAGTGTTCGGGGCCTTGGCCCTCGTAGCCATGGGGCAGCAGGCAGACAAGGCCTGACATACGCAACCATTTGGATTCGCCCGAGCTTATGAACTGGTCGAACATGATTTGCGCGCCGTTGGCGAAATCGCCGAACTGGGCTTCCCATAGGGTCAGGGCGTTGGGTTCGGCAAGGCTGTAGCCGTATTCAAACCCAAGCACCGCGTATTCGCTGAGCATCGAGTCGATGACTTCGTAGCGGGCCTGACCCTCGCGGATGTTATTGAGCGGGTAATAGCGTTCTTCGGTGTCTTGGTTGATGAAGGCCGAATGCCGCTGGCTGAAGGTGCCGCGGGCACTGTCCTGACCAGACAGGCGCACCGGATACCCTTCAAGTTGGAGCGATCCAAAGGCCAATGACTCGGCGGTGGCCCAGTCAAAACCTTCGCCGGTTTCGAACATCTTTTTCTTGGCCTCCAGCAAGCGACCGACGGTCTTGTGCAACGGAAATCCATCCGGTGCGGTGGTCAGGGCGCGCCCCAAGTCTTCCATGGTTTTGGGCGGAATAGAGGTTTCGCCGCGCTGATAATCCTCGTCTTTGCGGTCAAGGTGCGACCATTTCCCATCCAGCCAGTCGGCCTTGTTGGGGCGGTATTCCTTGCCGGCCTCGAACTCGTCCGACAGATACGACTGGAAGGCGGCCTTCATATCGTCGATCTCGCCTTCGGGGATCAGGCCATCCTTGACCAGACGTTCGGTATAAAGGCTAAGCGTGGTCTTTTGCTTTTTGATCTTGTTGTACATCACCGGGTTGGTGAACATGGGCTCGTCGCCCTCGTTATGGCCGAATCGACGGTAGCAGATGATGTCGATCACCACGTCTTTTTGGAACTTCTGGCGGAATTCGGTGGCCACCTTGGCGGCGTGAACAACTGCCTCGGGGTCGTCGCCGTTGACGTGGAAAATTGGTGCCTCGACCATCAGCGCAATGTCGGTCGGATAAGGCGAGGACCGCGAGAAATGCGGCGCGGTGGTAAAGCCGATCTGGTTGTTCACCACGATATGCATGGTGCCGCCGGTTTTGTGCCCCTTGAGCCCCGACAGGCCAAAGCCTTCGGCCACGACGCCTTGCCCTGCAAAGGCCGCGTCGCCGTGCAGCAATACCGCAAGAACACTGGTGCGTTCGCTGTCGTTCAACTGGTCTTGCTTGGCGCGGACCTTGCCCAGAACAACCGGGTTCACCGCTTCAAGGTGCGAGGGGTTCGCGGTCAGTGACAGATGCACCTTGTTGCCGTCGAATTCACGGTCGGATGAGGCGCCGAGGTGGTATTTCACATCGCCCGAGCCGTCCACGTCTTCGGGTTTGAAGCTGCCGCCCTGAAACTCGTTAAAGATCGCACGGTAGGGTTTGTTCATCACGTTGGCCAGCACAGAAAGGCGGCCACGGTGGGGCATGCCGATGACGACTTCCTTGACGCCAAGGCTGCCGCCGCGCTTGATGATCTGTTCCATCGCGGGGATCAGGCTTTCGCCGCCATCAAGGCCAAAGCGCTTGGTGCCCATATATTTGACGTGCAGGTATTTCTCAAAGCCTTCAGCCTCGACCAGTTTGTTCAGAATGGCCTTGCGGCCTTCGCGGGTAAAGGTGATTTCTTTGTCATAGCCTTCGATCCGCTCTTTCAACCAACCGGCCTGTTCGGGATCGGAAATGTGCATGTATTGCAGGGCAAAGGTGCCGCAATAAGTGCGCTTGACGATATCTAGGATTTCCCGGATCGACGCGACCTGAAGGCCCAGAACATTGTCGATGAAAATCGGGCGGTCCATGTCGGCTTCGGTGAAACCGTAAGATTTTGGGTCAAGTTCAGGCCGGGGGCCGTGATCGCGCAGGCCCAGCGGGTCAAGCTCGGCAATCAGGTGGCCACGGATGCGATAGGCCCGGATCAGCATCAACGCGCGCACAGAATCCAGAACGGCGCGTTTCACCGCCTCATCGGAGACTTCAACGCCCTTTTCAGCGGCCTTCTGCTTGATCTTGTCGCCGGCTTTCTGGGTTTCCAGTTCGGCGGGCCATTCGCCCGTCAGGGCACTGGTCAGGTCATCCGCGGGCACCGGCGGCCAATCGGCGCGCGCCCATGACGGACCTGCGGCCTCGCGTTTGACGTCTACCTCGCCGTCGCCAAGCTGTGCAAAAAAGGCCTGCCATGCCTCATCCACTGCATTGGGATCATTGGCATAGCGCGCGTAGAGCTGTTCCAGATACTCGGCATTGTGCCCCTGCATAAAAGAAGAGGCGTGGAAAACATCGTTAGGGCTTTGATCCGTCATTGCGCGTCCTTTCTGACCGACCGTGAAAAGCATCGGGAAAGACATCCGGGACGTGGGCAGGGCGGCTGTCTATCGCGAGGCTTCGGGTGGATGGGGTGCGCAGGTGCTGCACACCCCCTGAGACTTTAGCCTCTGATCGCCGCAAGAACGGCTTCGCCCAAGGTGGCAGGGCTGTCGGCAACGGTGATCCCGGCGGATTTCATCGCCTCGATCTTGTCGTCTGCGCCGCCCTTGCCGCCTGCCACGATGGCACCGGCATGGCCCATGCGGCGGCCCGGAGGCGCGGTGCGGCCCGCGATAAAGCCAGCGGTGGGTTTCCAGCGGCCGCGTCTGCGTTCATCGGCAAGGAATTGTGCGGCTTCTTCTTCGGCCGAGCCACCGATTTCACCGATCATGATGATCGACTCGGTTTCGTCATCAGCAAGGAACCATTCCAGCACGTCGATATGCTCGGTGCCTTTGATCGGGTCGCCGCCGATGCCGACGCAGGTGGATTGGCCAAGGCCCACATCCGTGGTCTGCTTGACGGCCTCATAGGTCAGCGTGCCCGAGCGCGAGACAACACCGCAAGACCCGCGCTTGTGAATGTGGCCGGGCATGATGCCGATCTTGCAAGCATCCGGGGTGATGACACCGGGGCAGTTCGGCCCGATCAGGGTGGAATTCGAAGTTTCCAGCGCGCGCTTGACGCGCATCATGTCCAGAACCGGGATGCCTTCGGTGATGCAGACAATCACTTCCATCTCGGCGTCGATCGCTTCGAGGATGCTGTCGGCGGCAAAGGGCGGCGGCACGTAGATCACGGACGCGTTCGCCTGTGTTTCATGCTTGGCTTCGTGGACCGAGTTGAACACGGGCAGGTCAAGATGCGTCTGACCGCCTTTGCCGGGGGTGACCCCGCCGACCATCTTGGTGCCATAGGCAATGGCCTGTTCAGTGTGGAATGTGCCCTGCGAGCCGGTGAGGCCCTGACAGATCACTTTGGTGTTTTCGTCGATGAGGACTGCCATCTTGGCGTTCTCCTTTGGAAATTCCGGGGAAGGTGCGCAGTGAATGCGCACCCTACGGTCAGCCTTTGACGGCCTTTACAATCTTTTCGGCGCCATCTTTCAGGTCGTCGGCGGCGATCACGTCGAGCCCGGAATTCGAGATGATTTCCTTGCCTTTTTCGACGTTGGTCCCTTCCAGACGCACAACCAGCGGCACTTTCAGGCCCACCTCTTTGACAGCGGCAATAACGCCTTCGGCGATCACGTCGCAGCGCATGATGCCGCCAAAGATGTTGACCAGAATGCCTTTGACCTGCGGATCGGAGGTGATGATCTTGAACGCCTCGGTCACTTTTTCCTTGGTGGCGCCACCGCCCACGTCAAGGAAGTTGGCCGGTTCCGCGCCATACAGCTTGATGATGTCCATGGTCGCCATCGCAAGTCCCGCGCCGTTCACCATGCAGCCGATTTCACCGTCCAGAGCGATATAGTTGAGGTCGTATTTCGACGCCTCCAGCTCTTTGGGGTCTTCCTCGGTGGTGTCGCGCAGTTCGGCGACATCGGCGTGGCGGTAGACGGCGTTGCCGTCAAAGCCCATCTTGGCATCAAGGCATTTCAGATCGCCCTTGTCGGTGATGATCAGCGGGTTGATCTCAAGCATTTCCATGTCTTTTTCAAGGAATAGCTTGTAAAGAATGCCCATCAGCTTGACGCATTGTTTGACCTGCGCGCCTTCAAGGCCCAGCATGAATGCGATACGGCGGCCATGGAACGGCTGATAGCCAGTGGCCGGATCAACAGAAAAGCTGAGGATCTTTTCCGGGGTGCTTTCGGCGACTTCTTCGATATCCATGCCGCCTTCGGTCGAGGCAACGAAAGACACGCGCGATGTCTGACGGTCGACCAGCAGGGCAAGGTAGAATTCTTTTTCGATGTCCGAGCCGTCTTCGATGTAGATGCGGTTGACCTGTTTACCAGCGGGGCCGGTTTGTTTGGTCACCAGCGTCGAGCCCAGCATCCGCTTGGCTTCTTCTGCGGCCTCTTCGACCGATTTGGCCAGACGCACGCCACCGGCTTCTCCGGCGCGGGCCTCTTTAAAGCTGCCCTTGCCGCGGCCGCCTGCGTGGATTTGCGCCTTGACCACCCACAGGGGGCCGTCCATTTCGCCAGCGGCGGTTTTGGCTTCTTCGGCGCGCAGCACGACACGGCCATCCGAGACCGGGGCGCCGTAAGAGCGAAGCAGAGCCTTCGCCTGATACTCATGGATATTCATGAAACTGTCCCGTTTTGCTACGATTGCAACTTGTCTGTCATATTATCTCGACAACCGGGAAGCGCTTTTTATGTCTTAGGGGGTAATTCGCGCCAAATTCGGACATTTGTGATCACACGATTTATTGCTGTGATCACAAATGGAAAATATAATTAAATTTGCATATTTTCAAGAATCACGCCGGGCGCGCTTTGCGCCGTGGCCCACGAAAAACGGCGCCGCGAAGGTGGCGCCGTTTTCTTTTGTATCTTTGGGCTGCCGGTTCAGGCGAGTGAGCTGTCGATGCCTTGGCACGCTTCGACCAAGCCTTTGACGGCTTTGACCGAACTGTCGAACATCGCCTGTTCGTCTTTGTTCAGCGTGATGTCGACAACACGTTCGATACCGCCTGCACCAATCACGGTGGGCACGCCGACGTAGAACCCGTTCAGGCCGTATTCGCCATCGCAATAGGCCGCGCAGGGCAGCAGGCGCTTGTGATCTTTCAAGTAGGATTCAGCCATTTCAATCGCCGAAGTGGCCGGCGCGTAGAAGGCCGAGCCGGTTTTCAGCAGGCCGACGATTTCGGCACCGCCGTCACGGGTGCGCTGAACGATCGCGTCCAGTTTGTCTTGCGTGGTCCAGCCCATTTTCACCAGATCGGGCAGCGGGATGCCTGCAACGGTAGAGTAGCGGGTCAGCGGAACCATCGTATCCCCGTGACCGCCCAGAACGAACGCGGTGACGTCTTTCATCGACACGTCGAATTCAAGGCTAAGGAAGTGGCGGAAGCGCGCGCTGTCCAGAACACCGGCCATGCCGCAGACCTTTTCAGCAGGCAGGCCCGAGAATTTCTGCAACGCCCACACCATCGCGTCCAGCGGGTTGGTGATGCAGATCACAAAGGCGTTCGGCGCGTTGTCGCGGATGCCTTCGCCCACGGCTTTCATAACCTTCAGGTTGATGCCCAGCAGGTCATCGCGGCTCATGCCCGGCTTGCGGGGCACACCGGCGGTCACGATGCAGACATCGGCCCCGGCGATATCGGCATAGTCCTGCGTGCCTTTCAGGCGTGCGTCAAACCCTTCGGAGGGGCCGGATTCAGCAATATCAAGCGCCTTGCCTTCGGGGGTGCCTTCGGCAATGTCGAACAGGACGACGTCGCCCAGTTCCTTCATGGCGGCGAGGTGAGCAAGCGTGCCGCCGATCTGTCCTGCGCCGATGAGGGCTATCTTGGGTCTGGCCATTGGATGTATCTCCGGTCGGTTGGAATTTTCGCGCTTGGCGTAGTCCCAAAATGCCGCACACGCAAGGGTGCTGCGATGCAGCGCTGGCGTGACATCGTTCTGGCATCTGGACATGACGCGCGCTAACACGTCGTGGAAACAGGGAGTTAGAGCCAATTGCGATGATCTTGCCAGACCCGACAGTTTTTGCCGTGGCGCTGCCCGCAGTGATCTTTGCGGGTATCTCAAAGGGTGGTTTCGGGTCGGGCGCGGCCTTTGCCAGTGCCTCGATTCTGGCGCTGGTGATCGAGCCGGGGCAGGCCTTGGGTATCATGTTGCCGCTGTTGATGCTGATCGACGTGTCCACCCTGCGGCCCTATTGGCGGCGCTGGAACTGGCGCGATGCGCGGCGGCTGTTGCTGGGCTGTGTGCCGGGTGTCGCCTTGGGCGGGCTGTTATACAGGGTTGCTGAACCGGATGTGTTTCGCCTGCTGATCGGCGGGATTTGTCTGGCCTTTATCGGCTGGCGGGCGGCGCTGCGGGCCGGTGTTGTGCGGTTGTCTGCGCAGCCTTTGCCGGGATGGGCTGGGGGGCTGGCCGGGACGGTGGCAGGCTTTACCAGCTTTGTCAGCCATGCGGGCGGACCGCCTGCTGCCGTTTATCTGCTGTCTCAGCGGCTGGACAAGACGACGTTCCAAGCGACCACAGTCATCGTGTTCTGGGTGCTGAACATGATGAAGTTTTTCCCTTATGCGTTTCTGGGCATTTTTACCTTGGAAACCTTGTTCCTCGACCTGCTGTTGGCACCCTTTGCGGTGTTCGGTGCGTGGCTGGGTGTTCGGGCGCACCGCGTTGTGCCCGAGCTCCTGTTTTTCGCTATTACATACGTTTTATTGGCCGTGACAGGGACCAAGTTGATCTGGGACGCCCTGACGTAAATTTCGCCGCGCAATGGCATTTTCTGCGCTGCGGCGACAAAACACTTGAACTTTTCGGCTAAAAAATGGCATTCCGGCGCAAGTTTATTTCAGCACGACACGGGAGACGCTGCCAAATGGATACCGCTACACGGCCTTTTCGCTCGGTCCTTTATATCCCCGGCTCCAAGGACCGGGCCTTGGACAAGGCGCGCACGTTGTCCTGTGACGCCATTATTTTCGACCTTGAGGATGCCGTTTCACCCGAAGCCAAGGCAGAGGCGCGCGAAACGCTGGCCAGTGCCTTGAAAGAGGGTGGATATGGCAAGCGTTCGAAAATCGTGCGGATCAACGCGCTGACCACCGAATGGGGCCTTGAGGACGTGCGCGCGCTGCGCGACGCCGGCGCTGATGCCATTCTGCTGCCCAAGGTCAACACCCCATCGGATGTGGACAATCTGGCTGATATGCTGGGCCCAGACATGCCGATCTGGGTGATGATGGAAACCCCTGTCAGCGTGTTCAACGCCCGCGAAATCGCCGCTCACGCGCAGGTGGCGGGGTTGGTCGCTGGCACCAATGACCTTACCAAGGATTTGGGCTGTCGCACCCGCGCGGATCGTTTGCCGTTGATGACCTCTTTGCAGATGATCGTCATGGCGGCGCGTGCCGCCCGTGGCGTCGTGGCGATTGACGGGGTGTATAATCGATTCCGCGATGGTGACGGGCTGAAGGCCGAATGTGAGCAGGGCCGTG